>PPYE01662163.1_pt1 | contig 17893 bp, 15 predicted proteins | sample 1559881 | NCBI WGS metagenome assembly PPYE01 (sample SAMN08240022, study PRJNA423297) | Human gut metagenome, whole genome shotgun sequencing project. | reverse complement strand
CATCAATATCTACAGTTTTCAAGGTTCTTTTGAGCCTATTTTTTCATGGCTCATTTTTCATAGATTACTTGACACTACCCTGATTTCCGCTTTCCCTCACTTTTGCAATGCTGGCTACACGAACATCCGACTCCGGATCAATATTCATAAGTTTTACACCGGAGGTATTCCTTCCAATAATGCTGATATCGCTGACTGCCATACGGATAATGATTCCTTCATTGGTGATCAGCATAACTTCACGGTGGTCATCCACCAGCTTTGCTCCAATCAGGCAGCCGGTCTTTTCCGTCACCTTATAGCAGAGTACTCCTTTTCCGCCGCGGTTCTGGCACTTGAATTCGCTGACATAGGTGCGCTTTCCATATCCCTTTTCCGATGCCACCAGAAGGCATTCTCCCTGGCTTACGGTCTGCATTCCGATTACCTGGTCATCTTCATCTAACTTCATACCGATTACACCCATGGACACACGGCCCGTAATCCGGACATCATTCTCCTGGAAACGGATGCACATACCATTTTTTGTCACCAGAACAATCTCTTCGGTGCTGTCTGTGGGCTTTACTTCAATCAGTTCGTCTCCCTCCTTCAGCATAATCGCCTGAAGGCCGGTCTTTCTTACATTGGCATATTCCACCATAGGGGTTCTCTTTACCATACCGCCCCGGGTGGCCATCAGAAGAAATTTCTCATCGTTGTATTCCTTCATGGGAATCACGGCAGTAATCCGCTCTCCAGGCATCATCTGAAGGAGATTTACGATAGCGGTTCCTCTGGCTGTCCGTCCGGCCTCCGGAATTTCATAAGCCTTCAGCCGGTAAACCCGCCCCGTATTCGTAAAGAACATAACATAGTGATGGTTGGTGGTCATAAACAGATCTTCGATATAATCCTCTTCGATGGTCTGCATGCCCTTAATTCCTTTTCCTCCCCGGTTCTGGGCTTTGAAATTGTCAATGTCCATTCTTTTGATGTACCCTAAATGGGTCATTGCAATTACGGTATCATCATCGGGAATCAGATCTTCCACGGACATATCCGCATCGTATCCAATGGCAGTTCTGCGGTCATCACCGTACTTATCTGAAATTACCTGAATCTCTGTGCGGATTACGCCTAACAGCTTCTTTTCATCTGCCAGAATCTCTCTCAGCTCTTTGATCCGCACTTCCAGCTCATGGTACTCGTTCTCCAGCTTTTCCCGTTCCAATCCGGTCAGTGCCCGCAGACGCATGTCCACGATAGCCTGAGCCTGGGGATCCGTAAGTTCGAACCGTTCCATTAACTGCTGCTTTGCCTCTGCTACATTGGCAGATCCCCGGATAATGCGGATCACCTCGTCAATGTAATCCAGGGCCTTTAACAGTCCCTCTAATATATGTGCCCGCTCTTCTGCCTTGTTTAAATCATAACGGGTTCTTCTGGTAACCACATCTTCCTGATGCTTCAGATAATATTCCAGCATCTGAAGGAGATTCAAGATACGAGGCTGTCCCTCTACCAATGCCAGCATGATTACGCCGAAGGTATCCTGAAGCTGGGTATGTTTATAAAGCTGATTCAACAGAACATTTGCATTTACATCCCGGCGCAGCTCAATGCAGATCCGGATTCCTTCACGGTTAGACTCATCCCGGATCTCGGTGATGCCGTCCACCCGCTTGTCTTTTACTAATTCCACGATCTTTTCAATGAGTCTGGCCTTATTTACCAGATAAGGGATCTCTGTCACCACGATCCGGCTCTTTCCGTTGGGAAGGGCCTCGATATCGGCGACAGCTCTTACCTTAATCTTCCCTCTTCCGGTGCGGTAAGCTTCCTCGATTCCCGATTTTCCCAGTATCGTTGCTCCGGTGGGGAAATCCGGGCCTTTGATGATGCCCATGATCTCGTCCAGATCGGTCTCCCGGTTTTCGTTAATGCGGTTATCAATGATTCGGATCACCGCTGCGATAACTTCCCTTAAGTTATGGGGCGGAATATTGGTGGCCATACCTACAGCAATACCGGAAGTGCCATTGCAGAGAAGATTTGGAAAACGGGCAGGAAGCACCATGGGTTCCCGTTCCGTCTCATCGAAGTTGGGCTGAAAATCAACAGTGTCTTTATTAATATCCGCCAGCATCTCCATGGAAATCCGACTGAGTCTGGCCTCTGTATACCGCATGGCTGCGGCTCCGTCTCCGTCAATGGAGCCAAAGTTTCCGTGGCCATCCACCAGCATATAGCGGGTGGACCATTTCTGAGCCATATTTACCAGTGCTCCGTAAATGGAGCTGTCTCCGTGGGGATGGTATTTACCCATGGTATCACCAACGATACGGGCACACTTTCTGTGAGGCTTGTCCGGGCCGTTGTTTAACTCAATCATGGAGAAGAGAACACGGCGCTGCACCGGCTTCAATCCATCCCTTACATCCGGCAGGGCTCTGGATGCGATTACGCTCATGGCATAATCGATGTAAAACTTTTCCATGGTTTTTTTCAGATCTTTATCATGGACTTTATCAAATACATTTGGTTCCATTTGTTTTCCTCCAATCAGATGTCAAGGGTGCTGTACTTGGCGTTGGCCTCAATAAATTCCCGACGGGGTTCTACCTGATCCCCCATCAGAGTAGTAAAGGTTAAATCCAGCTCTGAGGCGGTATCCTCATCCATGGTAACACGAAGGAGAATCCGGCGCTCCGGATCCATGGTAGTCTCCCAGAGCTGCTCTGCATCCATCTCGCCAAGACCCTTATATCTCTGGATCTTATTATTATTATCCCGGCCTACTTCTCTGAGGATCTGGTCCAGTTCTTCATCGCTGTAAGCATACCATACCCTCTTGTTCTTTTCCAGTTTATAAAGCGGGGGCTGTGCCAGGTATACGTAGCCCTGCTTTATAAGCTCCGGCATAAACCGATAGATAAATGTCAGAAGCAGGGTACTGATATGCGCTCCGTCTACGTCCGCATCCGTCATAATAATGATCTTGTGATAGCGAAGCTTTGTAATGTCAAAATCATCATGAATTCCCGTTCCGAAGGCAGTGATCATCGCCTTGATCTCTGCATTGGCGTAAATCTTATCCAGTCTGGCCTTCTCCACATTAAGAATCTTTCCCCGGAGAGGAAGGATGGCCTGATTCGCTTTATTTCTGGCATCCTTAGCGGAGCCGCCGGCAGAATCTCCCTCTACGATATAGATCTCGCAGTTAGCCGGATCCCGGTCGGAACAGTCTGCAAGTTTTCCCGGAAGCGCCATGCCGTCCAGGGCAGTCTTTCTTCTGGTTAAGTCACGGGCCTTTCTTGCTGCAGCTCTGGCCCGCTGGGCCAGAATGGACTTCTCGCAGATGGTCTTTGCCACAGCAGGATTCTGCTCCAGAAAATAAGTAAGCTGTTCGCTGACCACAGCATCTACTGCGCCTCTGGCTTCGCTGTTTCCCAGCTTCTGCTTGGTCTGTCCCTCAAACTGGGGCTCCTCGATCTTTACGCTGATAATGGCAGTCAGACCTTCCCGGATGTCCTCGCCGGCCAGATTCGCTTCGCTGTCTTTTAAGAGCTTATTCTTTCTGGCATAATCATTAAGGGTCTTAGTCAGGGCATTCTTAAAGCCCGCCAAATGGGTGCCGCCTTCCGGGGTATTAATATTATTGACAAAAGAGTAAATATTTTCCGTGTAGGAATCGTTGTGCTGCATGGAAACCTCCACGTACACACCGTCTCTGGTTCCCTCGCAGTAAAGGACATTCTCATATAAGGGCGTCTTGCCTTTATTTAAGTACGTGACGAATTCCCGGATGCCGCCTTCATAGTGAAAGGTCTTTTCATGTTTCTCTTCCCGATTGTCCCTGAGTACGATCTTTAAGTTCTTGGTCAAGAACGCAGTCTCCCTGAGACGGATCTTTAAGGTATCATAATCAAAGAACGTTTCCTCAAAAATCTCCTTATCCGGAAGAAAACTTACCCTGGTTCCATGCTGTTCCAATGAACAGGTTCCGGTCATCTCCAGAGGCTTTACCGCCTTGCCCCGTTCGTAGCGCTGATGGTAAACCTTTCCATCCTGATAAATTTCCACTTCCAGCCATTCAGACAGCGCATTCACTACGGAAGCGCCTACGCCGTGAAGACCGCCGGAAACCTTATATCCGCCGCCGCCAAACTTGCCGCCGGCATGAAGAATAGTAAATACTACTTCCACAGCGGATTTTCCGGCTTTTTTCTGGATTCCCACAGGGATCCCCCGGCCGTCATCCAGAACCGTAACGGAATTGTCTTCGTTTATAGTCACATCAATCATGTCGCAGAATCCGGCCAGAGCTTCATCCACCGCATTGTCCACGATCTCATATACCAGGTGATGCAGGCCGCGGATAGACGTACTGCCAATGTACATACCGGGCCGTTTTCTGACTGCCTCTAATCCTTCCAATATCTGGATTTGATCTGCTCCGTATTCTGTACCCATATTGTTCCTCCTAGCTATAAAAGTCCGCCGCCTCACAGGCGGCCTTAATTTTCCTTGCAGATGCTTCCATCCGTAACTTTAAAGACACGATCCAGATGAAAGCGGTGTTCAACAAAATCGTCCAGACCCGTGCAGGTGATCATGGTCTGGATATGATTTATGCTGTTTAACAGATGATTCTGCCTGCTGGAATCCAGTTCTGACAACACATCATCCAGAAGCAGAATGGGATAATCATGAATCAGCGTCTTTACCAGCTCAATCTCTGAAAGCTTCAGAGAAAGGGCGGCAGAACGCTGCTGGCCCTGAGAGCCAAAACGGCGGATGTCGATTCCATTAATGAGAAAACTCATATCATCCCGATGGGGACCGTTTAATGTGGTTTTCTGCTTTTTGTCCTGCTCACGGCCTCTCTTCAGCACATCACCCAGGGATCCCGGAGCGGTGTTCGGTTCGTAACAGATAACAAGCTCCTCCCTGCCGCCGGTCAGGTCCCGGTGAATCTGACCGATGATTTCATTCAGCTGCCTGATAAACCGGCTCCGGTGCTCCATTACCTGCTGCCCGTATGATACCAGCTGCTCATCCCACACATCCAGTGTAGCCTCGTACTCCGGATGGAATGCCAGATCCTTTAAAAGCCGGTTTCGCTGCAGCACGATCTTATTATAGTGAATCAGGCCATGGACGTAGAGTTTGTCCAGCTGGCATAATTCCAGATCCAGAAAACGCCGTCTCTCCCCCGGCCCGTTTTTTATGATATTTAAATCTTCCGGAGAAAAAAACACCACATTGGCAATACCGAAAAGCTGGCTTGCCTTCTTTATGGGGATGCCGTTTATGGCAATCCCCTTGGTTTTATTCTTTTTCAGATGCATGTCAATGCGGTAAGGCACTCCGTCCTTGCGGATCTGAAGTTTAATGTGAGCCTCCTCCTGGTCAAACCGGATGATCTCCCGGTCTCTGGCACCCCGGTGGGACTTGGTCGTGCAGCAGAGATACACCGCTTCCAGAACATTGGTCTTTCCCTGGGCGTTGTCCCCGTAAAAAATATTGGTGCCGGGATCAAAGGCAATCTTAAGAGATTCATAATTCCGGTAATTCAGAAGCTCCATGGATTCGATAATCATATGTGTTTCCCTGTTATTTCACGATTTTTATAGTCTGGCCGCGGAATTCCACCACATCGCCGTCCACCAGCTTCTTCCCACGCTGGGTAACAACCTGGCCGTTTACGGAAGCTTCTCCGTCTTCAATGGCATACTTTGCCTCCACGCCGGACTCTGCCAGACCGGCTGCCTTCAGTGCCTGGCCCAGCTTAATGTATTCCTCTCTTAATTTGATGATTTCCATTTTTCTCCCTTTCTTGCAGACTGGAATCAAATAAATTCCAGTACATATGGCAAAATGAATATTTATTCACTTTATACATTCCAATTAATTTGATGCATAAACCATGCATATTTATGCATCAACCTATATAGACGCTGCATTAAAGTTTACAGGAAGGATCAGGTAAATATACTGCTCCTCTTCATCCTTGATAAAGCAGGGAGACTTGGGATTCATCATATAAAGGGTGATCTCCTCGTCATCAATTACCCGGAGCGCATCAATCAGGAATTTCGGATTGAAGCCGATCATGATGTCTTTTCCGGTTTTATGGATCATAATTTCTGCATTCATAGATCCAAAGCTGGAATTGAGTTTCAGCTGCATGGTATTATCCAGAATATTCAGAATAAGAGGCTTTTTGTCATTCTCCCGAACCAGAATGGTGGCACGCTCGATGCAGTCTAAAAATTCCCGCTTTTTCACTGTCAATTTCGTCTCATAATCACTGGAAAGCATCTGGCTGATGCGGAAATATTCCCCTTCAATCAGTCTGGAAACCACTATTGTATTATCAAATTCGAAAAGAATATGGTTCTGACTGAAAAAAATCTGAATTTCACTTTCATTATCACCACTTAAAATCTTGCTGATTTCGCTTAAGGTTTTACCTGGAACGATCACCTTGCTGTTCTCATAATGATCTTTCAATAAAATCTTCCGGATGGAAATCCGGTGTCCGTCAAGGGAAGTTACCTTTAATACATTATCGGAAACTTCGAAAAGCTCACCGGTCATCATTTTATTGCTGTCATTGGGTGAAATGGAAAAAAGTGTCTGGCGGATTACTTCTTTTAAGGTAAATTGTGAAAGCTGGATATATTTATCTTTTTCTATATAAGGCAGATAAGAAAATTCTTCTCCGTCCCGACCCTGGATATTGAAAACAGAATTGGCGCTGGAAATGGTAGTATTGAACCGGCTGTCTGATTCAATAGTGATTTCACCGTCAGGAGAAGAGAGTTTTCGGATAATTTCAGAAAAAATCTTAGCTTCCAGGGCAATTTTTCCTCTTTCTAAGATAGAGCCTTCGACTTTTGTTTCGATTCCAAGTTCTGTGTCATTACCCGTCAGTTTGATCTCATTGCCGGAAGCATCAATCAGGATACATTCCAAAATGGACATGGTTGTTTTTGATGGAACGGCTTTTTGAACGATATTGATTCCATTTAAAAGCGCGTCATTTTTAAATGTGAGCTTCATAGTTGTTGATAATTTCCTTTCCTTGATGAAGATAAAAAGTAGAGGTATAAATAATAAATTTTCGTAGTAACCGCCGTAGGGGCTGTGAGTTTGTGTAAAACCCAAAAAATCCTTGAAAATAAAGGAAAAACGGTATGAAAAGGCTTGTGGAAAACTCTTAAGATCCTGAGAATTCTTCGGAAGGTTTTCCACATGGGAAAAATGGGAAGAGATTCCGCGAGAGTTTTCCACATTTTGTTCACAGCATTTTCACCGTCTATTGTGGACTGATCTTTTTCTTTAATATTTCAACGGTGCTGCGGAGAGATTCGTTTTTTTCCATATCATGAGCGATTTTTTCGGCGCCGTGTATGATGGTGGTATGGTCACGGCCGCCCATGTATTTGCCGATGGTCTGCAGCGGGGTATCCGTCATGTCGCGGCATAAATACATAACGATCTGCCTGGGAATGACAATATCGCGGCTTCGCTTCTGGGATGCAATATCAAGCTGCGTAATGCCGAAATGGTCGCAGACTACCTGCATAATGGACTCCGGAGTTACTTCCCGGGCAGCATTGGGAGAAATTAAGTCTTTTAAGGCTTCTTCTGCCAGTTCGATGGTGATATCCCGGTTGGTTCCAAGTTTTGAGAGAGCCACAATTTTCGTCAGGGCTCCTTCCAGCTCACGGATATTGGACTTGATGTTTGTGGCTATGTACTTGATTACTTCATTATCAATGTTATAGCCTTCCATCTCTTCTTTTTTCCGGAGAATGGCCATGCGGGTTTCGTAGTCGGGAGACTGGATATCCACCGTAAGGCCCCATTCGAAACGGGAACGGAGACGTTCTTCTAAGGTTTCGATTTCCTTGGGAGGCTTATCGGAGGATATAATAATCTGCTTTTTGGCCTCATACAGTGTATTGAAGGTATGGAAAAATTCCTCCTGGGTACTTTCTTTTCCAATAATAAATTGAATATCGTCAATCAGGAGAACATCGTTGTTCCGGTATTTTTCACGGAATTCGGTGGTGGTAGTGTTGTTTTTATTACGGATGGCATCGATCAGTTCATTGGTGAATTTTTCCGAAGTGACGTATAAAATTTTCGCTTTCGGATTATTCTTTAATATGAAGTGCGCGATAGAGTGCATCAGGTGGGTTTTTCCAAGTCCCACACCTCCGTAAATAAAGAGAGGATTGTAAACCTCCCCCGGTGATTCGGCCACTGCCAGGGATGCGGCATGAGCCAGATTGTTATTTGCACCTACTACAAAGGTGTCGAAGGTATATTTGGGATTTAAGTTTGCGTTCTGCAGTGCTTCGGGGCTTACGTCCTGGGGAGCTTCCGCCGGCGCCTGCTTTTTCGGTGCTTTTTCATTCTTCTGGGCTTCCTCCTTGGAAATGAATTCGACTTCGCACTCAATCCCTGTTTTCTCTTCGATAGCGATTTTCAGGAAAAAACCGTATTTCTTCTTAATATAACTGATCATGGCGCTGTCCGGGGCAACGATAATGACCTTGTCTTTGTCCATGCCGTAAAGCTGCAGAGGGAGAAGCCAGGTCCGGTAGGACACGTCCATGATGTCGTGTTCTTCCTTTAAATACAGTAAAATGTCATCCCAGTTTTCTCTTAATTTTTCTATCATAACATGTCTCCTGAATGGTTAATAAATCAAAGCGTAAAAAAGCCCAATCTAATTTCATTCTACATTAATTATTCACATTTTTCAATGAAAATAGCAAAAATCCGGGAAAATATTGTGGATAACTATGTGGAATGGCAGTGGGAGCTGTGTTTATCCACTGTGGAAGGAGAAGTTGTCCACAAAGAAGGGAGAATGGCTGAAAGAAATTATACACAATGAGAATTTCCAGAATATATGCGGATTTTTGAGATGCTGTGGGGAAAACTTGTGCATTTACCCACAGTTATCCACAAGTTATTCACAAATTGTGGATAAAGTTATGTAACCTGGAGAGTTATCCACTGGGGGCCTTAACTGCAGAATCAGATCAGGGAGAACCTGCAGCAAATTTTAGGCAGCCCATTGACGGAATGCATCCATTTTTTTATAATAAGGCAGTAACATGCATTGTATCTTACAATTTAAGAACAGTAGCAGGAGGATGGAAAATTGAATAAGAAAAGAAAAGACACTCGTTGGCTGACCAGTGTTGCACTGATGGCGGCGATCGTAATCCTTTTGGCGAATACGCCTTTGGGAATGATCCAGCTGCCGGTTATAAAGGCGACAACTGTTCATATTCCGGTAATACTGGGAGCGGTGCTTTTAGGTCCCATGGCAGGCGCGGTTTTAGGCGGTGTGTTTGGGATCTGTTCCCTGATCAGCAATACTACAGCGCCGACTCTTTTGTCCTTTGCCTTTTCGCCCTTTATGAGTACTACGGGACTGGCGGGAGCGATAAAGGCAGTCTGGATCTCGGTGGGATGCCGTGTGATGATCGGTGTGGGAAGCGGATGGTTATGGATCCTTTTAAGGAAACTTAAGGTGAATACATCCATAGCGCTTCCGATTACGGGATTTGCAGGATCCATGCTGAATACCATTCTGGTTATGGGAAGTATTTATTTTCTCCTGGCAGCAGAATACGCAGGTGCCAGAAATGTAGCTGTGGATGCGGTTTGGGGTCTGATCCTGGGGACGGTAACGGCGTCAGGAATCCCAGAGGCTTTGGCAGGCGCAGTTCTTACGGGTTTTATCGGAAAAGTGATGCTGAAGGTGCTGAAATGGTGAGAAAGACAGGAAAAACCCTGCAAAACCCGCAGATTTGCGGCTAAATTCGTAAAGAAAACCCTTGACGGGCGGACCTGTTTTCTATATAATTGAGAAGATGTTTAATTAAAATAGTCGGAATATGTGTATTCATATTTTATAAGAATATGCTATTGGAAAGAGGAGGTGCAGGAAACCATGAAGATGACTTATCAGCCAAAAACCAGACAGAGAGCGAAGGTTCACGGCTTCAGAGCCAGAATGAGCAGCGCAGGCGGCAGAAAGGTATTAGCTGCCAGAAGAGCAAAAGGAAGAGCAAAATTAACAGCTTAATGAAAGCTTAAGAACATCAGGCCGCAAGAAATTGTGGCCTTTTGTTGCAATTAAGGGAAGTTCTTATTTCCATCAATGTGTATTTTCAGAAAGGTTTAAATTCCGGGAAGTTTTTTCGGAAATGAAGGATGATTCATGAAGCGTTTCCCATCAATTAAAAAAAACAGTGATTTCCAGAAGGTGTATAAAACAGGAAAATCTTACGCAAACCGCCTGCTGGTTATGTATGTAGAGAAAACGGGTGAACCGGAAACCCGCATCGGAATTTCGGTGAGCAAGAAGGTGGGCAACAGCGTAGTCAGGCATCACATATGCAGATTAGTACGAGAGATATTTCGTTTAAATAAACACAGGATTCAGACTGGATTAAACATCGTGGTTGTCGCCAGACCGGCGGCAAAAAATTCAGATTATCATCAATTGGAAGGTGCATACCTGCACCTGTGCGGACTGCATAACATTAAAAAGGAATCGAAGTGATCTTATGGCGGCGAAAATACTGATTTGGCTGGTTCGGTTTTACCAGAAATATTTGTCTCCTTTAAAAGTAAGAACTCACTGTATTTATGTGCCTACCTGCTCCCAGTACGCCCTGGAAGCAATTCAAAAGTACGGCGCATTGAAAGGTACATGGTTGGCTTGCAAAAGGATCTTACGGTGCCATCCCTTTGCAAAAGGCGGTTATGACCCAGTTCCGTAACGTATGAGGAGGTATTGGTTTGGATTTCATAGTGCTCACTAAAAATACCGGTGCAATTCTAGGACCTATCGCTGATATATTCGGCTATATTATGGACCTGCTGTTCACCCTGACCAGCAAGGTGGGAATCCTGAACATCGGTCTGTGCATTATTCTGTTTACGATTGTAACACGTCTGCTTCTTTTTCCCCTGACGGTAAAGCAGCAGAGAACTTCGAAATTAATGAATGTCATGCAGCCGGAGCTGAATGCCATTCAGAAGAAGTATAAAGGAAAAGACGACCAGCAGTCTATGATGGCCATGCAGGCTGAGACAAAGGCCGTTTACGAGAAGTATGGAACCTCAATGATGGGCGGCTGTCTTCCCATGCTGATTCAGCTTCCCATTCTGTTTGCGCTGTACCGGGTTATTTACAATATTCCGGCTTACGTTTCGTCTGTTAAGAATTATTTCGAACTGGTAGTGAATGCACTGCCTTCCGGTTTTCAGACGAATTCCGTGTTTACCGGTCTTGTGGAAGCATATAATATGACTTCCTATGATTTTTCTGAGACGAATCGAGTGATCGATCTTCTGTATAAGCTGACGGACAAGCAGTGGGATCAGTTGGTTGCTGCATTCCCCGATATTTCCAATGCAGTGTCTTCAAACGGACAGAATGCGGTGGAAGCGATTCATCAGCTTCAGAATTTCTGCGGTGTGAATATTGCATACACACCTTTTCAGATTATTACTGAATTTATGAACGGCGATGCCACAATTTTTATGGCGGCAGCAGCTTTGGCGATTCCGGTTTTGGCAGGCTTGAGCCAGTGGTTCAGTACGAAGCTTCTGACGGCTAACCAGCCGAAGCAGGATTCGGAGGCTCCGGGAGCCAATATGATGAACCAGATGAACATCATGATGCCTCTTATGTCGGTATTCTTCTGTTTTACCTTTGCTTCTGGTATCGGTATTTACTGGATTGCCCAGAGTGCCATCATGATCGTGCAGCAGATCATCTTAAATTCTTACTTTAATAAGATTGATATTGACGAGCTGATTCAGAAGAATCTGGAAAAGGCCAATAAAAAGAGAGCGAAAAAAGGTCTTCCTCCGGAGAAGATGAAGAGAAGTGCCAGTGAGACCATCCGCATGATGCAGGAAAAGACGGAGAAGGAAGAGGCAGAACGGATGGAGAAGATGGCAAAGACCAAAGCGATTGTCAAGGATTCCACCGAATACTATAATAAGGATGCGAAACCCGGCAGTCTGGCCTCCAAGGCGGCTATGGTTCAGAAGTATAATGAGAGAAACAGCAAGAACAATAATAAGAAATAGGAGGGGATCGCTATGGATATGATTACGGTTTCGGCCAAAACGGTAGATGAGGCAATTACGAAAGCGCTGATTGAACTGGAAACCACCAGCGATAAGCTGGTTTATGAAGTGATAGACAAAGGCAGCACCGGATTTCTGGGAATCGGAGTCAAACCGGCTATTATCCGGGCTAAGAAGGAAGTTACCATCGAAGATAAAGCCATCGAGTTTCTGGATCAGGTGTTTGAAGCCATGAATCTTCAGGTAACCATTGAAACCTCCTACAAGGAAGAAGAGAAGGAGCTGTCCATTAATCTGGTTGGGGATGATATGGGAATCCTCATCGGAAAGAGGGGACAGACATTAGATTCCCTTCAGTACCTGGTGGGAATGGTGGTGAATAAGGGAAGCGAAGGCTACATCCGGGTAAAGCTGGATACGGAAAATTACCGCAGCCGCCGCAAAGAAACCCTGGAAACTCTGGCAAAGAACATCGCTTATAAGGTAAAACGGACGAAGAGGCCGGTATCCTTAGAGCCCATGAATCCTTATGAGAGAAGAATTATTCACGCAGCTCTTCAGAATGACAAATATGTGACTACCAGAAGCGAAGGTGAAGAACCTTTCCGCCATGTGGTGATTGCATTAAAGAGAGATTCCGGACGGAGAGAGCGGAGCCGGGACGGAGTTAAGGATTCTGCCAGAGAGCAGGAATAAAAAGGATAAATGATCGTTTGCCGGTTTGAACAGCAGAGCCGGCTGCAGAAAAAGGGGTGTGAAGGCAACGAAACCTGGGGCAGGATGGCTGCCGGCGTTGCCCTTGCATCCTTTTCTTAATTCACAGGAGGGAAATCGTATTCCTGTGAATTAAGAAGAGGATGGAAGAATATTGACAGCTCAGACTGCTGTGAAATTTATGATTTGGAGGACAGGATGAAGACAGATACCATAGCGGCCATTGCAACGGCACTTTCCAATTCAGGAATCGGGATTATCCGGATCAGCGGCAAAGAAGCGTTTCCCGTGATTCGGCGGATATTCCGCACAAAGAGCGGAAAGAAAATTGATACGGAAAAATCTCACCGCGTTCATTACGGATTTATTTATGACGGGGAAGAAAAGCTGGATGAGGTGCTGGTACTGATCATGAAAGGGCCGCACAGTTATACGGCAGAGGATACGGTGGAGATCGACTGCCACGGCGGTGTCTGGATGATGAAGCGGATCCTGGAGACAGTAATCCGGAACGGGGCCAGGGCAGCGGAGCCGGGAGAATTTACAAAGAGGGCTTTTTTAAACGGAAGGATCGACCTTTCCCAGGCAGAGGCGGTGGCCGATGTGATTCAGGCGGAAAATGATTACGCCTTAAAATCCTCAGTTAGTCAGCTGGGAGGATCTCTTTCCCGGAAAATCCGGGATCTCAGAGAAAAGATCTTGTATCAGATTGCTTTTATTGAGTCGGCACTGGATGATCCGGAACATATTTCTCTGGATGGCTATCGCGAAAAGCTGAAAAACGAACTTTTTCCGGTTAAGGAGGAACTGCAGAAGATGATTTGTTCCTTTGATAATGGAAAAGTAATGACAGAAGGAGTCAGGACTGTCATTGTTGGCAAGCCCAACGCAGGAAAATCTTCTCTGATGAATGTGCTTCTGGGAGAGGAGAGAGCGATCGTCACGGACATTGCAGGAACCACCAGGGATACGCTGGAGGAGAAACTTTCTCTGGGCGGAATCACATTGAAGGTGGTGGATACGGCAGGAATCCGGGATACGGAAGATGTAGTGGAACGGATGGGTGTGGACCGGGCCAGGAAGGCAGCTGCAGATGCGGATCTGATCATCTATGTGGTGGATGCATCAAGGCCCCTGGATGAAAATGACCGGGATATTATGGCATTTATCCGGGATAAGAAGGCTGTAGTTTTATTGAATAAGACGGATCTTCAGGTGGTTATTTCTCCGGAGGAGCTGGAAAATATGTGCGGACAGAAGGTGATACCCGTGTCGGCAAAGGAAGAGACCGGCATAGATATGCTGGAGGAGGAAATCCGAAGGCTGTTTTACCGTGGAGAAATCCGCTTTAATGATCAGGTAACGATTACAAATGTAAGGCAGAAGGCCGCGCTGGAGGAGAGCCTTTCCAGTATCCGGATGGTGGAGGAGAGCATCGACGGAGGACTTCCGGAGGATTTTTATTCCATCGATCTGATGAGTGCTTATGAACAGCTGGGCAGGATCATCGGAGAAGCGGTGGAAGATGATCTGGTTAATGAGATTTTCAGCAAGTTCTGCATGGGCAAGTAGGAGCGTGCAGAAAGAAAAAGTAAAGACAGAGACAGGCAAGGGAGGATTGGAATGCCGTTTTTAGAGGAAACTTATGATGTGGCAGTGGTAGGCGCAGGCCATGCGGGCTGTGAAGCGGCTCTGGCATGTGCAAGGCTGGGACTGGAGACGATTCTTTTTACCGTCAGTGTAGACAGCATTGCCCTGATGCCCTGCAACCCCAATATCGGAGGAAGCTCCAAGGGGCACCTGGTGAGAGAGCTGGATGCCCTTGGGGGAGAAATGGGAAAAAATATTGACAAAACTTTTATTCAGTCCAAGATGCTGAATGAATCCAAAGGGCCGGCGGTGCATTCCCTTCGGGCACAGGCGGATAAGCAGGAATATACCAGACAGATGCGGATGACACTGGAAAATACGGATCATCTGACTATCCGTCAGGCGGAAGTTTCTGAGATCATTGTGGAGGATGGCGTCCTTTGCGGAGTAAAGACCTTTTCCGGAGCAGTGTACCATGTAAAGGCTGCCGTGCTCTGTACCGGAACGTATCTGCGGGCCCGCTGTATCTACGGAGATGTGAGCAATCCCACCGGACCCAATGGTCTGCAGGCGGCAAATCATCTGACGGATTCTCTGAAGGCCAACGGCATCGAGATGTTCCGGTTTAAGACGGGAACGCCGGCCAGGGTAGATAAGCGGAGCATTGATTTTTCGAAAATGGAGGAGCAGCTGGGAGATGAAAGAGTAGTGCCCTTTTCATTTTCCACAGATCCGGAGTCGGTGCAGAAAGAGCAGGTTTCCTGCTGGCTTACTTATACCAATGAAGAGACCCATAAGATCATAAGGGAAAATCTGGACCGGTCACCGCTTTTTTCCGGTGTGATCGAGGGAACAGGCCCCCGGTATTGTCCGTCCATCGAGGACAAGGTGGTAAAATTTCCAGATAAGGAAAGGCATCAGGTATTTGTGGAGCCGGAGGGACTTTATACCAATGAAATGTATTTGGGCGGCATGTCCAGTTCTCTGCCGGAGGATGTGCAATACGCCATGTACCGGACAGTGCCTGGATTGGAGAATGTAAAGATTGTCCGGAATGCATATGCCATTGAGTATGACTGCATCAATTCTCTGCAGCTGAAGGCATCTCTGGAATTCAAAAAGATCCGGGGGCTTTTTTCCGGAGGACAGTTTAACGGAAGCTCCGGTTATGAGGAGGCAGCAGTACAGGGATTTATGGCCGGTGTCAATGCGGCCATGGAAATTATGGGAAGAGAGCCGGTGGTACTGGATCGTTCTCAGGCTTACATCGGTGTGCTGATTGATGATCTGGTGACCAAAGAAAACCGGGAGCCTTATCGGATGATGACTTCCCGGGCGGAGTACCGCCTTCTTTTGCGGCAGGATAATGCAGACCTGCGGCTTCGGAAGATCGGATATGAGATCGGGCTGGTAAGTGAGGAAGAGTATGACCGGCTTCTGTGGAAGGAAAAAGCCATCGAAGAAGAAAGCCGCCGGCTGGAAACGGTAAATATTGGCACAAGTGAAAAAGTACAAAATTTTTTAGCACAGCATAACAGCACAGTACTAAAATCGGGAACAACACTTGCAGAACTGGTAAAGAGACCGGAATTAAACTACTTTATGTTAACTGAATTAGATGATAAACGGCCCAAACTTCCTTATGATGTGCAGGAACAGGTTAACATAAATATAAAGTATGAAGGATACATCAAGCGGCAGATGCAGCAGGTGGCCCAGTTTAAGAAGCTGGAAAATAAAAAAATCCCTGAAGATTTCGATTATTCTCTGGTAAACAGCCTGCGAAAAGAAGCTGTGCAGAAGTTAAATCAGCGGAAACCGGCAAATATCGGCCAGGCATCCCGGATTTCCGGTGTCTCTCCAGCAGATATTTCTGTTTTGCTGGTTTATATGGAGCAGATGCGGCATGGAAAAGGATGAGAATAGGGGATGGATTAGAGATACAAGGAGGTTTGCATGAGGGACAGCTTTAAGATCCAGATGGAGAAACAGCTGGGAGAGATCGGGATTTCTCTGGATGAAGAGAAGATGGAGCAGTTTTTTCAGTATTATGAGATGCTGATTGAAAAGAATAAAGTGATGAATCTGACAGCGATCACTGAGGAAGAGGAAGTGATTACAAAGCATTTTGTGGACAGTCTTTCTCTGGTTAAGGTGTTGCCGGAACTGAAGGAAGGAGCTGTCCTGCGGATTATTGATGTGGGAACCGGAGGCGGATTTCCGGGAATTCCATTGAAAATCGCTTTTCCTGACTGTCATTTTACTTTACTGGATTCTCTGAATAAGCGGGTAAAATTTCTGGAAGAGGTATTTGAAGCCCTTCATTTCACCGGAATTGATGCCATCCATGGAAGGGCAGAGGATTTCGGACGGGATTCCTCCAGGAGAGAGCAGTATGATCTTGCAGTATCCCGTGCAGTGGCAAATCTGTCTACGCTTTCGGAGTATTGTCTGCCTTTTGTGAAAAAAGGCGGAAACTTTATCTCTTATAAATCGGGAGAGATCGAAGAGGAAGTAAAAGCAGCAGGTCATGCGGTGGAAATCCTTGGAGGAAAGATAAAAGAAATAGTACCTTTCTGTCTGCCAGGCACGGACATGAAGAGAACTTTCGTTTGGATTCAAAAAGAGAAGAATACTCCCAAGAAATATCCCAGGAAAGCAGGGCTTCCTTCAAAAGAGCCTCTTGTATAAGCGTGTGGTTTGTATGAGAGATTCGTTTACAGATAAGGAGAGAAACGGAAGATAGAGGATGAAGGTTATTCTTGCTGGCGGCCGGAAATGAAATTATGTATAAAGATTATACGCATAAAGCCTATACAGATAAAGTCCATACACACTTAAAGTCAGGTGTGTGTGGGCTTTCTTTTTTGCAGATACATGGGAATAGAGTGAAGGGGAGAGGAATCATTTTTAGGAGTAGAGGATTGTGAGGCATTTTGTTTGTTTTTCCGGAAGTCGGATGTCGTTTTGTTTGGTTGTATGGAAAATGGGGATTCATATTCAGAGAGAGTTTAGTGGAAATGGAAATAAAGTTGGTGAGGGCAAAATAGATAAGAGGAGAAAGAAGGGAAAAGAGAAAAGGAGAAGCATGCCGAGGAGATTAATAAATAAAGGAACGTAGTGAGCCGAAAAAGCAAGGAGTAAACCATCATGCGCCGGCGGGCGACGCACTAGCCATCCCGCAAAAGTGTGGCGGCGCATTTGGCATCCCTGAATTAACGCCGCCTAATCGGCGGCAGGACTTTCAAAGTAAACCATCATGCGCCGGCGGGCGGCGCTCCAGCCGTTCCATAAAAGTGTGGCGGCGCATTTGGCATCCCTGAATTAACGCCGCCTAATCGGCGGCAGGACTTTCAAAGTAAACCTTCATGCGCCGACGGGCGGCGCTCCAGCCATCCCATGAAAGTCTGGCGGCGCATTTGGCATCCCTGAATACATGCCGCCTATCCGGCTGCAGGACTTTCAA
>PPYE01662308.1_pt1 | contig 17897 bp, 23 predicted proteins | sample 1559881 | NCBI WGS metagenome assembly PPYE01 (sample SAMN08240022, study PRJNA423297) | Human gut metagenome, whole genome shotgun sequencing project. | reverse complement strand
ATATAGGCCCAGTTAAACTGGACTGGACTGCTTTCTGAATCAGGGAGCGGCGCCAGCGGCTCGATGGCCGTACCCTCAAAGATGGCCACATAGCGGGTCTTGTTCAGGGCGATCCGGCTGACGGTGCCGCTGTAATCGGCTGTGACGGTGTAGCCGGTCACATAGCTGCTGGTGGCGCTGCCGGTGTAGGTGGCGACCGCCGTAAAGCGGTCTCCCATGGCGTATCCGTCAGTATTGGCGGTGTTGTCCGTCTGCCAGCTGATGTTCTGGAGGGTCAGGGTGCGGCCATTGTCCTCGATGGTCTTGGGGATGTTGGCGGTATCCTGGCTGGCCAGATTGGGGTAGCTCCGGGTGGCGGACACCTCTCTGGTAGAACTCCCGTATCCGGCCACCTCCACCTGGACGGTGTCCAGCTGGAGGGTCAGCACGCCGGAGAGCCCATCCTCGGTGATGAATTCTTTTTCCTGTGGGAGCAGGGCCAGCACGGACTCCATGTCCTTGCTCTTGCTCTCCAGAGAGACGGTCTCTGTGTGCTGACGGCTCTCGTTCTCCGGCAGTTCCTGCTTGAGCAGGTCGATGAGGGTATAGCGGAACCCATCCTGCTCGAAATCAGACCGGGGAATACCGGCGGGATCCTCCTCCGGCCCCAGGTCATAATACTTCCGGATCTCCGTACCATCTTCGCTCTGGGAGACGGAGGTGGGATAGCAGACCTCTGGGGGAGGGGATGATTGGGAAACGGTCACAGACTCCGCGGCAAAAGCGGAGGGGGCCAGCGCCATGGTCAGGCACAGGACCGCGGCACAAAGTGCGAGTTTTCGTTTCATTTCAGCTCTCTCCTTCCTGTTACATGGACATGCCGCCCATTTCGGGCCCGTCCTGCTCCGGACCCCCGTTCTGGCGCTGGCTGAACCCCTGATCCAGCTCCATCCAGTAGGCGTCCAGCACAGCCTGATCGAAGGACTGCTTGAATTCCGGGGTACAGGGGAAACAGATGTCCCGATATTCGCCTTTGACCTGGCGGCTTGGCATGGAGACGAAGGGACCGTTTCTGCCCTCCTTCACCTGGACCCCGCGGATGGCGAAGCACCCGTTCAGGTTGACCGAGGCATCCGCCAGGATGGGGCCCTTGACGCTGGGGCGGTAGATCTTCACGTTGATCTGCATGGGCAGCTGCTCAAAATTGGGGTTCTGATGGTTGATAGTCTGTTTCATCGTTCACTTCTCCTTTTCTCTTTTTTCAGCCGCTCCAGGGTGTGGAGGGCCATGCGGTCATACTCCCAGGGTTCTACCTCCAGGGAGAGGTAGGCGCCCTGCTCGTTGATCCCATCGGCTCGATATTTCAGCACCAGGGGCATCGGCTCGGTCTTGCGATTCAGAATGCTGGGAGATACCCAGCCTGTCCCGGCCACATAGACCTGGCGGATGGCGGACTGGGCCTCGCCGGACAGGTTCAGCCATAAAAATTTCCCCTGAAGGTCCTGCGGCAGACCCTCCGGGGATGGAATAGGCTCAATTACATTGCCTTTGATACGATAGCGCAGGCCCATGGCTGTGATGCAGATATGAGTGGCGTTGGCGGCCTCCGGTTCCTGTGCCCAGAGGGGGAAGCAGCCGTAGTCCAGGGCCAGCACATTTTCTCCTTCCTGATCGTCCGGGAACAGGGGCAGGCACTTTACCAGCTCCAGGACATGGATTCCGTCTGTGAGCCCCAGCACTCTGATCCCGGCAGCAGGCAGAGATTGGTAGCGGGCCAGAGCCTCCTCCAGTGTGGAATACTGCTCCACGCTCCGGCCCCTTCGCAGAGACCGCTTGGGGGGCAGGCGCAGATCGTCAATGGTGTAATAAGAAATGTTCATATCTATCAATCACCTCATTCCATGGTCATCCCGCCCATCGCGGGGGAGTCGTTGTTCTGTTCCTGTCCTTTCAGCTCCATCAGCTTTTCCTTTGCCCACTCCGGAAGGAACTCGTCCTTCAGCACGCCAACAAAATCTGTTCGGTTCCAGCGGGTCATCTCTCCGTCTCCCAGGCAGGTGCAGCGGATGGAACGGCCAATGGCTTTGGGGCTGCACCCAAAGCCATCGTGGGCGTACCAGAGCTGAGCTTGGGGTGTCCAGTAGGTTTCCTTCAGGGTATCCGGAGAGAGCACCAGCACCTTTCCCTCGTAGTCCAGTTTCTCGAAGGAATTTGGCTCACATTGGTTAGGGCCAAAGAGTCCAAGTTCCTGATAGGCACATTGGAACTGTGTGGCAAAAAGATCCACAATTGCCGGATCACTCACTATGATCAGATCTGTAACATAGGCGCGGTCCTTCGGGATATAGGTCTGTCTGGCCCACTCCTTATTAGCTTGACTAAAACGATCACTCCAGTCCAACTGCTGGATCGTGTGGGACAGGACCCATTGGACTCGTTTATAGCCGTATTCCCGGATGACCCCTTCAGCGCATCCCTCCTCCAGATGCGTTCCATCAAAGTGCGTCCCGATGGCCAGCTCAATTTCTTCTTTACAGGCCAGATTTGCCTTGTGGCTCGCCCGCCAGAGGGACATCTCATTTCGCCTGCGGGCCTCCTCCGCAGAGTAGGGATAGAGATAAGTTTTATTCATCCTCGGCCTCCTCTTGAAGCAGGAGCATTCGCAGGCCGTCCAAATCCGCACCACAGCCCATCAGATTCTCAATGACATCCTCATCAAACTCATCCAGAGGATCTTTGCATCCCTCCGGACAGCTGAGGGCCTTATAGCTGGCTTCCGTCAGCTGCTTCACCAGATCGACGGACATTTGCTCCAGGTGGGAGACCATCTTCATGGCCTCACGGGTGGACATCTCTCCCCGGCTCAGCAGGATAGTGCCCTCGCCAACATCCAGGAGCAGCCCATCCGCGTCAGCCAACTTGGACATTTGCAGGGCAACATAGGGAATCATCTGAAGCTTGTTGTTGGGGTCACGGTGTACATAGAATTTCATAGTCGTTTTCCTCCAAAATAAAATGTTTGAGCCGTAATCGGCTCGTGGATCCGTTCGATATGCGGGGATCTTCCCCGTCTGCATGAGGTGCAGACATCCAGGATACTCAGCGAGTCTCATGCCACCATGACATATCCCCACCTGTGAGGAGGATCAGCTCCTCCGCGTCCGCAAGGCCGGAGAGCTGGAGGGCAGCGCGGGGGATCGCCAGGGTCTTGTTCTCAGGGTTATGGCAGAGCTCAAAATACATAGGTTTCATCAAATTCTCCCTTCTGAAAGTCAAACAGATTGATTTGTGTTGTGGCATGAGCGCGCTCCGCCATGTCATAGTTGGCGATGAGCAGCTCGGAAAATTGGCAGTTAGGGTCGTATCGCTGTCGGATGTTGTTCAGCCGGGTCACCGGCTCGATCTGGATGCCGGGGGCATCGTACAGCCCTCGGATGAAGGCGTCGTCGTTGTAGGACAGCAGGAACTTGCCTTCCATGGACAGCAGGGCATCCCGCAGGCGGATGTGGTCCCGTTCCGTGAAGCCGTCCTCACCGATGTTCTGGTAATACCCCTCTGTGGCGTGATAGGGCGGGTCGCAGTAGAAGAAGGTCACTGGGCGGTCATAGTGCCGGATCAGTGTTTGGAAGTCCTGGTTTTCCACCACCACATCCGCCAGCCGTCGGTGGGCCTGCTCAATGAGTGGGAAGTTGCTCCACATATCGTGAGGCTGGCTGGCAAAGCTGGTGAGAGCGGCGGCGTAGCTCTGACGGATGACCTGGTAAAACCAGGCCGCCCGCTGAATATCGGTAGTGCGCTTGCGGCGCAGGGCCAGGCGCGCCCGGTCGAAGTCCTCTCTGGAATTGAGGACATATTTCAGGGCGTTGATCAGCAGATCCGGCTTGTCCCGCACACAGCGGTACAGGTTGGCGAGGAGGCCGTTGTAGTCGTTGTAGACCTCGAAGTCGTTGCCGGGGGCTTTATGGAACAGCACCCAGCCGCCGCCCCCAAACACCTCCACATACCGCTCATAGAACAACGGGAATCGTTTAACCACCTCCTCCCGCAGGGCTTTCTTCCCGCCCACCCAGCTCATGAAGCTGTTCAGGGAGAATCACCTCCGTTCAGCGGGAGGCAGGTCTGCTCCGTGTCGAACCGTTCCAGGGAGCGGTTCAGCCCGCGGATAGCGGCGGCGATGCCGCTGATCCGCCGGGTCAGGTGGGCGATGGTGGCCCGAACCTCCTGTTCTGTGGCGGCGTAGAAGTAACCGTTCCCACTGCTGGCGATGGGTACACCGTCCCGCCGCAGCTGGTTGACCAGATGGCGCACCTCGATGCCTTTGATGCCGAAGGTCAGCTCCAATTCCCGGCTGGTGGCGGCGTTGAACTCTCCCAGATGGTACTGCTCCAGATATTCCGCCAGCCGTTCTTTTTCCATAGTCACTCCTTTCCGGGACCCGATTTCCCGAAAAAGGGCGCAAAAAAAGAAGGGGCCGTCCCCATTCGGAAAACGGCCCCTGCATGATTTCAGATACTGTTCTGCTTATTTTATTTGATCACCCCCAGACTCCGCAGCAGTTGGACACAGTCCTTTGCCCCTTGGATGTAGAGGCAGCGGCGCTGTTTCTGCGCCACGTGATTGAGCTGCGTGATGTAATCCAGCATCAGCGTCCGCTGGGTTTCCTCCAGCCAGAGGTCACGGCGGATTTCGTCGCTGATATCGGACATTCTTTCTTCTGCCAGTCCGTCCGGCTCGACGCGGTCCAACTCACGCAGAGCCTGCTCGATGAGCTGGTCCAGGGTATCTTCGGCGATTTGTTTGCGTTCGTCCATCGGCTGTGCCTCCTTTGCCGCAAACACTACCACACTCCGGACGGAATAGCCATACCAATATCAAACAAAATTTCAATGGTCACATAGACAGTGATGGGCTGTTGGATTGCTCCGGCTGGCTGTACTCATAGTAGATCTCGCCGCCATTCCACGCGACATATCCGTGGTCTGTGGCGGACAGCCCGTGCTGGTTCATATACGCCTCGGCGTAGGCTCTGCAGTCGAAGCACTCCGCCAGCAGGCCGGACTTGGGAATGACGCCGTCCCGGACAGCCAGTTCCCGGCCATACTCCGCCAAGTCTATACCACGGGGGACGAAGGCGTACTGCCGGAGGTTCTGGGCGTAGTCCAAAGCCTGATCCAGCCGGTGGCAGTCCTCCAGTTCCAGCACCGCCTGCCACTTGTCCAGCCAGTGGGGTTCTCCCTGGCCCCGCTCCGCCCATGCATAGCCGAAGTCGATGGCGTGGCGCACCAGCTCACCTGCGGAGGCATACTGGTCGGGGATGTCCTCCAGCTGGGGCAGGCAGCAGTCCACCTCCAGTACGATGCATTCGCTGAGCGTTTCCGCGTGAAGTTCGTCCAGCCCCAGCAGCAGTTCGTCTGGGTGGGTGGCGTCCATGTGGTCCCCCGTATCGGGGAAGCCTACCCACACGCCATCCATATTTTCTCGGCTGGCCAGTCTGACCCGGATGGCATAGTCCCCGACCGCCGGCTGAAGGAGCTGAGATGTTTCCGGCATGGGGATCGTGAGGGAAGACTTCCGTATATAGTGACCCTGGCAGAAGATCCCTTTGTCCTGTTCCCGGTAGGCCGCGCCTACCTGTTCCGCGTTGAGGAAGGGAACAGCCTCCGGCGAAGGGCGCTCCAGGTTTTCCAGAACAAACCGGCCCAGCGCCTCGTCGTCCCAGACTCTGTAGTACAGATCAAAGCAGGGAAGCTGGTTCGCCAGTTCCATCACACGGTCAGCTTGCGTCGGGCGCTCCAGTTCCAGCGCGCCGGTGAACAGGAGCCTCTCTTTTTCTGTCATATTGGCAAACCGCAACTCCAGCCAATCATGCTCCGATTTGGTCATTTCCATGCCGTCCAGCAGATTGAACAGCCTGTCCTGATGATTTAACACAGATGCATCCCTCCCTTTGCTTCCTCTGTTTGCCCGGCCGCGCTCTCTGTTTGAATCGCCTGTTCAAGAACGCGAAATGGACTCCATCTGCCGCAGCAAGGGCAGGCGACGGTCCCATTGGCGGATGCGTCGATCTGTTCCTGCGTGACCACGCCGGGTTCCTGACAGCACTCGTTGATCACGGTCACCAGATGCGCGTCCTCCAGTGCCTCTGGGCGAAACCTGCAGTTGAAGGAAACGAAGTCTACCCAGCGGGGATTATCAAAGATTCGGTCCACATGGAGCTGGATGGCCTTTTTTCTCACCGTATCAGGAGAATCGTTTGTGTAGTTGTGTTCTGACTCCCATTGGATGAGATGTCCCAGCAGCTGTTGTTCGCCCTTTCTGCGAATGAGGGTCTCGGCCAGCTGATACCATACGGTTTCTTTGATCTCGCCCATTGGGGTTCGGACGCCGATCCACGAACTGTATTGTTTGTTACGCCCTGATCCTGTACTGACGCATTGATATACCCCAAATTCCCAGCGGATATCCTTGAAATCCAGCGTGGCAACATCAATCCCATTCATGGACGTGATTCGATCTTGATTCATGCGAATACCCTGTCTACATCCCGGCAAACGCAGGTCCGGTTATTTCGTTTTCCTGCTGTTCTGGCTGGAACACTGGTAGCTGGCTGCCGTCTTTCCTGCGGAGCAGGCCGTAGTCCGTGATGACTGCGTGGTCTCTCTCCAGCAGTTCCCGACCTACCTGGCCTGCCTGCGGGGTTTGGAATAGAACCTCCGGCAGATCCGGGTATTTCTCTCTCAATGCCGCCTCCGCATACTCCCAGGTCTGAGCCACCTCCGGCCGGAGTTCATAGGCGTCCAGGCCGTGCATCAGCTGCATGGCGTCCTGGAGGCTGGGGTGGCCGGCAACGGACAGCAGTGCCTTGTACTTGACGAGATCGTTGGCGTCCCAGATCTGATTCTTTTGTGCCAATAACTGGGCGAATTCATTGATCTGTCCGATGCCGCCTTCCTCATCAATCGCGTCGTTGATGGCGTCCCGGAGGGAGGGGAGCAGGCAGTCCGTACAGCGGAAGGCACATTCTTCCTCAGAGGCGGCGTCCACCGCTTCCACGGCCCGCCAGATAGCGGCGTCGGTTGCGGGAAGGTTCAGGATGGCGGTCTTATCGTTGTCATAGCCGGGGTCATCAAAGTATCCCTTGGACACCTCCAGTACCACTGGAGCGCCGGAGTGGTCGAAATAGGGTGCGATCTCCCCGCGCCGGTAGACCTCCTTGAACTCATCACCTGGCTCCACATAGCCCTGGCTGGTGAATACGCCGTCAAAGTCCTCCTGGTGTTTCTGGCCGAACACTCCCAGCAGTGCGTTTTGAAACTGACTGTCCGGCTCCGTCGTATCCAGCAGCGCCATGGCCTCATCCGACAGCATCTCACCCTCATACAAAAGCGCCCCAAGCTCCTGGGTATTGGAGACTTGGGGCGCCAGAAGGCAGATATCCGCGTTGAAAGTCAGGTTGATCAGGCGGGGCAGAGAGATGGGGCCGGTGCTGTGTATCTTCTCTATTTGGAGCAGGCCGTCCATTCCCATTTGGTCATCTTTGCTGAGCTCGGACAGCCGCTGGGCCAAAAGATTCAGCTCATATAAGTCGACATTGTCACCGATCATCTCCCGCTGGATACCAGGGTACTCGATCCTGGTCAATTCGTTCTGACAGCAGCGGCCGTCCTCGATCCGGGCCTTCTGGAGTGCGTCGTTGAATTCGCCCCAGGTCGCCGGCATTTTCAGTAAGGCGGCGGTTTCATATCCTCTGGGGCCGCGGTTGCTGATCTCCACTTCAAAGATCTTCTTAGCCAAGGGTCATCCCTCCCTCTGTCTGTTCCTCTCTCTGAATTTCATAATTGGCAGGATCCGCCCCAGGCACATCCCAGCCCGCCATGCTTCCGATCTCCATGGCCTGCCGCTGGGCGGGGGTGACGCCGCGCCGCTCATTCAGCTCGTCTGCCAGCTCCACGTTGCGCTCTTTGTCTCCGGTATCCCACTGGGAGGGATAGTAGCCGGACTCGCCCCGCCGGATGCAGATGAGTTGGCCGCTGGAGGCCAAGGTGGAGAAGCACAGCTCCGGCAGGCCCTCGGCGACCTTGGGGGCGAACCGCTCCTGCTCTGTTTGGATGCTCCAGTTGTCCCACTGCCACAGGTGAACATAGAGTTCGCCGCCATCAATCTCGATTTCTCTCTGCTCAAAGCCCTCGCCCCAGCCGTCGGATGCCTGGCCGGTGAGGTAGTCCTTTAGGGAGGAAAGTTCCTCCGGGGAGAGTTCCCCAACTACCCGGCATTCCGCCACGCCCCAGAGTTGGCCGTTGCGTTCCTCTGCGTTGAACTCCGCGGACCGCACTTTGACATTCAGGCTGTCCTGTTTATCGTACCAGCGCATAACGCCCCGTTCTTTCTCCTCCGGCATCCGGTTTCTGACCAGGGCGCCCCGGATATGGTCCTCGTAGTCCAGCAGCGTCCGGCCATCCCACTCCTCGCCCTCCTCGGACGTATCGCCCCACTCGTCCCGCGGGTAAAAGTCGGCGGTCAGGGGCAAATACAACTTGAGAAGAGTTGGCTCCGGCGGCTGGACGGAAAATCGATCCTCCCCGATGGCCACCCCCAACTCCCGGCCGTTGTCCCATTTCACGTGGAAGGTGCCCAGATCATCGATATGATCCAACGTCCCCATGGAACCTTCCGGGAGGGGATGGGGATCGTCCGCCATTTCAATCAATCGAATCCGGCTGCCCTTGGGATACTGCTCCCGCATGAACTCCAGCCACTCTCTCGGTACTTCTCGCACTTCACATTCCTCCCATCGTTATGTCCTCTTGGGGCGCTGTCTGTTTCAGCTCCTGCCGGATAGTCTCCGCTGCATCGGAAATGGCCGGGTCATCCCGGAAACTCTCCAGCCTGCGGTAGTCCTCAAAGAACTGCTGTTCTCCATCACAAAATCGAACCAGATCCACTGTGGCGATGCTATCCTTGGTGACGCCCAGCCTTTTCTCAGGCCGGTCGCTGTCTTGGTAGAGCTGTATCGCCCCATCCAGTGTCAAAGCCCTGTGGCTCTGCTCCTTCGAAGTGTTGCAGTCAGTCATCACGAACCAGGAATAGGTGTGAGGCTTGCTGGGGTCCGCAGCATCCCGCAGGGCCTGCTTTCCGGCCTCAGTGAGACCATAGTTGCAGGTGCGGCGGGGGTTCTCCTCGCCGGCAACATCCAGAAGAATGTCGTCTACCGCTTTTTTCACCGCTGGATCGTCTGTCAGGGTCTCGTACCGGAAGCCGGTGGTGTTTCGGTAGGGCAGTTCTTCTCGAATAGTCTGGAGATACCGCTGGGGATCACAAAATTCCTGCTGCTCGCCGCTGGCATAGGTCACTCGGCCCACCAGTTTCTCCTGTCTGGCCATCTCCTGCTGGCGTAGGTCGTAGCAATACAGATACCCTTGATAATCCCCTGGTCTTGGGGTACACCGCAGGCAAAATCGGTAACGTTCTGTCTCCGCAACAAACCCGTAGACGCGGTCGTTTTCTGAGATCTCACCTCCGTTGTGCCAGCAATAGGTGTTCATGGCTGCCAAGTTCTTCAGCGGACCGCTTTGCCGCATAGCATCCACAAATTCCTGCAGAGCTTCCTTGAACTCTGGGGTGTTGAATCGGTCTTCGTTGTGGGGCCACCAAGTGTGGTGGAATCCCTTCCCGCCGGAGCCGAAGTCCATGCGGAGGTGGCCCACAGTGCCCAGTACCTCGTCCCGCTCATCGTTGGAATAGAAAAGGCCCGCCTCCTCACGGGATGCAGGCCTTAAAGGGAACTTTTGATCTTTCATTTGCTTTCCTCACTTTTCTGATTGCTGCCTGCGGTGCGCTCACATGGACAGGGAGATGGAATCTGCCTTTGTCTGCTCAGAAGCTTCCGGCTGTGTCTCCCTTTGCGCCGGTGTTTCCTGCAGATCCTCCAGCTCTGCGGCCCAGCAACTCAGGCCGGTCACAGTGCCATCCAGATTCTGCATGATCTGCTGCCGGATAGCTGTGAATGTTTCCTGCCCGCTTGTCAAATTCAGCTCACCCTGTACTCTGCTGCTGTAAGATTCGAATCGTTCCAGCAGCTCGACGGCTTGATCCATGATTTGATAGATTTCACTCTGGCCGTCCTTGGCATCCTGCGATGGCTCGGCGGTTATGCGCTGGGGCGGGTCCTTCTGGTAGGCACCCCACCCGGCCTTTTGATAGTGAGAGCCCGGTTCCTCCATCATGCTGCGGAGGGAATACCAGACATTGCCGTAGTCGATACGCCCCTCCAGCACCGTCCCTTCCGCCTGGCTGCGGATATGCTGCACGATCTCAGCATAGGAATGGGGCTGGCCATCTGCCAGCAGCGCCTTGGCTGCCTCTATTTGAAATTCCTTCTTGCTTGTAATCTCATACTTCATCTTGTCTGCCTCCTTCTCGTTTTGTAACCACAACCAATACCACAACTCGCGGGGAAAGTCTACTGCAAACTACAGGGAAAAATCAGGTCATCTGCATCTCCATCTCTGGTTTCGGAGACTCCATGATCTGCTCCAGGTATTTGGGATCCACTACGACTTCTGATTCTTTCCTGCCGTTGAAAAAGGCAAGAATGTGTTCCTTTGAAATCTGAGCCTCATAGACGGTGCCCTCCTCACCAAAGCGGTGGGCAAACCACTCTGCCGTATCCCGGTCCAACGTCCAGGACAGTGCTTTGATGTTTTTGGCATTATAGGAAGTCACACCGCGGTAGACGGTCACAGGATCCTCCAGCGACTGATAAACTGCGTACTCCTCCTCGTCCATCAGAAGTTCCGGCGGGACAGAATGGAATAGAGCCAGCAGTTCTCTTTTGCTCACATTGCGGTCTTGGTTTGGGCACTCCTCCAAAATCCACGCATGAGCCAGCAATTGGCCCAGATCCTCCTGTGAGAGGACTGGGGCAGAAAATTTGAGAAAAGTCAGATAATAGGGCTTGTTAAGGAGGAAAAATACCTGACAGGCGTTTTCAGCACTGTCGATCTGTTTGCCCACCATCTCCTTCCATTTGGCATAGTCTTCTTTGTTGTTGAGCAAGTCGACCACAGTGATATTGCCATCCTCATTTTGAGCAGCGGTAACCCCGGTACTTGTAAACGGGTGGCTGACGATAGCTGGTGAAAATGAAGTTTCTGCGATTGGCATATCAAGGAGTACATGGGCGATCATCTTCACCTTGGGAAGATCGGTTTCCTTCCGCATCAGGAGAGTCCCCCCATCCCCATGGACTCATCCTGCTCTCGCTGGTATTGTTCCGCGGGCTCCTTCCGCATCAGCTCATCCAGTGACAAAGTTCCCTGATAGGCAATGTAGCCCCGCTCTGTGAAGATTCCCTGTTCTTGCTGGATGCGTTGCTGGCCGTACTTCTCATAGTCATAAAAGGCGTCCAGATTGCTGTCGTAGTCGAAATGGCCGGAGTCCTGGATCATATATCTGCCGTACTCACCTGGCGTATGGACATTGGGGACGAAATCGAACAGGTCCAGATTCTCCGCCAGGCGGCGAATCTCAGCCGCGCTCTCCGGATTTGCATAGGCCACCACAGCCTCCAATTTGGCTCGATCTGCCTGCGCCAGCTTTGAGATGGCGGCGCACATGGCATTGAGATCAAAGATGCTTTCCTGCTCCAAGGCGCAGGCCATCTTGACTGCAGCGGGCAAATGATCGCCCTGAACATCTAATCTCGCAAAATCTTCACTTTCCATTCCATCCCGATGGAGCATTCGTTCTATCTGCCATTCTGACGTAGGGAAGTACAGCCAAACTGCCTGGCTGTCTTTGGCATCTGCGTGGGTGGAACACAGCGACACGGCCATCAGGCTGTCCTCATATAGATATGCCGGGAAATTCCTTCCCTGGTAGACTTGGCTGAGCTTCATCCCGTTGTCATAGACCACGCCATAGGGGGTGACGGTGCCCTCATTTTCCGAGATCAGGAGCAGAGCGGTCTCCGCACTATCCAGCTGCTCCAGCTCCTCCATGGAGACGCATCCGCCGTGGAGGTTCATGTAGTGATCCCGGCCAATCTGCTCCAAGTCGGAAAAGTCCGTGATGACCGTGGCCTGCTGACAACAAAAGGTCAAATTGATGAGGTCGGTCATATCGGAGAGTCCCATTTTCACCACCATCCCCTGGAACTGTGCCAGCTCCCCGTCAGAAAAACTGTCCAACCGCTTGACGAGGTAATCCAACTCGTCCACATTGATTCTGTGTCCCTCCAGGCATTTCAGACTGGGAACGCAGCCTTCGATCTCCTCCACCATACAATCCTTTGCCCGCGGGTCTCCGATATCCAGCGCCTCCAGCATCTTGATCGTGTCGTTGTATTGATCCTGCGGGATGGGGAAGGGGATAGTGACCAGGCCATATTCCAAGTGATCAGCGTTATACAAAGCCGCTTTGATCCTCATGCTCCAACTCCTTTTCGTTCAGTTTTTTTACTCTGGTGCGCATACAGTCATCCTCGCCGCCCCAACAGAGGAAACCGTGGGCGGGATAGGGGCAGCCCTCGCAGCGGGAGAACTGCCGGCACACTGGTTTTTGTTCCGGCTCCGGGGCATAGCCGGGCGCATAGTTGATGTGGAGCAGCCATTTCTTCACACTACTCCACTTAGGAGGTGGTTGATTGACCACCCCGACATAACTGTTCAGTTTTTTGGGATCCACACGGAGCACCTCACTTGCTTTTTCTGCTCTGAAAACAAAAAAGCGGGGGCCGTATTCTGTCCGATGGCAGATGATACGGCCCCCGCCTTGTTCAGCGTAGGATCTATAAATTCATTTGCGGTTCCTGGCTCTGGGCCTGCTCCAACCGGCTCTGCAGATCCGGGACGGTGTACTCGATTTTTGTTCTGGCCTCCTGAATGGCTTTTTGCTGCTTGTAGTCCAGCTCCGGGCCTTCATAGAACCAATGCTCCGCGGCGCGGTACAATTCTGTGAGTTCCTCCGGGGTAAATAACTGCGCTCTGGGAATCAGGCCGGAGCGGACAGCAAAGTCCTGCTTGGCGCTCTGGAAGTCATCTTCATAGTAGTGACCGTGGCTGACTCCAGTTCGGTCATAGTCCCAGATCCAGGTTACAAATTGATACCCCTGGCCATTTTCTCGTTCCTGGCCTGCCAGCACCGCGCCGCCGAAGTCCGCCAGCAGGCGGAAGTCCTCATGCAGGCCAGAGGCATGGAGCAGGGGGGCGTTTTGCATCGTTTCCACATAACTGTATACCTCGTCCGCATCCATGGCCACCTGATGGTACAATTCACTGGCCTCCTCGTTTTGACTACCGGCTGGCAGTAGGAAGACGTCGCTTGCCGGGGACACATAGAGAACCGGCTGGCTGTGGAGGAATACCTCCAGCCGATTGTCCGCTATGACAGATGATTCGATTCCTCGCTCTTGCAAGCGGCGAGAAAGCTCCAAAAAATATTTTTCTCTCACATTGAACACCTCCAATCAAAAATAGCCAGGCTCCCATTAGAGTCCTGGCATAAATACAAGTTTATACGAATTTTTCACAAAAGAGATGCGAACCGTTTTGTACACATTGCTTGGATGTGAATGTCGCGTTTCTGTGGTTAAGTTCTGCTTCTTGCCGACCAAAAAGGGCGAGGGAGGATACCATCAAAGCAAAAAATGAAGAGGGATGCGAACGAACTGGGGAACATTTTGGAAAACAGCTTAGAAACGCCTGAGCTACAGGCCCATAACTCCCTCAAAAAAGTTACAAAAAAGCCGTGAAACTCAACATTTCACGGCTTTTTGTGGTGGACTCGAAGGGATTCGAACCCTCGACCTCTCGGATGCGAACCGAACGCTCTCCCAACTGAGCTACGAGCCCGTCTTTATTTAGTTTGCATAAATTTTTCTTATTTGGATTGTGCGATTTGCTGGAACACCTGGGCCTGCGTTATGTTGCCTTTGCTCTCCCAGCTGAGCTATGGGCCCATATATCTGTCACGGTTGACTGTCAAGCGAGTTACCGGACCAAATATATGATGGTATGAAGTTTTAATAAAAGGGGATGCGAACCGGATGGGAGCCATGTGAGCCACCGGCCCAAAAGAGGGGGGCAAGGCCGCACTAGTCGGGGAGTTAGCGGTGCCCTGTACCTGCAACCCGCTACAGCAGGGATGAATCCCGGCCCCCGGATCTGCGTTGTGTCGTCTGACCCCGGTAAGTAGTGATGATGGATCGGTCCCGCGCAAGGTCGCCCCGTGAACCGTGTCAGGCGGGGAACCGAGCAGCACTAAGCGGACCGCGATCTGTGCCGCGGGGTTCCCGCTCCTGAGCCGGCTGCCAGGGTAACGGGCATAGCGCTGATTCCAAAGGTCGGTGTGCGGTCTTGCCATGAACCGGATGTACAAGGAGGGGCGAAGCGACGCGGCTTTCCGCATCCTCCGCCCCTCTTTTTCACTTTTATGACGAGGTGACCGGCGTGTATCAGGCTTTATACCGAAAATGGCGGCCCCGTACCTTTGACGACGTGGTGGGTCAGGCCCATATCACCGATACGTTGAAGCGGCAGGTGGAGACCGGACGACTCTCTCACGCCTATTTGTTTACAGGTACCAGAGGCACAGGCAAGACTACCTGTGCCAAAATCCTGTCCCGGGCGGTCAACTGTGAGCACCCGGTCAACGGGAACCCCTGCAACCAGTGCCCGTCCTGCCTGGGCATTGAGAACGGCTCTATTTTGGATGTATTGGAGCTGGATGCGGCCTCCAACAACGGCGTGGACCAGGTTCGTGCCCTGCGGGATGAGGCGGTATATACTCCAGCGGCGGTGCGGAAACGGGTGTACATTGTGGACGAGGTCCATATGCTCTCTACCGCGGCATTCAATGCGTTGCTGAAGATCCTGGAAGAGCCTCCTGCCCATCTGATGTTTATTTTGGCCACCACGGAGCTGCATAAAGTGCCGGCTACCATCAAGTCCCGCTGTCAGCAGTTCTCCTTCAAGCGCATTCTGCCCGGCGATATCGCCGCCCGGCTGGCCTATGTGGCGCGCCAAGAGGGTCTGGAGCTGAGAGGAGAGGGTGCGGAATTACTGGCCCGGCTGGCGGACGGTGGACTGCGTGACGCCCTGTCCCTGCTAGACCAGTGCGCGATACCGGACGGCCCTATCGGTGTTCAGGAGGTGCTGGACGCCTTGGGGTTGGCTGGGAACCTGGAGACAGCCCACCTGATGGAGCAGATCGGAGCCGGTGATACCGCTGCTGCCCTGGAGACCTTGGCTAGACTGTATGGTGCCGGCAAGGAAGTAGGGAGCCTGCTGGGTGAGCTGTCTGCCCTGACAAGGGATCTTCTGGTACGAAAGACGGCCCCCAAGGGTGGAGCAGCACTGCTGACTGGTGGCTACGACGAGAATACCATGCGGCGGCTGTCCAATCTGTTTCAAACGCCCCGGCTGGCCCAGATGCTGGGTGTGCTCCAGTCCACCATTGCCGACCTGTCCCGCAGCGGCAACCGCCGCACAGATGCTGAGCTCTGTCTGATCCGTCTCTGTGATCCGGTGCTGGATGAGAGTATGGCGGGAATCAATGCCCGTCTGTCCAGAGTAGAGGAACTACTGGCAGGTGGGATACCTACCGCCTGTGCGGTACCGCCTGTACCGCAGAAAAAGGTGCCGGATAGCCGGAGCAGTCAGAAAGATACCCCACCCTGGGAAGAGGAGCGCCCCCCGCTGCCAGAGGAACCCGGAGAGCGTATCGCTTATCAAGCAGAATCGGAGCCTGCCCCAGCGCCTGTTTCTCGGGTGGAGAAGAAGCCTGCCGATACCCCGGTTATGGCGGCGTTATCTGGTGATTTGTGGCCAGGGCTGGTGGCTGGGCTTCGGGGAAAGTTCCCGGCAGTCTATCCGTTTCTCAGCAATCCGTCCGCAGTACAGGGCCTGCTGGAAGACAGTGTGTTAACGCTGTGGGTGGATACGGATTTTACCAAAAACATGGTGGGCACTTCTGCAGTGCTGGAAGCGTTGGAAAAGCTGGCTGCTGCGCAGACCGGCCGGGCTGTACGGTGTACTGTAAAGGTGGGTGCACCGCCAAAAACAGCTCCGGCGGCACAACAGCCAGCCGAGCATGATAATCTGGATGATCTGTTGGCAATGGGCCAGCAGTTTGACAACATTATTATTGAAGAATAAAGGAGTTGCGACCTATGGCAAAGGGATTTAACAGCCGCGGATTTGGCGGCATGGGCGGCGGCATGAACATGAACATGATGAAGCAGGTCCAGAAGATGCAGCAGGATATGATGAAGATGCAGCAGGAGCTGGAGACCAAGACCTACACTGCGGCAGCTGGCGGTGGTGCGGTCAGCGCCACTGTGACCGGCAAGCGCGTGCTGGAGAGTGTTACCATTGACCCCGATGCGGTAGATCCTGAGGATGTGGAGATGCTGCAGGATATGATTGTGGCAGCCGTGAACGAGGCGCTGCGTGCGGCGGAGAACGACTCTGCCTCTTCCATGCAGCAGCTGACCGGCGGCCTGAACTTGCCCTTCTGAATTTGAAACGGGAAATGGCCGACTGTGGGCGGCCATTTCCCATTAAAAGCAATGAACCCGAAAGCGGAGGAACATGAACATGGAGACGGCCAAGGGGTTGCAGACATCGGAACGATTTCGGATCGGTGCGCTGTTGGCGGTAGCAGGTGGCCTGCTGGATGCCTATACCTATTTGATGAGGGGCGGCGTATTTGCCAATGCACAGACAGGTAACATTGTTTTGTTAGGTGTGCGGGCAGTGGAAGGGGACTGGAGCGGTGTGCTACATTATTTGCTGCCCATCCTGGCATTTGCAGCTGGTGTGATCGCCGCTGAGTGTATCAAAGAACGATTGAAGGAAGCACGTGTCGTTCATTGGCGACAGGTCACAGTTTGTTTGGAAATTATCCTGTTGGCGCTGGTGGCTTTTCTTCCGCAGCAGTTGAATGCACTGGCAAATATCATGGTCTCATTTGTATGTGCCATACAGGTAGAGAGCTTCCGAAAGGTCCGCGGTAATGCCTTTGCTACCACCATGTGTACCGGTAATCTGCGTAGCGGCACGGAGCGTCTGTATCAGTTTATCCGTACTGGGGAGAAGGATCAACTTTTGCGGGCCGCACAGTACGGTGGAATCATTCTGTTTTTCATTGGTGGTGCGGCGTTGGGTGCATGGTGCAGCAGCTTTTTTGGGGGTATAGCTCAGCTGGGAGAGCGCTTGAATGGCATTCAAGAGGTCAGCGGTTCGATCCCGCTTATCTCCACCAACTCGAGAGAGTGAAAAAAGACTTGAAACTACGGTTTTAAGTCTTTTTTGTTCTGAAAAATATAAAAATGAGGAATTTTCAATTTTGCTGCGTTCCTTGCGTATTGGACTGATATATGCTACCATTACATCATAACTTGACCGTATCAAGCAGTGAAAGGAAGCATAACAATGAAGCAAAGACTGATGTCTATAACACTGGCCTTTTGCCTTGCCCTGGGCCTGACCACTGGCGCTTGGGCAGCGGACGGTTTGTCCGGGCAAAGCTACACCGTATCAGACGGCGTGATCCGCCTGTTTGCGCCCCAGGGATATGAGGGGACAGAAACCATAGCCCTGCCCAGCGACTACTGCGGTCATACGGGCCACTCCGTGACCTGGACGGTTCAAGACGGTAAGGGTATCCTGAAGTAAACCAACTATAATTAAAATACCGCCAACCACTTTAATGCCAATTTGATTAACCTTGTTGTTTTTTATAATTTTATTTGCAAAAACCAATAGTAGCGCACCGACCACTATAATAAAAACAGATACTAACGGATATATGAGTTTTCTCCTTTCAAATTCCGATTTGCCTATCTAATCCTCAAAAACCATTGATTTTTCAAGGCTTCACGCCTGTTTTTCATTCAAACCTTATCTGTTTGCCCTTGT
>PPYE01643799.1_pt1 | contig 17903 bp, 9 predicted proteins | sample 1559881 | NCBI WGS metagenome assembly PPYE01 (sample SAMN08240022, study PRJNA423297) | Human gut metagenome, whole genome shotgun sequencing project. | reverse complement strand
AGAATACCGGGATCAGGCCCTACAGGAAGCCGCATAACGGCTACCATTAAACGCGTCCAACTTTCGGGGCGCAGTTCATTCCGGCCTGAACCCGAATCACGAGTGGAACCAGTACACCGGATACGGAGCCATTGACGGTGGCGGACTCGTCATCGACGATCCCTCGCAGTACCCGGACGAGAACCCGATCCTCAACAAACCGGGTGGTTCCGAACCCACTGCTGACGAGGTAGCCGACTACGTGGATGGTCTCATTAGTCCCGCGCTCCACCGCGGGATCCCTGATTCCTATACATACAGAGGTGTCGACGATACTGTCGTGTTGTACCAGTCCGAGCTCAAAACACCGCTCCACCTGGGAACGAGCCCCCGCTACCACCGGAAGTAGCCTCGGCAACACAACACGACGAGGCGCCCCTGCCACCCACCATTCATCCGTGGGCGACAGGGGCGCTCCCCTCTGCGCTACTTCTTCTTCGCGTTGCTCGAGTTGCTCGCGCTGCTCGCGTGGAAGCGAGGGCTGGTCCCCAGGTGCGTCGGATAGCCGTGCTCGCGACTCAGGGTGAGATGCTCATCGAAGCCCCGATACTGGTAGGAATCATCCGCGTTAATGTGCCGAGGATCCACCAGGCCGTCCGCGTAGTCCGCGATGTCCTGGCGGGTCGGAGTGGACTCGTAGCCCTTGTTCAAGAACGGGTTCTCGTCTGGGAACTGGGTCGGATTCGTCGTCAGTAGCACGTACGGGTCCACCGCGCCGTACCCCGTGTACGGGTTCCAATAGCCGCCGTTACCGCCAATCCCCGTGCGAGCCAAGTCCTGCATGACCTGATTACCCGTCGCATCAGGCCAGCGCTGCATCGTCAACGCCAGGAATGACGCAACCGTCGGAGACGCGAAAGACGTGCCCTGCCAGTACCCCTTCTCCCACGTCGCACCCGAACGCGCGTACGGACGAGACACCGACGCCGTCGACACGTAGTCCCCATAGTTGGAGTACGAAGTCAACTCCCCGTTAGGCTCCACCGACGCCACGCCCACCACGCCCGTCATACGCGCCAGAGACTTCGGCGGGTTGTACTCCGACTCGCTGCCCATCGACACCACGATCGGCACCTTCTGCGTGATCGCGCGGGCCAGAGCCCAGCGCATACTCTCACTGTCCGCGCTGTACGTCGACGAAATCGACACAACATCCACGCCGTCGTTGAGCGCCAGCTCAATCAGCACAGACGTGTCCGAATACCCTCGCGGCCACCAGCCGATCGCGCAATTATCCGACGCCGTATCGCCGATCAGCGACGCCGTATAGCGATTGAGCGTCGCCTTCGGGGCGATCCCGAACTCCGGGGCCACCATTACCTGGGCGATCACCGTGCCATGCTCCCAGCTGTCGTCGCTCGACTCAACATCGCAGCGGCTCATGTACTGCATATCCGCACCCTGCAGCTCCGGGATCTTCCAGTTCACCGGGCCGTCGATCAGCCCGATCGTCACACCCTCGCCCGTCAATCCGGCGTCGCGCAGCTGCCCCAGGTGGTAGTACGAGTAGTAGTCCTGCTCGTCCGCCGTGATCGGAATTCGCGCCGCCGAAGCCGGAGCCGCAGGAACAACGAGCGCTGCCACGGCGAGCGAACCCGCTACCGCCACACCCGAGCAGCGCCGCGCCAGGCGTGTCATCAGATGACTCATCAGCTGTCCTTTGCCGTCCTACGGCACCGTCACGCACTGCGTGACCGGCGCGGACTCGCGCCCCGTGGAGGTCACGACGAGGCTCACGGTCAGGCAGTTCTCTCCGCTCACCGCGGTCGTCGTCAGGCTGTTGCGGCGCATCGTCTCGGCCACCACGGCCTCGCCCGGGCGGGTGAGCACATACTTGAACTCCAGCGATCCGGGCTGGTACTGGCCCTGCTGGGGCACCTCCCAGCCCCAGCGGATCTCGTTGCCGTTCGGGGTGGCCGTCAACCCGGTCACGGCCTCGGGCGGGACGGCACCCGCGTCGCCCTGATCGGAATTGTTCACCGTCCCCGCGCTCGAGGAGGGGGTCGGCGTGGATCCGCCGCCGCCTCCGCTCAGCTGGATGCTATGCCCTCCGCCGGTGAGCATCGCGACCACCAGGCCGGCCGTCGCCAGCACCATCACGAGCGCGAGGACAGGCACCACCCACGCGGGACGCTTCGACTGTCCCTCCACCAACCCGGTTCGGTTCGTCGTCGAATTGCCGGCCCACGCCTCGTTCGACAAGGCCTGGGGACCATCCGCAAAGCTCCCGCGGCGGGTGCGCGTGCGCTCCGCGTCCAGGGCCGCCGACGACGGGGCGGACAGGGCCGAGGAGGGCGCGCTCGAGGAGGCCACCACGCTCAGCTTCATCTCCGTGACCGGGCGGTGCATCTCGCGCTCAACCGTCTGCAGCGCGTAGCCGAGCGCTGCCGCCGACCCGAAGCGCTGCTCCGGATCCAGGCTCATCGCGCGGCGTACGATGGCCGTCACAGCGTCGGGCACGCCCGGGCGGTCGATGCGCGACACGCGGCCGCGGGCGACGCGCTGGGCGACCGCGTGAGCCGAGTTGTCCCCATCCTCCACCTCGAAGGGCGAGCGGCCCATCAGGAGCGTCCACAGGGTCGCGCCCAGGGCCCACACGTCCTGCGTCGGGTGAGCGCGCGCCGTGCCCGCGATCTGCTCGGGCGGCGCCCACATCACCGAGAAGCCGTCGCGGCCACCGCGCGGGTCCGCACCCACCGGCTCAGCCACGCCGAAGTCCGTCAACACCGGCGACCCGAAGGCGTTAATCATGATGTTGCTGGGCTTAATATCGCGGTGCACGTAGCCCGCGCGGTGCAGCATCTCAGCGCCGCCGCACATGCGGATCACCATCGACAGCGCGCGGTCCGTCGACATCGGGGCCTGGCGCACCTGATCGAGGATGTTCGCGACCGGGCAATACTCCATCACCAGGTACGGGCGGCCATCCGGCGTGCGCCCAGCACCGTAGAGCTGGGCCACCGCCGGGTGACCCGACACGAGAGCCATCACGTCGGCCTCGCGGGCGATACCGGCCTCGCCGTCCGCCCCGCGATCCCTGCGCGCCACCTTGACGGCCACCTCACGGCTGGGCAGCTCCTGACGGCACAGGAACACATCCGCGAAACCACCCGAGCCGAGCGGACGAATCCACTCGTAGCCCGGCAGCGACGGCACCATTCCGACGCGAGCGTCGCTATCCATCAACGTTTCCCTTTCCTACGGCCCATGCGCTTGGCCAGCGAGCGGCCGCCCTTGCGAGCAGCGTCAGCCTGGCGGCGGGCGCGACGACGCCAGCGCAGCGACTTCAGCGACAGCGCGTAACGCAGCCGCGCGAACGGCGACACCGAGGCCGCCCACTCGCGACGCAGCTCATCCACGTCGCTCCACGCCTGCTCGGCGTCCTCGGGGCGAGCGCCGCCGGCAGCGAAGTCCGCGACGTCCGCGCGGCGCGCCACGGTGACCGCCCGGGGAACCGCGCCCGAGAAGAGCGACCAGCCGGGCACGCGCACGTCCGCAGCCGAGCGCTTGCGCGCCTTGCGGGCCTTGGCGGCCCCCTCCTCGTCGCTCTCGGACGTCTTGGGCGTCCACTGCGAGGCCAGCGCCCACGCGACCTCCTGACGCGTCAGGTGCGGCTCGACGACGAGGCCGGAGTCGATCGCGGTATCCACGAGCTCGTCCCACGAGCCGCGCACCGACTCGGCGGCCTCCGCGCGGCGGCGGCCCTTGCGGCGGCGAGACTTCGCCAGGAGCACCGCCAGGACCGGGCCCAGCAGCACCAGGAGCGACAACGACACCGCGCTGATCGCCATCCACGGGATGTGGATGCCGTTCGGGTCGTGCGGGTCCGTCGCCTGGTCGCGGGTCGCGGGCGGCAGCTCCACCGGCTGCTCGGGCGGCTCCGGGGGCTGCAGGACCTGCGGCTTGGGCACAGACTTAGGCTTGTTAACCTGCGTCGTCGGCTGCTGATCGCGCGGCGGAGTCGGGTCGAACGTCGCCCATCCCACGCCGGGGAACTCCACCTCGACCCACGCATGCATATCCGAACCCGTCAGGTCGACGCTGCCGGACGTGCCCTCACGGTAGGCACCCATGACGACGCGTGCGTTGATGCCCTGCGAGTGCAGCATGAGGGCCATGAGGGTCGCGTACTGCTCGTCGTCGCCCACCAGCGCCTCGGCGCTGATCATGCGCTCGATGCGGTCCTGGGAGGAGCCAGGACGAGAGTTGATCGTGTCGTCGTTGGAGTAGTAGCCATCCGTGTGCAGGAACTGCTCGATCGCGCGGGCCTTCTCCAGGTCCGAGCGCGCGCTCGACGTGTGATCCGCGGCCAGGGAGTCCACGTCCTTCGGGACGTTTGTGTCTCCCCCGGCGTAGCGCGCCGCGTCCACGCTGGCGAACTCCGAGTCCGCGTGTTCGCGAGGCATCGTCGTGCTCAGCGAGTAGCTCAGCTGACCGGTCGGCCCGGTCGTCAGGGCGGTCTCCGCCCACAGGTCGTAGTTCAGGCCGTCCTGCTGCTCGGCTGCATTGGGGGCGGAGGGTTCAAAACGCAGGACCGACACCTGGCCGATCGTGGGCACCCACGGTCCCAGCAGCTGCGAGGTCGACACCGAGGTCTGCACGCCCGCCGTGTCCGCGCTGCGGCCCGGGATCGTGGACCCCACGCGGCGGTATCCGGCCGTGCCATCCGCCGTGTTGGAGACGCCCATGCCGAAGGTCGTCCCGTCGTACACGTCCATCGCGCCCAGGCGCACGCGCGCCTCCTTGGGCAGGTTGGACACGCGGATCAGGGATTCGTCCTCGAGGTCCTTGTTGTAGTGCCGGTAGCTGGACAGCGGCGAGGGGTACTGGCGCGCATCCACGGGCGGCTCGATGACGTCACGTCCGACGACGCGGTCCGAGGCCGTGGGGCCCAGCAGGGACGCCGCGGGGATCGCCGCAGCGACCATCACACCCACCATGAGGGCGCCCATGCCCACGCGCCACCACACGTGCACGATCTGGCGTGAGGAACCGCCCATGGTCGTCGTCGCGGAGGTCGTCGCGGAGGCCATGCCAATGACGATGTCGGCACCCAATCGGGCGCGTCCGATCGCCGAGGCCCACGCCCACCACACGATGAGTCCCACCCACCACGCGATGACGAGGAGGGAGGACGGCGAGTGGTTCGATGGCCCCCACACGATCGCGATCACGCCGGCGAGGATCAGCGGCACGGATCCCCACATGGGGCGCCCGTAGCGCACCGTGACGACGCCCGCCGCGACCGAACACACGAGGCAGGCCATCCACGGCACCATCGCGGGCCCCACGTAGGAGCCGGCCGGCGGTGTCAGCGTCAGGAGGTCCTTCCAGGCCTCGACCGCGCCGACGACGAGCGTCTGGATGGTCCGCGACGTCGGGACCACGCCCCAGCGGGTCGTCTCGCGCAGCGCGGCGGCGCCGCCGAAGAGGAAGTGCGAGGCCACGACCGCGGCGACAATCGAGAGCAGGTCCCAGCGCCACTTGGCGGCCGCCCACGCGACCACGAGGCCGACCACGACGCCCGCGAGCGCCGCAATCGCGCCCTGGCCGCCGCCGAAGACGGACTCGAACATGACGATCGGACCCGAAAAGAGGACTGCGAGGACGAGCAGGGACCACGCGGGCATGGCGGCGCGGTGGATAGACCCGCCCATCGTTGTTTCCTGGGCCATGGGACGACGGGAGCGACGCGGCGGAGGAGCCGGACGCGAGGCGTTGCGAGCAGGAGTACTCACGCGTTCACCCCCCGAGACACGAGCATCGGTAGGTCTTCGAGGGAGGGGCAGTCGATAATGACGCCGCGCGTGATCTTGCGGCGGCGACGCGCCCGGCCCGGGACCACGCGGATCACCGACACAATGACGTCGACGGGGGCGATGTTCGCCAGGCGAGCCGCCTCCTCGTCGTCCACGCCGGCACCGACGACGATGGAGAGCACCGAGATCCCGCCGCGTTCCATGATGCACCGGCGCACGATGCCCGCGAACTCCGAGCGCGTCGAGGTTTCCATCTCGGACAGCGCATCCAGCATCGCCATCGGCGAGCCCGTGGGGATCCACTCGTCCGCGGTGTGCATCGACACCGTGCGGGCCTCGCCCGAACCGGCGAGCGCCAGCGAGGCGGCAACCGATACGGCCGTCTCGAAGGAGCGCCGATCCCACGCGTCCACACGCGTATCCAACAGCACCATGTGGTGCGAACGGTGCGTCTCCTCGAACTGGCGCACGATCAGGCGACCAAAGCGCGCCGTCGACGGCCAGTGCACCGCGCGACGGTCATCGCCCGGCTCGTAGTCGCGCAAGGCGTGGAAGGACACGTCGGAGCTCGTCAGCTTCTCGCTGGCCACGCCCTCGACGTCCATCTGCGTGCCCGTCGCATCAAAGGAGAAACGCACCGTCGGCGGGTGCACGTGCACGAGGATCGGGTCATCCCACGAACGCACGCGACGCAGCAGACCCAGGCCGTCCATACGCACGGTGCGCGCGGGGCCCACGTTAATGACGCCGCGGCGCTTCGTCATGACCGAGAAGGACTCGTTCCACGTGCCGTTTCCGCTGATCGGAGGCACGAGGAACTCGCCACTGCCTCGTCCGATCGTCACCTCCACGAGGGTCGAACCCGAGCGGTGCCCGGACTCGTTGACCACGCGGACGCGGCCCACCGCCACCTGGCCGGCGACAATGCGGTCGTTCTTCATGCGCAGGGACACAGACAGCGGGGACGGGGAGGCGACCGAGGCCACCGCGACCACGAGGGCCACCAGGCCCATGACGGCCACGATGAAGCCCTCCAGCCAGCCGAAGGCAAGGGCCGCGACGGTGCCCGCGAGCATCGCCACGATGACCGCCCACCCCACCGGGGTCAGCGCACCCAGCCAGCGGGCGACACCCTCGTAGCCGGGCAGCGCCTGCACGCGGGCGCTCAGGGCGCGCCACGCATGCCTCACAAGTCGACGTAGTTTCTTCACGCGCTCACCTCACCGGGCGGCAATCGCCGACAATGTGCACGGCCTGCGCGAACATCGCCTGGGAATCCGCCCGCGTTGCGATCTTCGACGCAGTGGGACCGGCACCACCGATCGTCACCTCTTCGGTCCAATTGTCCAGATCCGAACGGATCGTACACTTGTGAGCAAGCGACGTGTCAGCCCAACCCGGAGCACTGAACGTAAAGGTGTGGCATCCACCCGCGACGTTGTACTTCTCGCCTCCCTGGCAGGCCTCCGTCCACGTCAAGTTCACGTCCAGCTTCGTGACGAACGATGAGTCCGCCTGCATCTGCGTCGTCCCCAAGCCGTTAGTTGCCACGACCGTCGCGAAGTATTCAGTGCCCTGTGCCAGGTCACTGAAAGTTGCCTCCGTGGCGCCCGTGGCACCGCCCGTGAGGGTTTGCTCCCTGCCATTGAGGGACACCTTGATGGTAGACACGGCGGGGTTGGCACCGATCGCATCCCAGCGTACGACGGCAGACGTGCTGCCGACATCCGAAACCCGCACCCTGACCGGATCGGGCTTGGCCGTGGGTTGGCCAACGGCAGGAACGGTGTCCGACGTGACAGGATTCCCCTTCAGGCCGCGACCAGACTGGCAGAAGTAGATTTCACGCTCCTGCCAGCCGCCCACATCGATTGGCTGACCCTCATAGATCGGCGTTCCGTCCGCACATCCTCCGGCGGTCATAGAGTAGCGCACCGTCAGATCGTCTGCGCTGAAGCCGCGTCCCTCCTTGGGCCTCAGATTCGAGACAATCAGCCGCCCCGGCGTGCCGTTGCCCTGCAGAGTCGGGGTATCGATCGGCAGAGGCACGGTCGCGATTGACACATACGTGGTCGCGGTGTCCGACGTATCCCCGTGCGAGTTCGTCAGCGTCACCGATGCAGACACCTTGCTACCCGTCGGCACGTCGAGCAGCGTGGCTCTACCAGCGTCTGACTGGACCTGCAAGGAGACGCCATTGACCGAAACCGTGGCCGGGCCCCATCCCTTACCATTGGGAGATCCCACGCCCCACGTAACCTCAACCGTCGCCTTGTCCAGACTGCCCCCAGAGCCGGTCGCGACGGCGCTCACGCCAGTCGCTTGATCCGGCTTCCCGTGCGGGTAGCCCTCGGTCGGCGAGGACGCCGGAGACGGCGTCGGCACCCTGTTCTTAGCCTGGACCGTCACCGTGTACATCTTGCCGTTCTCCAGGCCCGGGATCGTCAGCTTGTACTTCTTGTCCTCCGTACCGGCCACCTGGTAGGCAATCGGCTGGCCACCCCCGGGCCCGGTAAGGAACACCGTGTACGTGAGGATCTTGGACCCCTCGTTGTGCGGTTCTGTCCACGAGACCTCGAGGGCACCATCCATCCCCACGACCGTGGGCGCCGCCATCTGCTCGGGTGCCATGTCGATGAGCTCCTTGGCGGAGGGAGCCGACGGGTCGGAGTCCCCGGCCTCGTTCTGCGCGACGACCGTGAACCAGTGCTCCTCTCCGATCGCCAGACCCGTAATCTGAGTGCCCGGATCACGCGTCTGGTAGGTCTTACCGTCGAACTTGTCGGTAATCACGTAGCCCGTAATCGTGCCACCGTTGGAGGCACCCGAGTCGAAACGCACGAAGGCCGCGCCCGCGCCCATCGGCGTCACCGTGACGTTCTGGGGCGGTTCGGGGCGGTCGACAACCTGGACGACAACGCGGCCCTGGACCACGCGATCCGGGTCGTTCGTCGCGTCCATGACGCGGTACACGATGGTCATGTTGCCGTGGAAGCCCGCCTTGGGGGTCACCGACAGGACGTTGCCGTTGCCCGAGGCGGTTCCCTGGCCCACGTGCACCGACGCGTCCAGGACCACGAGCGGATCCGGGAACGGGTTCGTCGTGTACTCCGACAGGTTTACGTCCACCGTCTGGCCGGCCTTCGCCTTGATGCGAGCCTCCGTCGTCGTCACGAGGGGCTTGGAGGACTTCACGATCGTCACCGGAATGTCGGCGTTGACCGCGCCCGAGCCGTCGTCGACGCTGACAGTAATCGCACCGACCGGCCCCTTGGGCTGGTCCTTCTTGCCCGACACGGTCAGGTTGTAGCCGTCCAGGGACACGTCCACGCCGCCGGGGGCCTTGACCACGCGGTACTCAAAGGAGCCCTTCGCCTGGTCGTCCGGGTCGTCCACCATCTGCGTGAGGTCGACCGTCACGCTCTCACCCTGGCCCACGAGGATCGGGGTCGGGGTCAGGCGCGGCGGCAGGTTCCTGGCCGGCTGGATCGTGATCGGGATCGTCAGGGTCGAGGACAGGGCCGAGGCATCGTCCGAGGCGCCGTCACGCACCGTGAAGGACACCGAGGCCTTGCCCGAGGCCGTGTCGGGCGCGCTCAGCGTGATGTGCGTGGAGTCCTGGAGCGAGGCTGAGTCCAGGCCGCCGTTGAACTTCACGGACGATGCGTCCGTGATGATCGGAGAGCGCGAGTTGTCGCGCACCAGCACGTAGTCGCGCATGTCGAGGGTGAGCGAGGAGCCCGCACGCATCGCCACCGGAACGCGCGTCGTGTCCAGGCGCGGAGCCAGCAGGTCGGTGCCCGGAACCGTCACGACCGCGCTCGCGCTCAGACCGTCGGGGTCCGTCACCGTGTACACGACGAGGCGACGGCGCGCGTCCGGGGAAATCGACAGGTTCTGCCCCGACACGCTCACGCCCGAGGCGTCGGAGGAGACTTTGAGCTCGGCCGTGGTGCCGTCCGGATCCTCGTCGTTGACGAGGACGGCAACGCTCACGGGCTTGGAGTCCGAGGGCAGGTCGGAGACCGGCACGACGTCGTCGCGGGCGATCGGCGCGCGCAGGGGCGCCTCGGCGTCCACCGTTACGGTCAGCTGGCCCTGGGCGCGGCCGCCTCGGCCGTCCTCGATCTGGTAAGCAACGACGAACACGCCATTCGTGGCGGGGGCCTTGACAGTCACCAGGTCCTCGGCCACCGTCACGGTCGCAGCCTCATCCGACACGGACACCGTCGACGGATCCGTGTTCACGGACAGGGCGTCGCCGTCCGCGTCCAGGTCGTTGCTCAGGACGTTGACGCTCACCTCGCGCCCCGGACGCACCGTCACCGAGTCGGGAACGGCCGTCGGGTTGTGGTTCTGCGAGCCCGGAGGGGCGATGCCGACGCGCACGCGGGCGCGTCCCTGCACGCCGAGGCGGTCCTCGACGATGTAGGAGAAGGTGTCCGTGCCGGTCGCATCGTCGGAGGGCGTGTACTCCAGCCACTCCGTGCCCAGCACGACGCTACCCTTGGCCGGCGGCTGGTCGATGCCCACCAGGGCGACCGAGTCGCCGTCGGGGTCGATGCCCGTCAGCGGCACCGGGATGCGCGTCATCTGGCCCTGCACGGCCCAGGCGCTGAGCGGCTTGGGCACGGGTGCGCTGTTCGCGGCGGAGGAATCGATGATCTCAAACGTGACGGTCGACGTCGAGCGGTTGCCCACCGAATCGACCGCCGTGTACGCCACGCGCACCACCCCGGCCTCGGAGCCGGCGGCCAGGCGCACCTGGTTGCCGGTCACGAAGACCGTGCCCAGCTCGGCGCCGGTCATGACCTGCACGTCCGGGTCCAGGCTCAGCGTCAGGCCAATCGGCGAGCGGTCGTTCGACAGGACGCTCACCGAGCCGATGTCGTCGGCGCGCACCTTCGCCGTGTCCGGCGTGGTCTCAGGCGGGGTCTCCTCGCTCTGCGCGTTCGTGGGGATGACGCTGACCTGGGCTGTCGCCGAACCCGCGCCGTTGGAGACCGTGTACGTAAAGCTCGTGACATCGTTGAGGCCGCCCGGCGACGTGATGCGCAGCAGGTGGCGCTCGATGAGCGTGACCTCGAGGCCCGAGTTCGCGGGCACGTCGATCGACTGGACGACGAGGACGCCGCCCGACGGATCCGTGTCGTTGGCCAGCGGCGCGATCAGCGAGGCGCCACCGCTGGGCAGGACCGCCAGGTCGTCCTCGGCGATCGGCAGGGCGTTCGTGTCGTCGTCAACCACGTCGACGCGGATGACACCCACGGTGGTCGACGGGCCGTCGGAGACCGTGTAGGTGAACTGGAAGGATCCCGGCACCGAGCCCGTGAACGTCAGCGTGCCGCGCGAGAGGTCAGCGGAGACCGAGGTGCCCGCCGGGGCCGTGCCCGCGGCCACGAGGGACAGGGCGTCGCCGTTGGGATCCGTGTCGTTGGCGATCGGGTCGATCGTCAGCGGCTCAGCCACGCGCGCCACGTAGAAGTCGGCGCGCGCCACCGGCGGCACGTTGCCCGTCTCCTGGACGCTCACCTTCAGCTCGCCGGTCGTCTCCGCGTGGCCGTCCGACAGGGTCACGGCGATCACCTTGACGCCAGCGCCCGAGCCCAAGTCGCGGATCTGGACCGTGCCGTCCTCGGAGAACTGCACGGCCATGCCCTCGGGGGCCGTCGCCGACTTGAGGTAGAACTGATCGCCGTCCGGGTCGATCCAGTCCGACAGGAGGTTGTACTCGACCTGCGCGTTGGCACCCACTTTGATGACCGGATGCTTGAGCTGGCGCGGGCCCTCGTTCTGGCTCCACGGGTGGATCGTCAGCGTCACGTTCGCCGTCGCGCCCGCCAGGCCGTCCGAGGCCTCGTACGTGAAGGACGTCGATCCGCTCGTCATGTTCTCGGGGACGTCCGTGATCTGCAGGGCACGGCCGCCCCTCGTGCGCATGATCGTGCCAAACTCGGGGTTGGTGACCGCGCGCGCCGTCAGCACGTCGCCGTCGTCGTCGGAGTCGTTGTCGAGGACGGGCAGCAGCGTCGAGCGGCCCGGGCGGATGCCGAACTCGTCATCCACGGCCTCGGGCGGCGTGTTCTTATCCTTGTGCTCCGGCTCGGAAACCTGCTCGCGGTCGTCGGGGGTCGGAGTGTCCTCTTCCTCCTGCTCCTCGGTGGGGATCTGGTCCCAGTCGCTGACTACGACCATGTTCTTGTCGGGCAGCCACAGCGTGCCCGTCGAAACGTCGTTGAGGACGATGCGCGTACGGTTCGTGCGGAACACGGCGGACGAGGCCTCGGCCAGGCTCGAGACCGTCTGCGCCTGGTTGCGCGTGGAGTCCGTGCATGTGCGCACGAACGCGCCCGAGCCCGCCCAGGCGCCGTAGGAGCAGCCCCGGTGGAAGACGGGAGCCGCGGGGGTGCCCTTCTGGCCGCTGTCCGAGGCCTCCTGGCGCTCGATCGCCTTTCCGTTCAGGGGCACGGACACCAGCTGGTCACTGGTCGCGAGGAGGACCGAGGCGGCCTCGTCGCCGGGGAGCTGCAGGACGGCGCCGCTCACGTGGTCCTCGGACAGGTCGCGCACCTTGCCGCCGGGCAGGACGAGCTTGTTACCGGTCTGGTCGTAGACGACCGGCTTATCGCCGACCGCGGTGATCGTCGGGGTCCCCGCGGGCGTGAAGTCTTTGATCTCCGTGGTCTTGGCACGCCAGGCCTGACCCTCGCGCGTCAGCGTCACGAGCTTGGAGGACCCGGGAGAGTACGCGAAGACCGTTCCCGAGTTCGACACCGTCACGATGCCGTCGCTCAGGTCGTTGGCGACCGCGTCCTCGCGCAGGAGCGACATGGTGGCCGGCTCGTTCGCGCTGCCAGCCCACAGAAGGCCCTCGTTGGGGTCGAGGACCGCCAGGACGGAGCCGCCCTGGACCTGGACCGCGTTGTCGGGCAGGGTGACGGACTGTCCGAGGGAGAAGGAGGTCGGACGCACCGGAGTGACCGTGCGGCCCACGGTCTCACCCAGCGTCACGTCACCGCCCTCCTGGCCGATGTCGAAGGACGCGGACTTCACCGAGACCGTGCCGTCCAGCATGAGGGCGTCGTAGTTGAGGTGTCCGAGGAGCTTGCGGTCCTGGTTCGTCACCCAAATGCCGCCGTCGTCGACGCTCACCTGGGTGACCTCGACGCCCCGATACACGACTGCGAGCACGCACAGCATCGCAGACACCAATAGGACGGCAAGCGCGGGTATCCGCTTCGACCAGGTATTTCGCGATCGACGCGCCTTGTTCATGTGGCTTTCCTCAGTCTCAATGTGCGCACTGGTGTGGGGCGTTGTCTGTATCCGCACAGGGTATGGGCAACCATCCCAAGGATACACACCGACCAACCCTATGGATAAACCCTGGAGAGAACAACAGGTACCGAGGAATCTGCAACCTGTCGAACGGGGTTCTTGCGGCGGTGTAGGGACATTCCGCACGCGCGAGAACCTGACCACAGCCGCGCATTTGGGATATCGCGCCTCGGCGACGAGGCCGGGGCTCCTCCCGGGTCCGCTCCCCCAACGCCGGGCTGCGACGCCCGCTCGGGCGCGGGAACCGCAGATGAGGGCGGGTCGGGTTACGGTGAGTGCATGGCGAAAGAGAAGATCACCTACCGCTGCTCCGAGTGCGGGTGGACCTCCCCCAAGTGGGTGGGCCAGTGCCGCGAGTGCGGGGCGTGGGGCACCGTCGACCAGGCCGGCGAGGCCTCGGGCGGGCCGCGCGCGGCCGCGACTCCCCCGCGCCGCCCCGCCCTGCCGATCGGCGAGGTGGACGGCGAGCGGGCCTCGTCGCGCTCGACGGGCGTGGGCGAGCTGGACCGGGTCCTCGGCGGCGGCATCGTTCCCGGCGCGGTGATCCTCCTGGCGGGCGAACCCGGCGTGGGCAAGTCGACGCTGCTGCTGGACGTGGCCGCCAAGGCCGCGCGCACGGCGGCGGCGGGCGGGCGCGGCCCCGTCCTCTACGTGACGGGCGAGGAGTCGGCGGCCCAGGTGCGCGGGCGCGCGGAACGCATCGGCGCGCTCGAACCGAACCTCTTGATCGCGGATGAGACGGAGCTCGGCGTCGTCCTGGGGCACGTCGAGGCCTCGTGCCCCTCCCTGCTCATCGTTGACTCCGTGCAGACCATCTCCTCCGCCCAGGTCGAGGGCGGGGCGGGCGGCGTCGCGCAGGTGCGCGCGGTCGCGGCCTCGCTGATCCGGGTCGCCAAGGAGTCCGACCTGCCCACTCTCCTCGTCGGCCACGTGACGAAGGACGGCGGTATCGCCGGTCCGCGCGTCCTCGAGCACCTCGTGGACGTCGTCTGCCAGTTCGAGGGCGACCGTCATTCGCGCCTGCGCCTGCTGCGCGCGGTGAAGAACCGCTACGGTCCCACCGACGAGGTCGGCTGCTTCGAGCTGACGGACTCGGGGATCTACGGCCTCGCCGATCCGTCGGGTCTGTTCCTGTCGCGCACGACGCGCGGCGTGCCCGGCACGTGCGCGGCGGTTTCTCTGGAAGGGCGCCGCCCGCTGCCCACGGAAATCCAGTCCCTCGTCGCCCCGTCGTCGGGCGGCTCGCCGCGGCGCACCACGTCGGGCGTAGACCACGCGCGCGTGGCCATGATCCTCGCGGTCCTGCAGGCCCGTATCGGCGCGGACACGTCGGGGGCGGACGTCTACGTCTCCACGGTCGGCGGCGCGCGCACGGTCGAGCCCGCCATCGACCTGGCGATGGCCATCTCCATCGTGTCCTCGCTCAAGGGCGTTCCCCCGCGCGCCGACCTCGTCGCGGTCGGCGAAATCTCGCTGACGGGCGAGGTGCGCGCCTGCACGGGCACCCAGCGCCGCCTCGCGGAGGCCGCGCGCCTGGGTTTCTCCTCGGCGATCGTGCCCGCCCAGGGCAGCGAGGACCTGTCGGGAGTCGACGGCATCACCGTGTTTACTGTGTCGGATCTGGCGACGGCTATTCGTGTCGCTTTCCCGGCGGACTCGCAATAATAGGAATCACACCGACTGTTCTGGGAGGGAATCACATTGACGTCCGATGCAGCGATCCTTCGTGACGCACTGCGCGCAGTCGCGCCCGGCACGCCTCTGCGAGAGGGACTGGAACGAATCCAGCGCTCCCACACAGGTGCTCTCATCGTCCTGGGGTACACCCCGGAGGTGCAGGCCATGTGCTCGGGCGGCTTCGACCTCGACGTCGCTTTCACCGCCGCGCGCCTGCGCGAGCTGTGCAAGATGGACGGCGCGGTCATCATCGATCCCGACCAGTGGCGCATCCGCAAGGCGAACGTGCAGCTCTTCCCGGACCCGACGATCCCCACGGACGAATCGGGTATGCGTCACCGCACCGCGCAGCGCACCGCCCGCCAGACCCACCTGCCGGTGCTGTCCCTGTCCGCGTCCATGCGCATGATCTCCATCTACGTGGGCTCCGAGCACCGCCTGGTGGAGGAGCCCGAGGCCCTGCTCTCGCGCGCGAACCTGGCCGTCGACACGCTCGACCGCTACAGCCAGCGCCTCGACGAGGTCCTGCAGACCCTCACGATCCTGGAAATGCGCGACAGCGCGACCGTGCGCGACGTCGCCACCGTCATGCAGCGCATGGAGATGATCCGGCGCATTACCTCCGAGATCACGGAGTACCTCGAGGAGCTGGGCTCGGAGGGCCGCCTGCTGGCCATGCAGGTCGAAGACCTCGTGCGCGGCTCCGCGTCCGAGCGCGCCCTCGTCATGCGCGACTACATCGCGAACCCGGATGACCTGGCCCGCGTCGAGGCCGAGCTGTCCTCGCTCGGATCGGAGCGGATCGTGGACCTCACCGCCATTTCGAACATCCTGGGCCTGGACGTGTACGAGGTCGCGGACCTGGATCGCGAGATCACGCCACGCGGCGTGCGCGCCCTGTCCCTGGTTCCGCACCTGTCGTGGAGCGCCATCAAGGTCGTGTCAGCGCACTTCAATTCGCTGCCGCAGCTGCGCGCGGCCACCGTTTCGGACCTGGAGGAGCTCGAGGGGATCGGCCCCTACCGGGCGAAGCTCATCACGGAGAACCTGGCCCACCAGGCCCAGGCCGTCAGCGCCGGCATCGTCGGCTGGTAGCGCTCGGCGGCCGCTCGCCCCTAGCGGCCCGACTGCGCGCCGGACTGGGTGCCCGACTGCGCTCCCGACTGGGGCGCGGGGGTGGGCGCAGGCGTCACGTCGACGACGGTCGAGCCAACCTCGCGCGTCCCCATCGTGACGGCCACCTTGTAGGTGCCGGCCGCAGCCGCGCTCGCGCCGCCCGCGGGAGCCGTGCAGCCGTTCGCGTACACGTATCCATCCCAGCGCAGCGCGCCGGACCAGGTGCCGCCCGGGCGCAGCAGCAGCGTCGTGGAGGACTGCTGGCTGTCGGCGCAGCGCGAAGAGTCGTAGACCTGGTGGTCGCCAGTCGTCACCGCCAGGTTGAAGCGCGTCAGCGACGTCGAGCAGGCGACCGAGCCACGGTTTTCGAGCGTGAGCGTCACGGGCACCGCGGAACCTGAAGCCGCGGAGCTCGCCTTCGCGGTGGCCGTGATGTCGCGGTCCAAGCAGGCGGGAATGTCGATCGTGGTGCCGTCGGTGAGCAGGCCGTCGGCGGTGGCCTCCTGGCCGCCCTTGAGCGTGTATCCGGAGGCGTCGAGGGCCCCGGATTGGACGACGGACTGCGGGGTCGACTGGGGCGCGGGATCGGAGCTGAAGGCTCCCGCGATGGCGCGCACGGCGGCGACGATGCCCCACACGATGAGCGCGAGGATGAGGATCAGTCCCAGGCCGGTGATGATGCGTCGGGGCCACAGGTTCACGGGCGGACGCCCACCGCCCGACGAGGCTTTCTTGGGCCGACGCGCCCCTGCCCCACTCCCCCGCTTGGCGGCCGAGACTCCGGCGGAAGACGCCGCGCGCGTCGAAGCTCCCCGACCGCTCGTTGCGGCTCGGGAGGCGCGGTCGCCGGCGCGTCCGGATGCGGACGCGGAGCGACGGGTTGAGGGTCGCCTGGGGGAATTCTTACGCTGGTCAGCCACGCGTCCACGATACCGGCCCGCGCCATCGGGGCGCGACTAACGCTCGGGGCGGGCTCACTTTCGCGCGCGAGAGGACTCCCACACGAGGCGCTTACGCGGCGGCGCTGGGCTTATGCGAGCTCGACGATCCGTCGTCGTCGGGGTCGATCACGCACCAGCGCTCCACGGCGAGAGCGACGACGGTCCAGACGAGGCCGACCAGGCCGCTGATGCCCGACGCGATCGCGTTGGCGACCATCGCCGAGGCCTCGTGCTGCGTGAGGGACACGATCATGACGCCGATGAGGACGCCGGCGAGCGCACTTCCGACGATTGCGCTGGCCCTGGCGAACACGGCGACACGCATGGCGCCGATGGCGTTGATCCACGTGTCTTTGTTCGCGCGCAGTCGGCGCACGGCCAGGCCGGACCAGATGAGGAGCGCGGTCGCGACCGCGAAGACGACGGCCGGGCCAGGCGTGACGATCAGGGGGGTGCCTCCCGCACGCATGTGCGTGAAGAAGCAGAGGAAGCTGAGGAGGGCACAGACGAAGCCAACCAGCGTCACCCAGGTGATCGACAGGGGTTTCATTTAACGCCTCTTGACGATGGGGATCGCGCCCGTCATCGTGGGCCGCACGACGACGCGGCGCAGGATGCCGGTCTGAGTGGCCTCGTCCTCGGGGATGGGTCCGACGGGGGTGTTGTCGGGCAGCCCGGGGGCGAGGATGGTGGAGCGTCCGTCGGCGTGCACGGTGGCCTTGGGGGCCTCGTCGTCGCGCCCCAGGCCGGAGCGGTCGTCGACGACGCGCACGTCGTGGGAGGCGCCCACGGAGAAGTTCCAGTCGGGCAGCGCGATCTTGGAGCGGGACTCCTCGCGCTTGGACTCGAACACGGGTGCCCAGCGGGGCTTTTCGGTCCCGCTCGGCTTGTAGGTGCCGGTGCCGATCTTGCGGGTCATGCGACCTGCCGGGGAGTCGGCGGGCACGGAGGACACGGGGTGCCAGGACGGGCGCGACGAGGCCTTGGCTTCGTCCGCGCGGCGGCGGCGCTGACGGTGGGGCGGGCCGGGCAC
>PPYE01433132.1_pt1 | contig 17911 bp, 15 predicted proteins | sample 1559881 | NCBI WGS metagenome assembly PPYE01 (sample SAMN08240022, study PRJNA423297) | Human gut metagenome, whole genome shotgun sequencing project. | reverse complement strand
TGGGCATAGCTCATGGGGATGCCCGCAGGCTGGGGCTGCGGGGGCGGGGCGGCGGCGTAGGGCTGCTCCAAGCCCAGGGTTTCCCGCAGCTCTTCCAGGTTGCCGAACTGGGAAATCACCGTACCGATGATCTGGTTTTCCGGCAATCCTTGGTCCTTCAGTTCCTGGTATTTGTCCTCCATCATCCCCCAGAGTTCCTCCTTTGCCCGGCGGGAAGCGGGGGTGTCCGGCAGGGTGGAAAATAAATTGTCTAAATAGGTGCGAATCACTTCCATGTGGTTACCTCCTGTTCTGATTGGGGTTGGGCGGGCCGGACAAAGGCGGATACCACCTGCTGGGTCAGCTCCCATTCCCGGCATTTTTCCTGATAATACTCCCGCCCCGCTTGGGTGATCTGATAGTAGGTCCGCCGCTTGCCCCCGGACTGGGTGCCGTAAAAGGAAGTCACATACCCGTTTTTTTCCAGCCGGTCGAAGGCGGAATACAGGGTAGTTTCCTTGATGACATACTTCTCTTGGGTGCGGCGGGAGATCTCCTTGGAAATCTCGTAGCCATAGGACGGACCGTCCAGCAGCAGAGCCAGGATCATGGTGTCGTTATAGCCCCGGATCACGTCACTGCTGATCAAGAAATCACCTCCCAACTATATTATCTGTCGTACTACGACTATCGTAGTAACAGTATAGCATAACTACCCCGACAGGTCAAGTAGTTTGAGGGAAATTTCCCGGAGAATAATTTCCAAAAAAACGCACCGCCAAAACTTTCCTGACGGTGCGCATTCTTATTCTCGTAAAAAGGGCGCCCAGCAAGGCAAGGCGGCGCCCCCTAAGTCCAAACAGCGGGCAAGGGTCTGATGGTATGCCCGGATCTTGTCTTCCAGCCGGAGGGTGAGGAGTTCCGGGGGCGTGTGGCGCACCAAGGCGGTGAGTTCATAGATGGGCAGACCCATGGCGTGACGAGGAGTGTGGACGGTGGAACACCCCTGCCCCACCCCGTGGCAGAGGGCGGCGTCTCCGGGGTCTTGCAGCTGTTTAGCCATGGCGTGGACCGCCAAAATGGCCGGGCGGGCAGAGGGCATTTTCACCTTCCCCATGGCCCAGAGCCGGGCCATTTCCAGAGCTTCCCTGGGCCGGGAGTCGGTGGGATACCGCCGGGAAAGCCGCTCCACCGGCTCCTCCACACAAGCCAGCGCCCAGGCTGCCACCGTCCGTCGGTTGGCCTGCTCCAGCTGCTGCCACAGGGGAAAGAGACAGGCATCGGTTTTGGCAAAGAGGATTTGGTTTTTCCGCTTTTGCCGTTGTTCCATTTCAGAAAAGTTCATGGTATCACCTGGAAAGAAAGGGCCGGCCCAAACAGGTCAGCCCTCAGTTTTTTGATTCAATCTGGAAGAACCTGGGATTTACTTTTGCTTACACCCACCCGCAGAGGATGCCCAGGGTATGCACCAAAAAGGCCACAATCCAGGCCACCACGCATTGGATGACGCAGACCCCTACCGCCCATTTTCCCCCCAGCTCCCGGCGCACCGAGGTAATGGCCGCCACGCAGGGGGTGTACAGCAGGGTGAAGGTCAAAAACACAATGGCGGTAAAGGGGGTGAACAGGCCGCTCAGCGCCGCAGTGCTTCCTCCCAGCAGCACGGTGAGGGTGCTGACTACGTTTTCCTTGGCAGCAAAGCCGCTGATTAAGGCGGTGGATACCATCCAGCTGCCCAGTCCCAAGGGAGCAAAGATGGGGGCAATCCAGCCGCCGATCATGGCCAGCAGGCTGTCGCCCTGGTCGGTGACCACGTTGAACTGGTAGTCGAAGGTCTGCAAAAACCAGATAATCACCGTGGCCACAAAAATAATGGTAAAGGCGCGGGTGACGAAATCCTTGGCTTTGTCGTAAATCAGCCGCCCTACGCTTTTGGCGCTGGGGAACCGGTAGTTGGGCAGCTCCATGACAAAGGGGATGGGCTCCCCTTTAAAAGCGGTTTTCTTCAGCAGCAAAGCGAACAGCACCCCGATGACCATGCCCCCTAAGTACAGCCCAACCATCACCAGCGCCCCGTAATCTGGGAAAAAGGCGGCGGTGAACAGGGCGTAGATGGGAAGTTTGGCCGAACAGCTCATAAAAGGGGTCAGGAGAATGGTCATTTTCCGGTCCCGCTCTGAAGAGAGGGTGCGGGTAGCCATAATGGCGGGTACCGAGCAGCCGAAGCCGATGAGCATGGGTACAATACTTCGCCCGGACAGGCCGATTTTCCGCAGCAGCTTATCCATGACGAAGGCCACCCGGGCCATGTAGCCAGTGTCCTCCAGCACCGATAAGAAGAAGAACAGCACCACGATAATGGGCAAAAAGCTGAGCACCGTGCCTACCCCGGCGAACACGCCGTCGATCACAAGGGAATGGACTACCTCATTGACCCCCCAGATGGTCAAGGCCCCGTCCACCTGGTCGGTGAGCCACTGGATTCCCATATCCAGCAAATCGGAGAGGAAGGAGCCGATGAGGCCGAAGGTGAGGTAGAACACCAGGGCCATAATCAGCACAAACACCGGAATGGCGGTCCACTTGCCGGTGAGGATCTGATCCAGCTTCCGGCTGCGGGTGTGGGCTTTGCTTTCCCGGGGCTTCACCACCGTCTGGGCGCAGACCTTTTCAATGAAGGCGTAGCGCATATCCGCCATGGCGGCCTGCCGGTCCTTGCCGGATTCATGCTCCATCTGGACAATCATGTGCTCCAGCATATCCTGTTCGTTTTGGTCCAGGTGCAGTTTTTCCAGAATCACCTGGTCGTTTTCCACAATCTTGGCGGCAGCAAACTGCACCGGGATTTTATATTTCTTGGCGTGGTCCTGGATCAAATGCCGCACGGCGTGGAGACAGCGGTGGACCGCTCCCCCGTCCTCCCCGTTTTCGTCGCAGAAATCCATCCGGCCGGGCCGTTCCCGGTACCGAGCCACATGGATGGCGTGCTCCACCAATTCTTCAATGCCCTCTTTTTTGGCGGCGGAGATGGGTACTACCGGGATGCCTAAAATTTCCTCCATCCGGTTCACCAGCACGGTGCCCCCGTTTTCCCGGACCTCGTCCATCATATTCAGCGCCAGCACCATGGGGATGTCCAGTTCCATAAGCTGCATGGTCAAATAGAGGTTGCGCTCCATGTTGGTGGCGTCCACAATGTTGATAATGCCTTTGGGCCGGTTCTTCAAAAAGAAGTTTCGAGTGACAATCTCCTCATCGCTGTAAGGGGACATGGAGTAGATGCCGGGCAGGTCGGTGATGACGGTGTCGGAATGGCCGATGATGCTGCCGTCCTTCCGGTCCACCGTTACCCCTGGGAAATTGCCCACATGCTGGTTGGAGCCGGTGAGCTGGTTGAACAAGGTGGTTTTGCCGCAGTTCTGGTTTCCCGCCAGGCCGAAGGTAATGGTCTCCCCTTCCGGAATCTGAACTCCTTCCATCTTCACATGGTAGATGCCCATTTCGCCGGTGTGGGGGTGTGGCACTTCTTTGGGCTCCTGCGCCGCCGCTTTGGGGGCGTGGGAGGGATGGGTGTCCCTGAGCAGGATGTAGGAAGCGTCCTCTTTGCGCAGGGTCAGCTCATACCCCCGCACCCGCAGTTCCAAGGGGTCTCCCATAGGGGCTGTTTTAATCAGCGTGACCTCGGTGCCGGGGGTCAGCCCCATATCCAAAATATGTTTCCGCAGGGGGATTTCTTTGCACTGCACCTGTTCGATGTAGCCTTCCATCCCCACCTTCAAATCCGCTAATGTTGTCATGGTCTATCCTCCCGCTTTGGTTTTGTGCAATTTTGCAACAACTTACCACTCTTTTTATACCACGTTTTTCCCAACTTTTCAACCGAAAACGCCCCATCGGGCAGAATTGCCAAGGAAGAAAGGAAGGAGCCGGAAAAACCACAGCCAAACCGGTTGTTGGGACAAAAACACCACGCCCCTGCCGGTTTCGGGCAAGGGCGGGTGCATTGGGTTTTATGGAAAGGGGTTATCCCTTCCGTTTTTTCCACGCCAGCCAGCCGCCGCTGAGGCAGGCAAGGGCAAACAGGGAAGCTGCGGTACAGCCCACTGCAACCCAAGGCTGGGCAACATCGCCGGTCTGCACCGGAGCCGCATCCTCAATAGGAGTAGTGGTTTCTGTACCGGTGGTGGTGACAGTTTCCGTACCGGCAGGGGTGGTTCCCTCTGTGTCAGTGGGTGTAGTGGCATCGGTATCCGGGACGTCAGTGCCGGGGATGTCGGTGGAGGGGGTGTCAGTGCCGGGCTCCTCTACCGCTTGGTAGGTCAATACCGTCACGTCCTCCAGCATGGAGGTTTCCAGCACCGCTGTGCCATTCACCACCGGGACCGGGGTATTGCCGGCGTACACCATGACCAGGTCTGCCTGCTCCACAGGCAAGGAGATGGTGAGGGTTCCGTAATAGGGATTGTAGGCGCCGGTGTAATCCACATTGGTGGCGCCGTACAGCGCATTCATGGAGCTGGTGTGAATCACCGGGGTGGTGAGGGTCACGGGGGTCAAGGAGAGGCTGTAGGTGTTCCCTGCTTTCAGGGTATATCCTTCCGGCGCGGTTGTGGTGGTCGGAGTGACATTCACATTCAACTGAGTGCCCACTGCCAAGTCGCCGCTGACGCTGATCCCGGTAGCTGCATCGGTAAGGGTGTTTTCTGCGGTATTGCCTTCAAAGGTTTCGTAGAACAGATCGCTGTACCACTTATAGTACAAGTCCGGACGGTAATCCATGGGATTGTCGTTGGTGAAGGGACTCAACGTGGCCAGAGACAGGTCAAAGTCCGCCGTATAGAAAGTATCAAAGGTGTCGGTGGTGTAGCTGAGATAGGGGTTGTAGCCATCGCCGTCTACATCCACATAGGGGCCAAGCTGCTCGGCATAGGGAATCAGCTTGGAGGATTCACTGGTGTTGCCGTACACGGTGGTGCCGGTACTGCTTTCAGGGTCCAGTGCAATGCAGACGCTGGCGCCGGGGAAGATGCAGGCACGGTCATTGAGCTGGCCGTCAATCAGGCTGTACAGCTCGGTGTTGCCGGAATACAGCCAGCTGCTGGTGATGTCGTCTACGGTATAGCCATTGGCTGCCAGAGCATCGGTTAATTCAGCGGAAAGTTCCGGGCCGTCATAGCCAACCAGGTTGGAAGTAATCATGAAGTTGTCATCCCGGAGCATAAAGCTTTCCAAACGGTTCTGATAACTGAGCTGCCAGCCGCCGTCTTCCACCGTGGTGCTGTTTGCCGCACCGGCGGTGCAGTTGACTACAATCCGTGCGCCCATTTCAGAATAGGTACGCTGAAGTTCCTGGTAGTTGTAGATGTCGGCACAGATCGCCACGCCAACATAGCCAAAGGGGGTCTCAAAGATGCCGTCGTTGTCGGTGCCGTAGCTGGCCCACACCGGTTCCGGGCTGGCCAGGTTGACCTTCCGATAGGACTGGATCAGATCAGGGCCCAGGATCGCCACCGAGTTCCAATAGGTTTCCGGATCCACTTCATCCCGTTCCGGCATACCGATGAGGACGTACATGTCGTAGGACTGGGCAAGCTGCTGGAGCTCCACAATCACTTCACTGGGATTCTCTCCCCGGACGGTCTGCGCCAAAACATGCTGCATATAACGGTCGCCGAATTTGGCCTGTTCCGCTTCTGAATAGTCGGCAGGATCCACCACAGCATAGCCGGTCAGGGCCATCTCCGGGAAGACCAGAAGCTGCACCCCTTCTTGGGCAGCCTGGGCCATAATGGCTTCAATGTTGGCCACGTTGGCTTCCAGGTCTCCCCACTGGGGATGGAAGTTCACCGAAGCAACTTTCACCTCGTCCTGGTACTGGCTCCCCTCGCCGTAAACAGGCATTTCATAGTCCACCAGGTTGCCGTACCAGTCCGCCAGCAGGTTCAGCTTCCGGCTGGTCATCCCGGAAGCGGTGACCCGATTGCTGGCCGCAATGCTGCCGGACTGGATCCCGGGCTGGGTAGTGGCGGCAGGGGCAGACATGGTGTCGTTGCCGCCGGCGATCCAGCCGTTCTGGTACCCGGTGCAGATGTGGCTTTCACCAAAGTAATCTCCGGTGTACAGGTTTGCCACCGCCACATACCGGCTGTACATCCGCAGATAGGCATAGGTAGCGGTGTACAGGTCATATTCTGCCTGGCTCAAAGCCAGGGAATCTTCCGCCTGGTAGGACTGCCCCACCAGAATCATCCGGCAGGCAGCGCCGTAATAATATTTCCCAAGTTCGGCCACGTCTGCAAATTCATCCCCCAGGGCAATGCCGAACTTTCCGTAAGGAGTGCTCAGCACATAGGGATCGGTACCGGCGCTGAATCCCTGGGTGTATTCTTCATCGCTTAAATGGGTTTTTTCGTACACATCAATATTTCCATCCGGATCACAGATCACCATGCCGGAATAAATATTTCCCTCTTCTTCTACCACAGCGCCAAACAGAATGTACAGATCACTCTGGTCAGCGTAGTCGGAAATGGACTGCACGGAACTGTCCTCCACCGTCACAGCGTCGTCCACGCTGCTGGTCAAGGCATATTCCGGGAAAAGAACGATTTCGTCTCCCGCTTCTTTTGCTTGCTGCGAGTAATCCAGAATTTTATCTGTGTTCACCTGCTGAGCATCTGCGCCGCTTAACTGGGCGTCGAAATTTACAACCGCCAAATCAAACGCCGCTTCTCCTGCCGGTTCTTCTGCGGCAACCGGAAGTGCTGTGGCTGTCACAGCCAAGGCCGCCGCGACGATCACGCCGAGAATGCGTTTTGTAACCCGCATATTTATGTTCCCTCCTGCTCATTTTGAGATAGTTTTGCCTTTGAGCAAACCTGAAGTTTTGCTTATCCCATGGTAATAACACAAAAAAGAAGCCCTGCCGAACTTGGCAGGACCTCTTTGTCCTCAGGTATGAGTGCAGTATACTCAGCAACCTGCAATTTGTCAATGGGACAGGTGCAGTTTCTTGCTTTTTCATTCCCCCGGCGGGATTCACAAAAGAATCACAGTTGTTTTTTTAAAAAATCTTTTTGTTGTTTTTTTCTTGAGTTTTTTAAAAAATGTTGTTCTGTTTTACAGAACAATTTTAAATCTGTGCCCCAAAAACCCAATCCAGGGAGAAATTAGTTTTCCTGCTTCGCCAACGCTTCCTTCAGGGCTTTGGAGAGCTGGTCCGGGCAGGAAGTACCCCGTCCGTTGCAGTCCACCCCGGAAAGCAGGTCGATGACTTCCTGGGCCGGGTGCCCCACGCAGAGCCGGGCCACTCCCTGGGTGTTTCCGTTGCAGCCCCCGAGAAACTGTACGTTTTGAATGATATTATTTTCATCCAAATCCACCGTAATCTGCCGGGAGCAGGTGCCCTTGGTGCGATAGGTGTAGGTCATAGTTCATTCCTCCTAAACAAAAACGGCCTGACCTTTGGTCAAGCCGCTTACAATACCATAGAATTAGCCGATCATGCTGGCAACTTCATCGGCGAAGTTGTCTTCCCGCTTTTCCAGGCCTTCGCCCTTTTCAAAGCGCACAAAGCTGACCATCTTGATTCTGCCGCCCAATTTCTTGGCGCAGTCTTCCACATACTTGCCTACGCTCATCTTGTCGTCCTTGATGAAGGGCTGTTCGGAGAGGCAGACTTCCTTGTAGAACTTGTTGATCCGTCCCATCACCATCTTTTCGGCGATGTTCTGGGGCTTGCCTTCGTTCATGGCCTGGGCAGTGAGGATTTCCTTTTCCTTGGCCACTACGTCTTCCGGCACATCTTCCTTGTTCAGGTACTGGGCAGCCGCCGCAGCGATCTGCATGGCCACGTCCTTGCCGCATTCCACAAAGCCGTCGGTGTCGGCCAGGTCGGTGTCAAACTGCACCAGCACACCGATTTTGCCGCCGCCGTGAACGTAGCTGACGCAGTCCCCTTCCAGACGGGCAAACCGGCGGATCTTCATGTTTTCGCCGATGACCAGAATCAAATCCTTCAAGGTGGCGTCTACGGTGGCGTCGGTGCCGTCGTAGTTCATGTTCATCAGAGTGTCCACATCTGCGGGGTTCTGTTCCAGAATGGTGCGAGCCACGCCGGCCACAAAGTTCTGGAATTTTTCATTCTTGGCCACAAAGTCGGTTTCGGCGTTGACTTCCAGCAGCACGCCAACCTTCTTTTCCCGGTCCACAATGGCAGTGACCATGCCTTCGGCCGCAATCCGGCCTGCCTTTTTGGCAGCCACAGCCAGTCCCTTTTCCCGGAGCAGTTCGATTGCCTTGTCCATGTCGCCGTCTGCGCTGACCAGGGCCTTTTTGCAGTCCATCATGCCAACGCCGGTGCGGTCACGGAGTTCCTTTACATCTTTTGCAGTAAAACCAGCCATACTCATATCCTCCTGTGTTACATTTTGCCAACTTCAACAACAGCCCGATCCGGCCTGAGGGGGATAGGGCTGTCCAGATTGAGAAATTACGCTTCTGCGCTCTCCCCGGCAGCTTCTTCGGCGGCGGGAGCTTCCTCTTCACCGGCTTCTTCCAGGGTATCCTGGCCCTGCTTGGCTTCCAGCACAGCGTTGGCCATGGTGCCGGCCAGCAGCTTTACGGCGCGGATGGCGTCGTCGTTGCCGGGGATCACATAGTCCACTTCATCGGGATCGCAGTTGGTGTCCACGATAGCCACGATCGGGATGCCCAGGTTCCGGGCTTCCGCCACGGCGATGTGTTCTTTGCGGGGGTCCACGATGAACAGAGCAGCGGGGAGCTGCTTCATGTTCTTAATGCCGCCCATAAACTTTTCCAGCTTTTCGATTTCCAGCTGCAGCTTCACCACTTCCTTCTTGGGAAGCAGTTCAAAAGTGCCGTCGGCTTCCATCTTGCGCAGCTGTTCCAGACGCTTAATGCGCTGTTTGATGGTCTTAAAGTTGGTGAGCATACCGCCCAGCCAGCGCACATTGACGTAGTGCATACCGCAGCGGGTGGCTTCGTCACGAATGGAATCGCTTGCCTGCTTCTTGGTGCCCACGAACAGGATTTCACCGCCGTCCGCCACGGTGTCACGGACGAAGTTGTAGGCTTCCTCCAGCTTTTTCACCGTTTTCTGCAGGTCGATGATATAGATGCCGTTGCGTTCGGTGAAGATATACTCCGCCATTTTGGGGTTCCACCGACGGGTCTGGTGACCAAAGTGAACGCCGGCTTCCAGAAGCTGTTTCATAGATACGACTGCCATTGAAATTTTCCTCCTAAAAAAATTTGGTTCATTCCTCTACCCGTAGACGGGGCTTCGCCAAAGGCGCACCGGGCCCCGCCGCCTACAGGGTATGCGTAATGCTATGGTATTATAGCACAATTCCCGCCGGGATGCAAGTATTTTTTTCCTTTTTTGGCCTTCTTTCTTTCCCGAAGATGTGTCCTAAAAGGGACATCCCGGATGGTATCCTGATCCTAAATTCCTTTCTTCTCACCGGAAACGGAGAGAAACACCACGTTTTTCCCACTTCATTCATAGAATGCGGATTATTCTATGCAATATGCAAGACTGTTACTCATATTGTGGGAAATGCTGTCATTTTTAAGCGGATTGTGTAAAATGTAAGAAAGGAATTAAATTACAGGGACATAAAGGAGGGTACCCATGAAATTTGGCACGGTTCTGCGCAAGCTCATTGAAGAGCATGGTATCACCCAAAAAAGTCTGGCTGCGAAATTAAATCTTGCGCCTTCTACCTTGGGCAGCTATGTACAAAATACCAGAGAGCCGGATTTTGAATTGCTCAAAAAAATCGCATCTTACTTTCAGGTAACCACAGATTATCTTTTGGATTACCGCAGTGATGCGGGAAAAAGCGCCCAGGAAGACGAGCTGCTTCAGGTGTTCCGTTTGCTGACACCAAAGCAGCAGGCGGTCTATCTGGAGCAGGGAAAAGCCTTCATCCGTCTGGGGGAACAAGATAAACAAGATGTCACCCCCCCCCCGAAAACATCTTTAAAACTTGATGAATTCCAGAAACTCTAGTGAAGTAAAGACCCGGCGTTTTTCCAACGCCGGGTCTGATTCATTTATTTTTCCGTTTCATCCCGCTGCGCCATAGAACAATATTCCTTTCTGGGGCAGACGTTCATGTAAGACGGACGGATAATCTTGCCCCGATTGGACAGTTCCTCCAACCGGTGAGCACTCCATCCGGCGATTCGAGCAATGGCAAAGATTGGGGTGTACAGCTCCAAAGGCAGATCCAGCATCCGGTACACAAAGCCGCTGTAAAAGTCCACATTGGCGGAAACCCCTTTGTAGATTTTCCGCTCCTTGGCGATGACCTGGGGCGCCAGCCGCTCCACGTTTTCGTACAGCTGATATTCCTTTTGCAGCCCCTTTTCGTCGGAGAGTTTCTTCACAAACCGCTTAAACACCCTGGCACGGGGGTCGGACAGGCTGTACACAGCGTGGCCCATGCCGTAGATCAAACCGGCGTGGTCAAAGGCTTCTTTGTGGAGCAGCCGAGTCAGATAGGCGCTGACCTGGTCGTCGTCATTCCAGTCCTCCACCTGCTGCTTCATCTCGTCAAACATCTGCACTACCTTCAGGTTGGCGCCGCCGTGACGGGGACCTTTCAGGGAACCCAGCGCCGCCGCAATCACCGAATAGGTGTCAGTGCCGGAGCTGGTGACCACATGGGTGGTGAAAGAAGAGTTGTTGCCGCCGCCGTGTTCGGCGTGGAGCACCAAAGCGATGTCCAGCAGCCGGGCTTCCAACTTGGTGTAACTGTGATCCGGGCGGAGACAGTAAAGAATATTTTCCGCCGTGCTCAGCTGGGGCTGGGGCTGGTGGATAAACAGGCTCTGTCCGCAGACGTAGTGGTTGTAGGCCTGATAGCCGTACACCGACAGCATGGGGAACAGGGCAATCAGCTCCAAACACTGCCGCAGCACGTTAGGCAGGGAGATGTCATTGGCGTTGTCATCGTAAGAATACAGAGTCAGCACGCTCCGGGCCAGGGTGTTCATCATGTCCGGACTGGGCGCTTTCATAATAATGTCCCGGACGAAACTGGTGGGCAGGGTGCGGTAGCTGGCCAAAACGTCCTCAAATTCTTCCAGCTGGTGTTTGGTGGGCATTTTGCCGAAAATCAGCAGGTAAGCGGTTTCTTCAAAGCCAAACCGATCCTCCTGCACAAAGCCGTTGACAATATCTTCTACGTCATAGCCCCGGTAATAGAGCTTTCCGTCACAAGGCACCGATTTTCCGTCCACTATTTTGCTGGAACAAATCTCTGAGATGTTGGTTAAACCGGTGAGGACGCCTTTTCCGTTCAGGTCCCGCAGGCCCCGTTTCACGTCGTACTGCCGGTAAAGCTCCTCACTGATGGACTGGCCGATACTGGAGGCTTCAAATAAATCCATGATTTCATCCATGGTTTTTTTCGGGGTTTGATTCAGCATCGTATTCCTCCTTCTTAATTTTATGGCCGCTGGGCAGGCAAAAAACTTCAGCGATTACATTTATTATAACAAAATTTCATGAACAGCATATCCAAAAACTTTGAATAAATTGTGATAGCCCTTTGCCCAAAGCAGGCCGAATATTTGAAAAAAATTCAGGATCCCAGGCAACATTCCAAGGACCCTGAAGGGATACGGTTAAGGAAGTTTTGTATTCAACTGACCCAGCTCTTCCTTGATGGTGCGGTTTTGGGCGTCTTGGGAAAATTTTTCTTCCCTGCTCCGGCGCTTATCCAGGTACTTGAGCAGGATAAACCCAATCAAAAACGCAGCCTGTACTCCAAAGCTGAAATAGGCCCACCAGGCATCCTCCATCAGATACCCCATCATGGTGCAGGGGGCCCAAACCGCCAGCAGCAGCCGGTACGCCTTGGGCTCACACCAAAAGCGAAACAGGAAAAACCCAGCGGCAATGATAACAAACATCGTGTGATAGGGCAATGACATGAAAGACACCTGACCTTACTGGAAAATAACAAAACTCTCTGTGGGCGGGACTCACTCTTCTACCGGACGGGCGGGACGATAAAGCAGCAGCAAGCCGGTTTCCCGGTCCACATTCACCACCCGCTCCTTCCAGGTGCAAACGCCGCCTAACTGATACAGCACCTGCACTTCCTCCTCCATCCAGGGAAGGGTGTATTCCACGCTATGGTTGGAGGGGTTGAGGATGACGATAATGTCCTCCTCTTCATTCTTGCGGCGGTACACCAAAGGATAGGGCTCCACCCGTCCCGCCAAAAACTCCACCGGGGCGTTGCTTTGCAGCGCCGGATGGGCCAAGCGCAGGTTAATCAGCTTCTGCACCGTGTGGTACAAAGAACCGGGCGCCACCTGCTGGCTCTGCACCGTGGGGCGGAAGGGGTTGGGGTCGATGGGAAGATAGAGCTCCTCCGGGGAGGCAGTGGAAAATCCGGCGTTGACCCCATTGTCCCACTGCATGGGGGTACGGGAACCGGTGCGGTGGTAGCCTCCCTCTTTGGAGGGCAGACCTTCCTGATAGCGCATACCGATTTCGTCTCCATAGTAAATAAAGGGAGCGCCGGGCATGGTGAGCAAAAACAGGAACGCCAGCTTGCACTCTTCTTCATCCAGGAAATAGGAGATGCGTTCCATATCATGGTTGCCGCTGGGCAGGCAGATCAAGCCCTGTCCCCCGCATTCCCGAATAAATTCCTCATACCGGCTCAGGAAGGTGCCGATCTCCCCAGTGCCTTTCCGGGAGAAATAGGGGGAATCGGAGCGGAACAGTTCCCAGTACCGGGAGGGGCCGAAGTGGAGCAGAAAGTCCATGTGGAAGCCTCCCCGCAGCGCCCGGCCGGGATTTCCCCATTCCGAAATCATGGCGGCATCGGGGTAGTTTTCGTCCAGGAAAGCCCGGACCTTCTGCCAAAGGCGGATGGTGGCTTCCTGGCCGGGATCGTTTTTCACCAAGCTCCCCGCCATGTCCACCCGGAACCCGTCACAGCCCATCTTCAGCCAGAAGTCCATCACCTGGATCATGGCGTTGAGGGTAGCCTGGGCTTCGGGAGAATCGGAGGATTTCTGCCAGGGCTTTTCCGGGTCGGGGTTGGCAAAGCCGTAGTTTAAGGCAGGCTGGGTGGAGAAGAAGTTCACCGCGCAGCTCCCGTTCCGGGAAGAGATGCCCCGCAGGCAGCCGGTGGTGTTTTCCACTCCGTTAAAGTCCTCCCAAATCGAATCGGTCCAGAGATAGCGGTGGGTGTACTCATTTTCTTCCGGCTTCATGGATTCCAAAAACCAAGGGTGCTCCACCGAGGTGTGGCCGGGAACCAAATCCAGAATCAGCCGCATTTTCCGGCGGTGGACCTGCTCCAAAAGCTGTTTCATATCTTGATTGGTGCCGTACCGGGGAGCGATGCGGCAGTAATTTTTTACATCATATCCTGCATCCGCAAAGGGGGAATCAAAGCAGGGGTTGAGCCAAATGGCGTTGCAGCCCAACTGCTGAATGTAGTCCAGGCGCTGGATAATACCCTGAAGATCACCGATGCCGTCCCCGTTGCTGTCCTGGAAGGACTGGGGATAGATCTCATAAAAGATTGCGTTGTCAAGCCAATTAGGCATAAAAGAACCTCCTCTGTCACTTTTCTTCTAGTATACCTGTTCGGTGTGCGGATTGCAAGCAAAATTACGCAAAGGGGTCTTCCTGCCATTCCATGGGAAGGTAAGGGGTGCCGTTGGGCCGGTAGACCCGAACCGGGGTGTGAGTTTTCCGGCACTGCTCCATCACATAGCGGGTACCCCGGGAAGCGCCGTCCCACACCGCCAGCACCAAATCCGCTTCTTTTACAATCTCCCGGTCCCGAATCAGGGGGGCGCGCCGCCCGAACCTGCCGTAATCCGGCAGCAGCTCAATGCAGGTGATCCCCTTGCGCTGGGCAATCTCCCACGCCATCTGGTCCACTCCTCTGGCCCCGCCGGACACAATGGCCGTGCAGTCCTTAGGTACCAGCGCTTCCAGCCAGGACAGCCGGGACAGGTCCACCTCCCGGCTTCCCACAATGGCCACCTTCATGGTATCCTTCCTTTCTTCCGGGTTTTCCATAAGAAAAACGGACCTGAACAAGCAGGTCCGCTTTGAAAAACAAGGTGGATTATTCGCCAAACACCGCTTTGTAGTCCTTCTGGAACTTGTCGATGCCCTGATCGGTCAGGGGGTGCTTGATCATCTGCATCAGCACTTTGTAGGGAACGGTGGCGATGTCAGCGCCGGCAGCTGCGCAGTCGATCACATGGATGGGGTTGCGCACGCTGGCGGAGATGATCTGGCAGTCAATGTCATGCACCGCAAAGATCTCGGCGATGGAGCGGATCAGATCGATGCCGGGCATGGAAATATCGTCCAAACGGCCCAGGAAGGGGGAAACATAGGTGGCTCCGGCCCGGGCGGCCAGCAAAGCCTGAGCGGCGCTGAACACCAGGGTCACATTGGTCTTGATGCCTTCGGAATGCAGCACCTTGACTGCCTTCAAGCCTTCGGCGGTCATGGGGATTTTCACTACCATGTTGGGGTGGATGGCAGCAATTTCCCGGCCTTCTTTAATCATGCCGGCAGCGTCGGTGGTGGTGGCTTTCACTTCGCCGCTGATGGGACCGTCTACGATGCTGGTGATTTCCTTGATGACTTCGTTGAAGTCACGGCCTTCCTTGGCAATCAGGGAAGGGTTGGTGGTTACGCCGCAGATAATGCCCATGTCATTGGCTTCACGGATTTCATTTACGTCCGCAGTGTCAATAAAAAATCTCATTGTTCGGTTCCTCCTGTTTTTTAAGCCGTGGCAGTACCAAAGCTGAATGTAACTTTATTATAGTACCTTTGGAGCCATTCGTCAAGTAAAAGGAAGGATTTCGTGAAAATTTTATCCAATACTTACAATCGCTCCGGGAATTTGTTTCCAAACAGCAAAAGCGGCCCTCCTGAGAGAGCCGCCCAGCTTGTCGAAAAAGGTTCCAGATGTTTCCGGATTGACCCGCCCTCGGCTCTACGCCGTTGGGCGGGCGGATTCCAAAAGAAGGTTCCACTACGGGCCGAAAAACATCAGATGGGTGTAAAGGGGAAAGGATGAAAGATTTACTGTGCAGGGGCGTTGCCCCTTAGAATCCACTGCGTGGGATTCGTATCCACTGTGTGGGATTCGTATCCACTGCGTGGGATTCGACCCCACCAGTTTTTTGTAGAAAAGCGAAACAAACCTTCGGTGTGTTTCTGACTAAAAACTTTTATGTTATTCCCCAATGGGTTCAAAATCCACCGCCCCGTGCTTGCACAGCGGGCAGATGAAATCTTCGGGGAGCTCCTCCCCTTCGTAGATATAGCCGCAGACCTTGCAGACAAAGCCCTTCTTCCCTTCGGTCTGGGGTTTGGGTTTGACGTTGTTCAAATAGTAGGTGTAGGTCATGGTGTCCCGGTCGCTCATCACCCGGGCTTCGGTTACCGAGCAGATAAACATACCGTGGGTGCCCAAATCCACATACTGCTCCACCTTCAAAGAAAAGGCGGCGTTGATATACTTGGGCAGGATAATCAGCCCGTTGTCAGAACGGACGGTGTCCCAGCCGGCAAACTTGTCCGCACTGCGGCCGCTTTGGAAGCCGAAGTTCTCAAAGACGGAGAAAGGGGCGTCGATGGACAGGCAGTTGACGTTCATCTTGCCGGTCTGCTTGATGATGTGGTGGGAGTAGTTGGTCTTGTTGATGTTCACAGCCACCAGATTGGGGTTGTCGGAAACCTGGGTCACGGTGTTGACAATCAGGCCGTTGTCCTTTTTGCCGTCGTTGGAGGTGACCACATACAGCCCGTAGCCGATCTTAAACAGGGCGGTCATATCGCTTTTATCCGCACTCTCGGAGGAATGGGCGATATATTCCCGGCAGAGCTCCTCCGCCATGGCTTCCAGCTCCTCCTGGCTCTGGGCGTTTAGGGCGGACTTGATCTTCACGGTGGTGTTCAGCCAGTTGATCTTCTTGCAGCCTTCCAGCTTCTGCTTCATAATCTTGGCGGCCAAGGGAGCCCAGGAGCCGTTTTCCATCAAACCGATGGTGCGGTTCTGGAAATTGCGCTCGGTGAGGTGGTCGATAAACTGCTTCATAAAGGGGAAGATGTCGGCGTTGTAGGTAGTGGTGGCCAGCACCAGCTTGTTGTACTGGAAGGCGCTGCTCACCGCTTCGGCCATGTCGCACCGGGCCAAATCATACACCAGCACCTTGGGGCAGCCCTTCCGCGTTAACTTTTCCGCCAGCTGTTCCACCGCCCGCTTGGTGTGGCCGTACACCGAGGTATAGGCAATCACCACGCCTTCCGATTCCGGGGTGTAGGAGGACCAGAGGCTGTACTTTTCCAGGTAGTGACCCAGATTTTCCTTCAGCACCGGGCCGTGGAGGGGGCAGATCATGGCGATGTCCAGTCCGGCGGCCTTTTTCAGCAGGTTCTGCACCTGGGCGCCGTACTTGCCCACAATGCCGATATAGTACCGGCGGGCTTCATCGTCCCAATCTTCCTCCACGTCCAGCGCACCGAACTTACCGAAGCCGTCGGCGGAAAACAACACTTTATCGGTGCTGTCATAGGTGACGATCACTTCCGGCCAGTGCACCATGGGGGCGGTGACAAAGGTGAGCTGGTGCTTGCCCAGAGAAAGGGTATCCCCTTCCCCCACCACCAGTTTCTGATCCTCCAGAGTGGCGCCGAAAAAGCTCTCGATCATGGCGAAGGCTTTGGCGGAAGCCACCACCGTGGTGCCGGGATAGACGGACAGGAAGTTCTGGATGTTGGCGGAATGGTCCGGCTCCATGTGCTGGACGATCAGGTAGTCCGGCTTTCTGCCGTCCAGGATACCCTCCAGGTTATCCAGCCATTCGTGGGTGAATTTAATGTCCACCGTATCCATCACTGCGATTTTGTCGTCCAAAATCACATAGGAGTTATAGGACATCCCGTTGGGGACCGTGTACTGTCCCTCGAAGAGATCCACCAGATGATCATTGACACCTGCATACTTGATGCTGTCGGTTACGGTTACCATTTGCAAAAACCCTCCATTCTATTTCCAAAGGCGGCAAGCCGCCCACTTTTTCCTTTAGTATACCATTTTTTTCTTCCGTTCGCTACTGGGAGGGTGTAAAAAAACTGTAAATCAAGGAAAACGGCAGAAACCTGCTTGCACCGGCCGACGAAGCCGGGAAACTTTTGCATCCTTGCTGGGAATCTGGGGCTTTGGAGGAAGAAAAAAATTTTTCAGCAGGTTGGTTTCCAGCAGCACGATTGACTCTTTTTGCGCAGTAGAGTATAATTAGGATGTTAGTTACCAAAAGAAAGAATTGGAAAGGAGCCGCCTACATGAGTGAAGAAAAAACCGTAAAAGAATTGCCGGCCTGCCCGGTGGAAACCACCCTGACCCTCATCGGGGACAAATGGAAGGTGCTGATTTTAAAGGATCTGCTCCCCGGCACCAAGCGGTTCGGCGAACTGAAAAAGTCCATCGGCAAGGTCTCCCAAAAAGTGCTCACCGCCCAGCTTCGGGACATGGAGCAAAACGGGCTGGTCCACCGAAAGGTGTACCCGGAAGTGCCCCCCAGAGTGGAATACTCCTTGACCCCCCTGGGCATGAGCCTCAAGCCCATCTTGGACGCCATGTGGAACTGGGGCCAGGAGTACAAAGCCCAAAACGCCCAGGGCTGATTATTGCAAAGAAAAGGCAGCAGGAAACCTTCCTGCTGTCAGGCTGTAGAAAAAACCTCAATGTTGTGAGACAATGAGGACAGACGAGAATCTTGCCTCCCTCTGACGATGGGAGCACAACGTGGCAACGTTGTTGGCCAGCGCAGAGCGCTGGTCGGAGGGAGAGAAAAGCAACATTATTTGCATTATTTCAAGATGGTGTTATTTTTATCG
>PPYE01275666.1_pt1 | contig 17917 bp, 15 predicted proteins | sample 1559881 | NCBI WGS metagenome assembly PPYE01 (sample SAMN08240022, study PRJNA423297) | Human gut metagenome, whole genome shotgun sequencing project. | reverse complement strand
CTTGGAAGCTCCTCGCGGAACAGCATTTTGATGAAGGTGGTCTTCCCCGCGCCGGACGCGCCGACGATGAACACGAACTCGCCCTTTTCTATCGTTACGTTGATCTGATCGAGTGCCACGGCACCATTCTCATAGACCTTTGATACATTTCGCATTTGGATCATGCAAGCGATTCCTCCGTCATTTAACATAACTTTTTTAATTGTATCATAGTTTTATGAAAAAAAGAAAAAGAACGGGAGAAAATCCCTCGTTCTCTTAATCATAAATGAGTTCGAGCGCCATATGCGCGTTCTCTGCAGCGAGTTCGCGAAGCTTCATCGGCAGCGTATGTTCCCGCCCCCTCCGCTGATCCCACGCCGTATGCACCGCTTTCATGAGAGCCTCCACCGTGATCGTGCGAAGATTGCCGACGGGGCGCTCGCCGATCGAAGCGAGGAACCGATCGACCTTTGGGTCGTAGGATATGCCGATGCGCGGCACGTTCATGACGCCCGCAAAGATGAGTGCGTGAAGGCGAATGCCGAGCATGAGATCCATGTTGCCGACGAGTGAGAGAAATTCCGCCGTCGTATACTCGCCCGCGAGTACCGCACAGGACTCGTGCGTGCGCTCAGCGATGCTCTTCGCCGCCCGCACGTCCTCTGGAAACTGCATGGGCAGGAATACGACCTGTGCGCCTAGCTCGCGCACGATGCGATCCGATACCTCGGCAAAGACCTGTTTGAACGCCTGTTCGTGCTGCCAGTCGCGCACGGATATGCCGACGACAGGCAGGTCTTCCCGCACGTGATACGCATCGAATATCGTGCGCCCCGCTTCGCGCGTCACAGGGTGAATCGCGAGCACGGGATCGGCCGTGCATCGAGTCTTTGGCCTTTGGATACCAAGTCGCATAAGCTCTTCGAGCGAGCCTTTGTCACGCACCGTGATGCAGTCGACGCCGCGCAGCACGAAGCGCATAGCCGTCTCTGCGACATGACCGATAATCGGTCCGATCCCCTGCGCATAAAGCATGACACGCTTGCCGAGCATACGTGCAAGAAATATAATGGCGAGATAGTAGTAGAGGCTTCTCCTGCTCGTGACATTTTGCAGAAGGCTTCCGCCACCGCTCAGAAGGATATCAGCATGCGCGAGCGCATCGAAAATGGCGGGCAAGGATATCCATGAGACCGCCTCTACGCCATGGCGCTCTGCCGTATCCTTCGGGCTTGCCGAAATCACCGTAATATGAAGTTTTGGGTCGAGGTCACGGAGCACTTCGAGCATGGCCGCGAGCATGGCTTCATCGCCTGCGTTCTTTGCCCCGTAGTAGCCAGATACGACAATCCGTTTCTCCATCAGTTCGCCTGACTCTCCTTCTCTTTCGCCTTCGCCATGATTGCCTGCCAGATCTCGACACAGACCATCGCGGCCGCACCGACGGCGGCGCCGAGCACGAGGCCGCCGATGCCACGCATAAAGGACATGTAGATCGGCGTCCGCATGTGTGCAAACGTCTCGACCATCGAACCCTGTCCGATCGTCGCGATGAGCACGAACACGAAGAAGACCATCGTCGGCCACTTGCGGAGGAGCGCCATCGCCGCGAGCATGAAAGCGGGATGCCCGATGAGCAGTTCCTTTGTGCGCGGACGCGCGTAGAACGTCTGCTCCAAGAATGCACGGAACTGCAGCTCCCAATGGGAGACGGGCATGCCGGACGTATGGCCGCTTCGCGCGACAAGCACGATGCCCGCTACGAGGACAAAGAAGAGACCGATAAGCGTGCCGACCTTGACGGGCGTATCGAGGATGTGCCTGACCTGCGCGATGACGCCTTTTGTCGCATCCATCCTGCCGTCGAAAATATCGAAGCGCTGCAAAAATGCAATCGCAACGAAGAGGAGCGGCAGGACAAACGTGAGCTTGATGCCGCGGAAGATGTTAAATTCAAGGAAATACTGGGTATCCGCGAGCGAACCCGAAAGGTATGCCGCACCGACATACGACATCGCCCCCGCCAAAAAGAGCGCGAGTGCCGCTGTCACGATGAGGCGCAAAAGCGCGATGCGCGCTTTTGCACGAAAATGACGCACGCGGTCGAGCTGCCAAATGACGGCGAGCGCAGGGAAGAGGTTTGCGCTCGCAAGTGCCGCGATAACGCGAATCTTCGATCCGTTTCCCATCATGATGGGGATCGCCGCGAGTGCGCCAAAGATGCCAAATAGGATGTACTGGTGTTTCGGACTCGCATTGAGCCGGGGGATGACGAGCGAGAGGTAGAGCACGCCTGCTGCCGCGACGCCGAGTGCGATGAGTGCGCGAAGGCTGCGCAGCGGCTCGTACCTGGCAAACGTGCCGGCCGGGCCGATCGTGAATCCATTCGCAGTGATCTTGTCCCTTGTGTCGTGGAAATACTTCATATTCGTCTCAAAGAGACTCATGTTCGGCGACGGCTTGTCGTAGATGCGCAGGAGGTCGATGCGGATATTGCGCTCCTCGTCCGTATTCGCCCAGCGCTCGACGGCATCCGCGATCTTCATCTTCGGCTGCTCGTCCTTCGGGATCGCGTAGAGGCGTGCGACCTTATCGTAGCCGAGCCCTTTTGCGATCTCTTCCATGCCGTCCTGCTTGTAGAACTGAAGCTGTGTCGTCGCCTCGATCAGCCCGAACGTGAGATCACGCGCCTTCATCGCGTCGATCGTCGCCTGCAGGGATTTCGGTGCGCCAAGCGTCTGCGCGCCTGAGAATACGATCTCCGATATGTCGATGCCATCCATGCGCGAAAAGACGGCCGAAACATCCTCTGCCGAGCAGTTTTCGTAGTTGCTCGGACGCGCGAGGACTTGGAACCCTGCTGCGTTGACGGCGCGCATTTCGTCCGTCGGCATGCCAAGATTCATCTTGAGCAGCGATTCGTAATGCGCTTTGACGGCGAGCACTTCCTCATCGCCGACGGAAAGCACCGTGACGCGGCTCCTTCCAAGACGGCGGAAAAGGTCTTCCTTCACCTCGCGATAAGTCTGCGCGTCGTTTCCGACGACATAGGCTTCCGTGCCGACGATCCTGCCTGCGGCGACGAGCGCACGCCAGCGTTCGTCGCTGAGCGCACCCGCATGGTAGCGTGCGAGGATGTCGCTTCCCGCGATTGCCGTCACCTTGCCGTTTGCATTGAGCTTCTTGAATGTCGTCTCGTAGACGGCGAGCGAGTGAATGCCCGCGTCCCTCGCCGCGCGAAGCACATCCACTTCTTCCATGCCCTCGCGCTGCGCGAGTTCCTGAAGCCCCTCGTAATCGATCGCGAGATCGACCTGCTGGCTCGCACGCTCGACGTGATGACGTTCGATGCCGATCAAAAGCGCCGCAATAAGCCCGAAGGCAATGACCAAAATGAGGAAGCGATTGTATCGAAAATCCTTCATGGTAATGAATCCACCTTAATTCATGTCAATCTTTGTCTTTCCTGCGCTCCGCTACGAGGACAATCCTGCCGTCCTTCTGCGTGACGCTTTGAAGTTTCAGCCCAAACGGCAATTTGTTCGCAGGCGCGAGTTCGAAGCTGCCGAACATATCCGAGAGCTTTGCCGTGCCAATAAGCGCATTCCTGACATTTAGCCGGCTCATGCGGAAATAGAGCGCGCCGCCGTCTTCGACGACATCTCCTTCAAGCTCGACATCCGCCTTCCGTCCGAAGAGTTTCACGCGCGCCGTCGCGAGCACGCCGTCCGGCGAAATCTTCACGGCGACGTCTTCGAGGCGGTCGATCTTCGCTGCGATGGCCTCGCGCAGATTGTCCTCCGAAATGATCCCACGGATCTGGAGCGCATCGGCGCGACGCACGCGGATCCCCTCGCCGTGCACGAGTGCCGGCACGTCAAGACGTACGCCCTTTCCGTCTAGCGTGAGTTCCTGTACGGTGACGTCGCCGACCTTTGCCTGATGTGCGACAATGTGCAGTGCCTGTGCCTCGCCGAGCGCGAGGAGTGCAGCGGGCGCAGAGTCCACTGTGACCGTCACATCCGACGTCGCGAGCCGCCCCTCCGCCTTCGTCCGGAGCGTCCCGCGCACGATTCCCGGCAGGACGAACTCCGCAATTACGACTAATATTATGAAGAACAAGCCTAGAATAGTCAAGGCTTTTCGCATTTTCTCCCCTCCCTGGCACCCGCCGCCATAAATCATAAATAGAATAAATAGAAAAGATGAGGTCTGGCCGGATTTTGAACAAACCTCATCTCATTCTGCCTGCTGCGTCAGATCTCGTGATTCGCCTTCGCCGCGAGGAACGCGCGGATGAACATGTCGAGATCGCCGTCCATGACAGCCTGTACGTTGCCCGTCTCGGCATTCGTGCGATGATCCTTGACCATCGTGTAAGGCTGGAATACATAGGAGCGAATCTGGCTGCCCCATTCGATCTTCTGCTGGTCTCCTTCGAGCTTCGCAAGCTCCGCCTCTTTCTTCTCCAATCCGAGCTCAAAAAGCTTTGCGCGGAGCATTTTGAGGCACTGTTCGCGATTTTGGAGCTGGGAGCGCTCGTTCTGGCACTGGACGACGATGCCCGTCGGTTCATGCGTCATGCGGACGGCGGACGACGTCTTGTTGATGTGCTGGCCGCCTGCGCCCGATGCGCGGTACGTATCGACGCGCACGTCCGACATATTGATGTCGACTTCGACGGCATCGTCGATCTCCGGCATGATGTCGCATGCCGAAAACGACGTATGGCGACGTGCATTGGCATCAAACGGCGAAATGCGCACGAGGCGGTGGATGCCCTTTTCCGACTTCAAGAAGCCGTAGGCATTGTGCCCTTTGATGAAGATCGTCGCGCTCTTGACCCCCGCCTCATCACCTGGCAGGAGATCCGCCGTCTCGACGGCAAAACCGTGGCGTTCCGCCCATCGGCCATACATACGCAGAAGCATCTGCGTCCAGTCCTGCGCCTCCGTTCCGCCCGCCCCCGCGTGGAGCGTCAGAATCGCGTTGTTCGCATCGTACGGCCCTGAGAGCAGCACTTCAAGCTGCAGGGACTCGAGCCCGCCAGCGACCGCATCGAGGTCGGCTTTTACATCCTCCTCCATGCTTTCGTCGCCTTCCTCCATGCCCATCTCCCAAAGCGTCTGCGCGTCCTCAAACTTCGCGCGAAGTCCTTTGTATTTATCGACGCTGATCTTGACGTCGTTTAGTTCCTGATTGATCTTCTGCGCCGCTTCCGCATCGTCCCAAAAGGTGGGTTCGCCCATCTTGTACTCAAGTTCGGCGATCTTCTCCTCCTTCGCGGGGACTTCGAGCGAGATCTCCATCTGACCGAGCTTTTCGTTTAGCTCGCTGAGGCGGGGCTTTAGTTCTTCTAGCATCTTATTCCTTTCCGTAGGGGGTGTGCATGCCGCATCTCATGCGTTTTTTCCACAGCAATTCTTGTACTTCTTGCCGCTGCCGCAGGGGCAAGGATCATTCCGTCCGACTTTCTTGCTCACAGCCTGCTTCGGCTTCTTCGCCTCAGCCGCACTGACTGTATCGCCATGCGAAGCCTGTGCCGTCTTGAGGTGATCTTCGATCTGCGATTTCTGCTTGCGGATCGCTTCCTCGGCACGCGCGCGTTCCGCTGCCGCATTCTCTGCCGCCTGCTCCGGCGTCACGATGCTCACATGATAGATGAGCGACGCAATCTGATCCTGGATCGCCGCCTCCATCTCCTCGAACATATCGAGCGCCTCGATCTTGTACTCGACAAGCGGATTGCGCTGGCCATAGGCACGCAGGTTGATGCCGTCGCGCAGCATATCCATACGATCCAAATGTTCCATCCACTTGCTGTCGACGACGCGAAGCATGACGACCTTCTCCAGCTCGCGCATATTCTCTTCGCCGAAGAGCGCCTCGCGCTGCCGATAGCCCTCTTCCGCGATCCCTTCGAGTGTTTCCTTGAGGTCATCGCGGCTCATCGCGGCAAGCTCTTCCTTCTTGAGCTTGCCTTCAGGTGCGTATATCTTCTCCGCGTCCTCGATGAGTCCGTCGAGCTGCCATTCCTCTGGGTATAGATCGGCGCTCGCGTACTGGTTCATCTCCGTCTTGATGATGTGGTTGACCATGCCGATGATGTTCTCGCGCAGGTTGTCGCCGAGGAGGATCTTGCGCCGTTCGCCGTATATGACTTCGCGCTGCTGGTTCATGACATCATCGTATTCGAGGACGTGCTTGCGGATGTCGAAGTTCCGCGCCTCGACCTTCTTCTGCGCGTGCTCGATGGAGTTCGTGATGATCTTGTGCTCGATCGGCTCATCCTCTTCCATGCCGAGGTGATCCATGATTTTCGCGATGCGCTCCGAGGCGAAGAGACGCAGGAGGTCGTCTTCGAGCGAGAGGTAAAAGCGCGATTCGCCGGGGTCGCCTTGGCGTCCCGAACGACCGCGGAGCTGATTATCGATGCGCCGCGACTCGTGGCGCTCCGTACCGATGATGAAGAGCCCGCCGAGCTCCGCGACGCCTTCGCCGAGCTTGATATCCGTGCCGCGTCCTGCCATGTTTGTTGCGATCGTTACGGCTCCCATCTGACCGGCATTCGCAATGATCTCCGCTTCTTTCTCGTGGAACTTCGCGTTGAGCACACTATGCGGTATGCCGTGGCGCTTCAAAATCGCGCTGAGCTCTTCCGACTGCGTGATCGACGTCGTGCCGATGAGCACGGGCTGCCCCTTTGCGTGAAGCTCTTCGACGGCAAAGCCGACAGCCTTGTACTTCGCGCGCTTCGTCTTAAAGATAAGATCAGGGTGATCGATGCGCTTCACAGGCTTGTTCGTCGGCACCACGATGACGGGCAGGTTATATATCTTGATGAACTCGTCCTCTTCCGTCTTTGCCGTGCCCGTCATGCCCGCGAGCTTGTCGTACATGCGGAAGTAGTTTTGGAACGTGATCGTCGCGAGCGTCTGCGATTCACGCTGAATCTTGACGCCCTCCTTCGCCTCGATCGCCTGATGCAGACCGTCCGAGTACCGGCGGCCTTCCATGAGACGCCCCGTGAACTCATCGACAATGACGATCTCATCGCCCCTGACGACATAGTCGCGGTCGCGCTTCATGAGCGCCTTTGCGCGGAGCGCTGCCGTGAAGCAATGCGAGAGTTCGATGTTTTCGGGCGCGTAGAGGTTCGTGATGCCGAGAAGCTTCTCGATCTTCGGCACGACCTCGTCGACCGGCGCGACCGTCTTCTGCTTCTCGTCGACCTTGTAGTCGACATTCTCCTTCAGCCCCGCGACGGCATGCGCCATAACGGCGTACATATCCGTTGACTTCGCGCCGGGCCCTGAGATGATGAGCGGCGTACGCGCCTCGTCGACGAGGATCGAATCGACCTCATCGACGATCGCATAGTGAAGGTGACGCTGCACCATCTGATCCGCGGAAATGACCATGTTGTCGCGCAGGTAGTCAAAGCCGAACTCGTTATTCGTACCGAATGTGACATCGCGGCTGTATGCGAACTTGCGCTCAGGAAAGTCCATATCGTGCACGACAAGGCCGACCGTAAGCCCGAGGTACGTGTAGAGCTTCCCCATCTCCTCGCTGTCGCGCCTTGCGAGGTAGTCATTGACCGTGATGATGTGGACGCCCTTGCCCGTCAGTGCATTGAGGTAGACGGGAAGCGTCGCGACGAGCGTCTTGCCCTCGCCTGTCCGCATTTCGGCGATCTTTCCCTCGTGCAGGCACATGCCGCCGATCAGCTGCACATCGAAATGGCGCATGCCGAGCACGCGGCGCGATCCCTCGCGCACGACGGCGAATGCCTCCGGCAGAATATCTTCAAGCGTCTCGCCGTTTTCCAGGCGTTCGCGAAAGAGCTGCGTCTGCCCCGTGAGCTTGTCGTCTGTCATGCCTTCGTACTTCGGCTCAAGCGCGTTGATCGTCTCGACGACTTTACGGTAGCGCGCAATTTCCTTATCGTTATTGTCACCCAAGAATCGCTTGATGAATCCCAGCAAACAAATCAACTCCTACTTTTATCTATAATATATGGATCCGTCCGTTTATTCATCGTTACCATATTAGCAGACCACCCTATGGAAGTCAATGCAACGGCAAAGCGAGGGCACGTCACTTCGCACCCGTCACTTTGATGTTCGCAATGCCGAAATACTTACAGAGGCCGTCCTTCGTCACGCCATTATCAAAATCGACGAAAAAAACATGGCGAAGCGCGCGGTTCTTGCGCTTGATCGGCTCCATGCAGGCGATAGGGTTCCCCGAAGCTGCCGCCCGCTCGACGATCGCGAGACGCGCGGCGTTTGCTTCGTCCATCTCGTGCGTGATGACGAGCGCTGCGGCCATCGTAAAGGTGCCGAGCGCGCCTCCCGCCGTGACGAGCAGCTTCCGTCCGCGTGCAGCGATCGGCACCGCGACGACAGGGTCGCGCAGGACAGTGAGCACCGCGATGAGAATCATGACCGTCGAGCTGAATGTCGCGCGTGCGGGGAATGTCGGCGCAGCAATCATGACGAAATTGTTGAAAAGCGCGAGCGCAATGAGCCTGGAAGCGTATTTCGCCACAGGGAACCGCGCAAGCACGGCACGCCCCGGCACAGGGGCAAGCGCACGGATGCGCGCCTTCTGGAGTCCGAGCCTTTCCTTCCCCCACGAATAGAAAAGGAAAATCGCGAGCCAGTAGATCGCCATCTCCTCAAAGCCATGCATTATATTATCGAAGTGATCGATCGTCTTCGGCTTGTCCAGCCCAAGTGGCACGAGAACATGCCCAATGAGAAAATCGCGGAGCGCCCACGCAACGAAGCCGCCGTTGAAGTACGAGACGACGAGAAACACGACGAATGCCGCGAGAAGGAAGCGTCCGATCCCGTGCTTTCTTTCCGACGGTGTCCCCACTTTCTCCCCTGCCATACGCAGGCGATAAAGGCGCCACGCGAGAATGAGCAGCAAGATAGCGGGAAGTATATAGAGCACCATCTCGCCGTTTCCCGCAAATTGGTTGCCGATATGCGTCAGGATCCCCTTTCCGCTTCCCTGCGCATCGTAGCGCACGAAATTGCCAGGTGCGCCGATGAGGCCAATAAGGCCGAGGAGCGCGCCGAGCGCACCTGCCGGCATCCACGGCATCATCGCGCCCTTGCGGTACGCGTAAAAAGAAATGCCTGCCGAAACGACCACCGTCGTGACGGCAAGATTTTCGACCGACCAGCCCGCGACGATGCCGAGCAAGAATAGCGGAACGGCGAAAATCCGGCGATGCGATAAAGTGCCTTCCTTGCCTGTACCGATCACCCGCAGGTGAACATTGTATGGCAGGAGAAAGAGCAGCACGGGAACGGCAGACCAAAGATAGACCGTCGAGCCGCTCTTCCATACGGCGACCTCGCCGAAATGTGGCAGGCAAAGCCATGTGAGGAGACCTGCTGCCGCGAAAATGCCTGGCTCGCGCCAAAACGCAGCACCGCGCCGCGCATGCATTGCCATGAGTACGACGAGCGCGAGGAATACGAGCGCATTCGCAAAATCGAACACGCTCTTGCCGAGCAAGAGGAACGTATCGAGGAAGAACACCGTCACCGCGCGCCCGCCGTGGAGCAAATAGTGACGGCAGACCGATTCGAGGACATCGCCAAACGAGGTGATATGCCGTGCCGTCATCCAAACCATCGAGTAGTCGTAGTCATCACGGTGAAGCGGCATCATCGTATTGAGTGCATAGAGCAGGGCGAATATCGAAAGCGCCACGACTGCCGTCTGCAGGCCTTTATGCCTTGTCATCGTTTCGTTCCTCTCCATTTCCTGTATCCGTCTCACGCTGAACAGGGCTCGCGTAGGTCACGCGCCGCCCGTCAAATGAATCGATGAGATAGACAGGACGGTGCTTGCTCTCCGTAAAGACGCGGCCCAAATACTCGCCGATGATGCCGAGCGACAGCAGCTGCACGCCGCCCAAGAACAGCATGATCGTCATGAGTGTCGGGTAGCCTGCCACGGGATCGCCGTAGAGCATCGCGCGCCCTGCGACGAAAATCATGTAGAGGATCGCAAGCAGCGAGACGAACAGCCCAAAGAACGTCGTAAGGCGAAGCGGTGCCGTCGTAAACGACGTGAGCCCTTCGATTGCAAGATTGTAGAGCGCAAAGTAATTCCATGTCGTATGTCCGCCTGCGCGCGGCTGCACCTTAAAAGGGATCTCCTTCTTCCTGAAGCCGATCCACGTAAACATGCCTTTCGTGAATCGCTGGTTCTCACGCATGAGGCGAAGCGCCGCCACGCAGCGGGCATCGAGCAGGCGGAAGTCGCCGACGTCGCGCTGCACCTCATAGCGGCTCACGAGCTGCAGCAAGCGATAGAAGAAATTTGCCATCGTCCGCTTGAACCAAGCCTCATCCGCGCGATCCGTGCGCTTCGCCGAAACGTCGTCATATCCCTTATGCCACCACTCGATGAGATTTGGAACAAGCTCCGGCGGGTGCTGGAGGTCGGCGTCCATGAGGATCACGGCATCGCCCTCGGCGTAGTCGAGACCTGCCATCATCGCCGCCTCTTTGCCGAAGTTGCGCGTAAAGCTCATATAAGAGACATGACTGTCCGCACGGGCCAGTTCCTTGATCGCCGCGAGCGTTCCGTCCCGGCTTCCGTCATCGACGAAAAGGTACGTAAACGAGATGCCGTCAACGGTACGAAACACGCGCGATGTCTCGCGATAAAATTTTTCGATGACCTCCTGCTCATTGTAGCAAGGCACGATTATCGTAATTTTTTCCATGGTCATATTCCCTTTGTCTCATGGCCTGAATCCGATAACGCGCGGAAATTCACGGCTTCTGCCCCGACCTCTGCCAGCCGCTCCTTGATCTTTGTACTGCACACAGCGCAAAGCTCCGCCTCAAAATCATGTTCCCATGCACATTCGCGCGAAAGGCGCTCCGTGTCCGTGCCGGGATGGATCATGACCTCCGTCGTGCCCGCCGCAAGATCCATAATGATACGATCCATTTCCGATTCGCTGACCGCCTCGCCCGCAACGATGCCCGCAAAGTGGTCGGGGCAAGCGATGCCACGATGTTTTGCCGCGCGTGCCGCGCGTGCGGCGAGAAGGCTCAGCCCCATGCGCCCGACGAGCTGCCCGATGCCGCCGAATTCGCCAGCAAAGAGCGGTGCGCGCGGCACGCGCATCGCGGGAATCCCGCTCTCCTTCATGAGGTCAAGCACTGCATCGAGTACGCCCGGCAGGACGTGAAGGTGCTGATGGCTGTCCGCATGCGTCAAGGAAAGCCCCGTCATCTCGATCTTTTCGAGCTGCGCACCGAGCTCCGCACGCACTTCTTCCATGCGCACCTTGCCCATGAGAAATCGCTTGACAAATGTGCCATAATCCGCATAGAATACGCCTTCGTCCGTCACGAGTGACGGAATCACATCGGCTGCGAGGACGGGGTTCCCGTTGACGAGCGTAAAGTGGATGCCGACGCCGAGCGCGTGCAGGCGATGTGCGCGCACGACGGCATCCGCAAATGCTGCGCCGCCCGCCATGAGCGTCGCTGACCGCAGGATTCCGTCCGTCACGCCCTCTTCCACGGCGCGGTTAATGCACACATGGCGTCCAAAATCGTCCGCATTCACTAAGATACGCTTCCATGCCAATGGTCTGTCCTCCTTTTCCACTGCAATAAAATATCGCTCTTTATTATATCACATATCGCAAGCAAAAAGCCGACAGCAAAAGGTTTTCCCTTTGCCGCCGGCTTCCATACCCATTTCACCTGCGTTTCGATGCCCTACTCGTTCGGCTCGATGAGACCGTAGTTTCCATCGGTACGGCGATAGACGACATTGACCTCCTCCGTCTCTGCATCACGGAACACGAAGAAATTGTGATTGAGGAGATTCATCTGCATGATCGCTTCCTGCACATCCATGGGCTTCACATGGAAGCGTTTCGTCTTGACGACGGCGTACTCGTCGCTCTCATCACGCTGATCGGAAAGAGGTCCGGCAGCGAGCGCCTCAGCCTTGAATCCTCCTTGGCGGAAGCGACGCTCAAGCTTCGTTTTCTGTTTGCGAATCTGGCGTTCGAGTTTCTCGACGACGAGATCGATCGACGTGTACATATCCATCGTCGCTTCCTCGCCGCGCAAAAGAACACCGCCCTGCACGGGAACCGTGACCTCCACGATGTGACGCCCCTTATGCACCGTCAGCAGCACCGAGATTTCGCCGACTTTCTCGAAGTATTTCGTGACCTTTCCTACCCGCTTTTCCACGTACTCACGAAGCGAAGGAGTGATCTCGATGTTTTTGCCTCTTACAGTGAATGTTGCCATGCGACACATCCCCTTTCTTGTATTTTGAATTCCTTCTGAATTCTTTGGACATATATACTTATTCGGCAAATTGCACGCAAACCCTTCTTTTATTACGCAAAAAATCTGAAATCTTTCATGCTCATGCTCGAAATAGGGACCATATGAAAAGGGTGCCCGGCACGACCATGCCGAACACCCTTCGATTGGAGTAAAAACAACTTCAGCTATGCTTGACGACATTCGAAGCCTGTGGGCCACGCGCTCCTTCGACGATGTCGAACGTTACGTCCTGCCCTTCATTCAGGTTTTTGAATCCGTCCCCCTGAATAGCGGAGAAATGCACAAACACATCATCGCCGCCCGTGCGGGCAATAAAGCCATAGCCTTTTTCCGCACTGAACCATTTTACTTTGCCAACCATACAGACTCCTCCTAAAAAAGCTGCCCCGGCGAGGCCGTGGACCTCGCCTCCGAAGAAATCGGAAGAAACGATGCCCTACCGCATGCAAAAGCTCCATGCGATGAAACACTTCTTCTTCTTTAGATTGTAACAGGTCTACCTCAGAATGTCAATTAATCGTCTGACAAAATATTGCCGTTCCTGTAGAACACACGAATAATCATAGGATAATCATAGGACTTTCGACAGAAAAATGCGCGTGCGCTCTTCCTGCGGATGCTCGAACACATCCGCAGGCGCGCCCTGCTCCAGAATACGTCCGTCGTCTACGAAGAGAATCCGATCACCGACCTCGCGCGCAAACCCCATCTCGTGTGTCACAATGACCATCGTCATGCCGTCTTCGGCAAGCCTGCGCATGACGTCGAGCACTTCGCCGACCATCTCAGGATCGAGTGCCGATGTCGGCTCATCGAACAGCATGACTTTCGGCTTCATCGCGAGCGCACGCGCGATCGCGACACGCTGCTGCTGCCCGCCCGAAAGCTGCGGTGGATAGGCGGTCGCCTTGCCCTCGAGACCAACGTGCGCGAGAAGCTCCTGCGCCGTCTTTTCCGCCTCTGCCTTTTCGATGTGCCGTACCTTCATCGGTGCGAGCATGATATTGGCGAGAACCGTCATGTGTGGAAAGAGATTGAACCGCTGGAAGACCATGCCGACCTCCTCGCGCACCTTGTTGATGTTCGCCTCGCCATCCAGGACGATGCCATCGACAGCGACCGTCCCTGCTGTCGGCTCTTCGAGGTAGTTCATGCAGCGCAGCAGCGTGCTCTTGCCGGAGCCGGACGGGCCGATGATGACGACGACTTCCTTTTCCTTGACGGAAAGGTCGATTCCCTTTAGGACTTCAACCTCGCCAAACGACTTTTTGAGTCCCTCAATGCTTATCATCAGCGCGGAACCTCCTCTCCAAATACGCGACAAAGCGCGAAATCGTCAGCGTCATCACAAGGTAGATGATCGCGACGGAAATCCAAATTTCGAGCGATCCGTATGTCTTCGCGATGATGAGCTGGCCGCGGCGCGTAAGCTCCTCGAAGCCGATGACCGACACGAGCGAGGAATCTTTGAGGAGCGCGATGAACTCGTTGCCGAGCGGCGGAATGACGCGCTTGAATGCCTGCGGCACGATGATGTAGCGCATCGTCTGCCCCCATGTCATGCCAAGCGAACGACCTGCCTCCATCTGTCCCTCGTCGATGGACTGGATGCCCGCGCGGAAAATCTCTGCGACATACGCGCCGGAGTTGATGCCGCATGCACCGATTGCGGCGACAAATGGATCAACGCGCTGCCCTGTCACGACGGGAAGCGCAAAGTAGACGAGAAAGATCTGCACGAGCAGCGGCGTCCCGCGAAAGAAATCGATATAGACGGCGCTCGCAGCGCGAAAAATTCGGATGTTCGAAATGCGGGCAATGCCCACAAAGAGACCAATCACCATACCGAGCGCCACCGAAAGCACCGTGATTTTGATGGTGATGCCCGCCCCTAAGAGCAAGAGCGGGAACGAGCTAATCATCAGGTCGAGATTGAAATTCATGCCATCCACCTTGTCATCCCATTCAAATAAGAAAATCCCTATCTATTATAGATTTCCCGTGGAATCCTGTCAATGCAGCTTTCTCCCTCTCCATCCGTCCCATCCGTCCCGCCCGTCCCGCAAAAGGAAAAAGCCTTCCCTGTTTCGGAAAGGCTTTTTCCTATGAACGGCCACTATGATGAGGGAGCGTCGTCCTAGAGACTTCCCTTCATCACCGCATTCGTCATCTCGATAACCTGATGCGCCTTGTCGATGGAAAGGCCGAGCGTGCGCATCATCTTGCTTGGGTTATGGAAGCCCATGCTGCTCTCTGCTGCGACCCAATCCCAGTACCACTGCGCTTCACGGAGTGTGAGGCGCGCTGCTGCAAGCTGCTCGTCCGTCGCGCCGGCATCCATCGCCGCCTTGACCGTAAGATGCGCCTTTGCGACCGTCTGGCCTGCGATGCGCTGAAGCTTGAACGTGTTGTCGCCGATGGTCTGGACGCGGGCCTTGAGCGTTTCCGCGCTCTCGTCGTGGCACTTCATGCACGATTCCTGCGTCGTGTGAAGCGGGTTCGTCATCCAGTGCGAGGTGTACTTCTGTCCGTCCTTGCGCATGTACGGCATATGGCAGTCCACGCAGGTGACGCCGGCATCGGCATGGACGCTGTCCGACCAAGCCTCGAAATCCGGATGCTGCGCCTTCAGCATCGGGGTCTTGCTGTCCGCATGAATCCAGTCCTGCTTGAATGCGCCGGCCTGTCCCGACTGGTAGAACTGGAACTCGCTCTCCGCGTCCAGCCCGTTGTCCCATGGATGGTTGACGCGCTTGTCCTCTGCCATGAAGTAGTACTCGTTGTGGCACTGCGTACACACATAGGCGCGCATTTCGTTATGCGAAGCCTTCGAGACGTCTACGCCGCGGCGTGCCATCGAGTCGATGAAGCCCTGCTGATAGACGCGTAGCTCCATCGTGTCGGGGTCGTGGCAGGTCGAGCAGCCGAACCACTGGTCGTCCTCTATCGGTGCCATGACTTCCTCGACGGGCTTGGAGGCATACTCCCAACCGCTCTGCTTGTAGTAGACGTCGTACATGTACGAGCCCTTGCAGGTGATGCAGACCCCCTTCTGGCCCGGCAGGCGCTTCGTCTCCTTGAAGTCCTCGCCCGCGTAGGTGTGCCCGCGGTCGTCGTCGTACTGCTTCGCGAAGGCATATCCCTTGAAGTTCTCAAGCATTTCGGGCTGCTCCTCCAAGTGCGAGTTGCCCTTCAGCGATCCGCCGTATCCCGTCGGGGACGGCAGCATCTCATTGTTTTTCATGAAGGAATTGTACTGCAGCGGGTACGCGTCCTTGTATGCTTCCTTTCCGATCTTCTTGTCATCCGGTATCTTCGCCAGCTTGACGGTCGAGTCGTTCGGAGCTGCGCCGATGCGAACCACGACGAAGCCGAAGAACAGGACGCAGACCGCTACGACAGCAGCGATGATTTTCTGTAGCTTACTCAACTTTGATCCCTCCCTCGAGATGGTTCGAACCATGCGCAATGCGGCTATGGCACTTCAAGCAGTCGCCACCCGTATCCATCGGCGTTCCGACGACCGCATGGACCTCGCCCATCGTCGCCTTGTGGCAGCGCAGGCAGTTGTCGTTTACGGTCTGGTGCCCATCCGCTGAAAGCTTGATGCGTGCCGGATAGTCGCGCAGCACCTCATGGTACGTGTCGAGCATGCCCGTCCGGCCTTTCTCGGCGATGTAGTGCACCATATTGTCATGCGGCAGGTGGCAGTCCGTACATTCGAGATTGCGATGGCTGGACGCTGCAAAAGTCCATGCCTCGTGCTTCATAGAATGGCAAGTGCCGCAGAACGCAGGCGAACCTGAAAAGGACATCAACCCAGCGCCGATGCCGCACGCCGCAACGCCGATGACAAAGCCCCCCGCCAGGCAGGCCAACGTGTGTTTCTGAAATAATGATTTCAGCTCCACCATGAGTCCCCTCCTCTCTTCCTTCGCTTTATTTACGCTTAGTATAGCATGGAAGAAACAAGAAAGGTGTTGCTCGCGCAACACCTTTATAAATATTTTATATATCGGCATAAACAAAAACAATGAACAATGTTCATATTTGGGTTCCATTCAAAAATCGCTTCAATTGCTTGCCTTTTCCTACTTGCGCTTGCCGCAGAGGTAGAGAATCGTCTCTTCGAGAAGTCTCATGCGCGGTTCGACAGACTTTGAGTCAAGCCACTCTCTTGCGCTGTGGCCACCTGCACCGACAGGTCCTGCACCATCGATCGTCGGGATCCCCATCGCAGCGGTGGTGTTGGCATCCGAGCCGCCACCCGCCCGAACCCACGAGACATCCTCCATGCCAAGCTCCTTCGCAAGTGCCGAGACGCGGTCACAGATTGCAAGCGATGCCGGCGTCGCTTCCATCGGCGGACGGTTGAGTCGATAGGCGTACGTCACCTTTGCGCCGCCGCTTGTAAACTGCTGCTTTGCCAGTGCCTCGAAGCCTTGCTTCACGCGATCATGTTCCGCCTGGCTCCTGAAGCGGACATCGACTTCTGCTTCCGCATGATCGGCAACGACATTGCGCCCCGTGCCGCCGCGGATGACACCGACGTTGACCGAAGTGCCGACGGCATAATTGCTGAGCTTGTGCAGCTCGATGATCCAATGGGCAAGCTCATGGATCGCCGAACTGCCTTCCTGCGGGTTATTGCCCGCATGTGCCGCCTTTCCCGTCGCCATGAGATCATAGTCAGCGATCCCACTGCGGGCCTTGACCATCGCGCCGTTTCCACGCGCCGCCTCGATGCAGATGCAGTGTTTTGCGTGACGCGCGATCCGTTCGACAAGCCTGCCCGAATACTTCGACCCGGTCTCCTCGTCGCTGTTGAAAAGAAAGCATATCTTCGTCCCTTCCAGCTTTCCCGCATTCGTGAGTTCAGCGAGCGCGTAGAATCCCAAAAGCAGGCACCCCTTCATATCGCTGACGCCGACGCCCGTCACGATGCCTTTTTCATCAATCGCATAGGGACGCTTCGCCGCTTCGCCGTCCCCGAATACCGTATCCATGTGTCCGAGCAGGACGACGTCGTAATCGTCTGTATCCGTATTCGTGGCCTTAAGGCAAGGACCGACCTTGCCGCCCTCGACGGGAATCAGCTCCGTTTTCCAAATCGTACCGGCGAACTTCTTCTCAAAGAACGTCGCCACCTTGCGCACGCCTGCGGCATTGTAGCTGCCGTTGTCGAAGTTCACAAGGTACTTCAGGTCGTTCAGGTAGGATTCCAAGCGAAATGGTTCCATGATAATCTCTCCTTTTATTTGCCAAACCGTAAGCTTGATGCGTCAGGCCAAAAATCGCATGACAAGCATCGCAAGCAGTGCATTGACGATGGAAATCAAGAGCAGCGGCGGGTAAAACTTGCTCGGAATATTTGCCGTACCGAGGCAGCGTCCCATGTACTGCGCCTGCGCACCCATCAAGAAGATCGCAGGAATGAGGATCGAGATGTGCCGCGCGTCAAGCGTTCCGTCCGCAAAAAGGCTTGCCGCTGCACCGACGCCGCCGCCCATCGAGAGCCATGCGGAAAAGAGCACCATGATGCCCTCGCCCGGCAATCCAAAGATTCCCATGAATGG
>PPYE01433131.1_pt1 | contig 17919 bp, 15 predicted proteins | sample 1559881 | NCBI WGS metagenome assembly PPYE01 (sample SAMN08240022, study PRJNA423297) | Human gut metagenome, whole genome shotgun sequencing project. | reverse complement strand
CACACCCCCTGACCCAGCAGCAGTTCCCGCCGGCGCAGCAACAGGTAGCGGCCCACCCCCGCCGCCGTGCAGCCGAAAAACAGCAGCAAAGAAAACAGATGGCTCACCGGGTCAGCTCCTTTTTGTACAGGATGGTTTGGGGAACGGAAGGGTGTTTGCTGGAAAGCAGCACCAGCCCGTCAAAACAGCCCGTCCGCAGCAGCTCCCCCAGCACAGGGCGGGAAAAGAGCTGATCCGGGCTGGCGGCATGGGCGGTGGCCACCACGCTGACCCCGCTTTGAAAGCAGCGGCGCAGCAAGGGGGTCTCTTCCTCCCCGCCGATTTCATCGCAGACCATTACCCTGGGCGCCATGGTCCGCAGAGCGATTTCCATGGCGTCGGTTTTGGAGTAGCCGGAAAAAAGGTCGGCGTTGTCTCCCAAAAACTCCGGGCAGCCCCCCAGTTCCCCTCTGGGGTCAATCACCGCCACCGGCACTCCCGGCGCCAAGGTGCCTATGGAGAAGCTGCGGGCCAAGTCCCTAGCCAAGGTGGTCTTGCCGCTACCCGGCTCCCCTGCCAACAACAGGGAAGGCGGCTGCTTCCAGGGAGAAAAACAGGCCAGCACCGGCTGGGCCAATCCGGTAATGGGACGGGCAATCCGCAGGTTGGCGCTTTGGATTTCCTCCAGACAGAAAAACTTTCCCTGGCGGTATGCGGCCTGTCCGCAAACCCCTACCCGGTGCCCGCCGGGAAGAGGGATGTACCCCTGCCGGATCTGCTCCTGGCAGGACTGCATGGAGTAATCGCACAGCCGCAGCAAGGTCTGCTCCAGCTCCCGGGCGGTGAGTTTGCGTTGGCTCAGCGCCGGATATGTGCCGCACAGGCAAAGCCCCACCGGTTTTTCCCGGCGCAGCCGCAGTTCGGTAATCTGCTGCTGTTTTCCCGGGGGCAGCCGGTCCAAGGCCTGCCCCACCCAATCCGGGAGATAGTGCAGCAGGGGGGAAAGAATCTGCTCCATCTTGTCCGCCTCCTTTGCCCCTATGGGTATGTGGGAAGGGGAAAAAATATGTGTCCCTTATCCTTGCAGGGCTTGGCGGAACAGTTTTTCCTCTTTGGCGGTGACACAGCCCAGTAGCCGGCAAAGCAAATAATATCCCAGCAGCAGCACCCCGGCGGACACCGCCACCGTCAGCCAATCCGGCAGCAAAACCGACAAACTGCTTTGGCAGAAAAAGGCCAAGGTTCCCGCTCCCGCCGCCGCCAGCACCGGTTTTCCCAGCAAGACCCAGGGACGAAACCGCACCTTGGTCACCTTCAGCAGCCGGTTTAAGCTCAAAGCGGCGTTGAGCACCTCGCTTTGGAAAATCACAAGGAGATACCCAGCCACCCCGGTATGGGGCACCAAAAACAGCACCAGAACCAGGCTGATTCCGGCGTCCAGAATGTTGTAGCCCATGCTGTATAGCTGTTGGTCCAGTCCTTTGAGCATACTGTCCACCGCGGTGTCAAAGTACATCACCGGCACCAGGGGGGCGAAAAGCATCAGGTAAAAGTGCAGGTCGATCTCGCTGTCCACCAGCCGGGACAAAGGCTCCGCCAAGGCAAACAGCCCCGCCGCCACCCCAAAAGAGAACAACAGGCTCAGCTTGAACATCCGCTCCACCAGCCGCAGTACCTGCTTGTTCCGGGAAGGGTCTTTGGCGGCTTCCATGGCTTTGGCCAGCTCCGGCATCAGCAGGTCGCTGGCGGCGGTGAGCAGCACCCCGAAAAACAGCACAAAGGGCAGCACCACTCCATGGATCCCACCGAATACGCTCACTGCTTCGCTGCGGGAAAGTCCGTAGGCCACCAGACCGGCTGGGGCCAGCAGATTCTTCACCGTCAGCAGGCCGCTGCGCAGGTAGGTACTTCCGGCAATGGGCAGGCCGATGTGCAACAAGGCGGCGGTGTCACCTTTTTCCCCGTGGCCCCGGGGATAGCGGCGGCGGTCTGCAAAATACAGCAAAAGCAACAGCAAAAAGCCCAGCAGTTGGCTGAACAGCCCCGCCCCCAAAATACAGCAGCACACCGAAGAAAGGTCCTTCCCCCAAAGGTTCAGGGAAAGCAGGGTGAGCCCCACCCGGCAGAGTTGCTCCGCCACCTGGATAAAGCAGCATTTCCCCACCCGGCTGACGGCGGTAAAATAGCCGTTTAAAGCGGCGGTCAGCCCCACCAGGGGCAGGGAAAAGGCGGCCACCTGCAAGGGCAGGGCGGTGACGGGGCTGTGCAGGCAGTATTCTGCAATGGGATGGGAGAGAGAAAACAGCAGGATGCATCCCACTGTGCCGAAGCTGCCGCCATAGGCAAAACAGCGCTTCATTACGCTGCCCAGCGCCCCTTCCTTCCCCTCCCCCAATTTTTTGGCGGTAAGGCGGGCGGCGGCCAGCTGGATGCCGGAGCAGGCAAAGGTGCTGCCAAAGGAGACCACCGACAAAATCAGCTGAAAAACCCCCATGGCTTCCTCCCCGATGGCGGAGGACACCGCCAGGGAAAACCAGACGCCGATGCCGCTGACCAACACCGAGGTCACGCTCATCAGAAGGCTGTTAAACAGAAAGCGTTTCTTTTTGTTGATACGCGCCCCCTCCCCTCTTGGCTATGAGTATGCAGGGATGGGCGAAACCATGCGCCGGTGACAACAAAACGCCTTCCACCAACAAGATGAAAGGCGCAATTTTTTTGATAGATGAAATAGTAAACTCACCGCCCGGCATTTCGCCGCAGCTTTTCCTGCCGCACGTCGACTCCCGTGAATTTCAGGCAGGTGTACAGGGTCAGCAGCCGGGACGCCACCCGGTCGGAGTACCGGCGTTCAATCTGCTGGAAGGTCAGGTTGGTGCTGATGATGGTGGGCTTTTGCTGTTCCAAGCGATAGTTGAGAATGGAAAACAGGGTAGAATTTTGGAACGGGGTGTCGTACTCACTGCCAAGGTCATCCAGCACCAGCAAGTCTGCCTGGCGCATGGAGTCCATGGTGGAAATATCGCTCTGGCCCCGGCCGTAATACTCGTTTTGAACGGCGCTGAACAAATCCTGCACCGAACCGTTGAGCACCATATACCCCTTTTGCACCACCTCTGCCGCAATAGCCAAGCTGAGGTGGCTTTTGCCCAAGCCGGTGGCTCCCATCATCAACAGAGAGGGGGAGGAAAGAGAAAAGTCCTGGCTGTAGCGCTGGCAGAAGGTCAACACCTTGCCCATGCTTTCCCGCACCCCTTCCGGGTAGAAATCCAGCCGAAAATCTTCAAAGCGGCGGGCTCCCATCGGGCTGTTTTTGTTAAATTCCTGAGCAGTGATGTCCCGCACCAGCTTTTGGTAGCAGGCGCACCGCTCCCCGGTTTCATCAAAGCCGGTGTCCCGGCAGAGCGGGCAGGTATAGGGGATGTCCAGATAATTTTCCGGATACCCGGCCAAGGCCAGTACCCTTCCCATCTGCTGCTGCAGGCGAAGATTTTCCTGCTGCAAACTGGGAAGCATCTCCTCCAAGGTGGCGTCGTGGGACAGCACCAACCGGGTATAGGCGATAGCGGTTTTGGCAATGCGGTCCTGAAGGTCCACCGCTTCCGGCAGCGATTCCATCAATTCCCGGCGTCGTCGCTCCCCTTCCTGAACCGCTTGGCTGTGCCGCTGGTTGATGATTTGATAAGCCTCTTGGTAAATCTCCCGTTTCTGCTTCACAGCTCATTTCCTCCTTTGGCGGGATAGTCCGGCACCTCATCCCAAAACCGGTCCAAAGAATCCAAGTCATAAGAGGCCCGCCCTTTGGAAGCGTTGGAGCTGCCCCGCTCCGGCTCCCCGGTTTGAATGTCCTGAAGGGTGCGGTAGCCTTTCTGCTTCCAGTTTTGCAAAATCCGGTTGGCGTAGGCGATGGCGGGCTTTCCGGTATGTTTCACGGTGCGTTCATAGGCCAGGCGAAATACATCCATATCATAGCCCATGTCCAGCCAACGGTCCAGGCATTCCTGCTCATTGGGGATGAGCTGCCGCTGGTTTGCACCAAACAGGGCTTTGATCTGCCCCTCCAAGGACATTCGCTTGGCCAACTGCTGGAGATACTCATCTGCTTTGTGGTGGTCATTGATTCCCCGCTGATACCAGTGGTAGCACACCTTTTTGATGTAGCGGATGTCGCTGTGGCCCTGCCCGGCGCAGAACTGCATGGCCATAATAATCACGTCTGCGGGAAGGCGGTAGGATTCGTAGATCTGAATGACTTCCTGAATGTCGGTGCTGTTTACCGGCCGGTTCAGGATACCCTCCATGCTGGAAAGCAAAAACCGCAGCTCTTCGTCGTCCGCCGGCACCCTGGTCCGTACCTCTCCCCCGCTGAGCACCGGCGCCGGTGCAGGGGGCGCAGGCCGGTCCTTTAAGGTGACGGCGCCGTGCTGGGCCCAATAGTTTAAAGCGTCCTCCACCACCGATTCCGGCAGTTCCAGCAAAGAGGAAAGCAGGTCGCTGGTGTAGTACCGGTCCGGGTTTTGAAACAGCAAAAGCAGCACCTTCAAATACCGTCCGTCCACCTGCTTGAGCTGCTGGATGGAAAGCAGATCCGGAAGGGCGAAGTTTTTCCGAAAGCTGTCAAAACAAATTTGATAATCCATAAGGCGCTCCTTATCTCTCATAGAATCTAGCACCATCATATCACAGGCCGGAGGGTTTTGCAAACGGATTGTCATTTTTCCTGGAATCTGATATAATAGTCGCCAAAGAAAGAACGCCCAGCAAAGGCTGCGGCCGCAGGTTTCACCCTGCCATCTGAAAGCAGGGACGGTATTCAGAAGAAAGGTAAGCTCTATGACGAAAAAACAACGGGCACAGCGTGCCGTGGATCTCTTAAAGGAAAAATACCCTCTGGCGGAATGTTCCCTGGAATACCGCCACCCCTATGAACTGTTAATCTCCACCCGACTGTCTGCCCAATGCACCGACGCTCGGGTAAACATTGTCACCAAGGAACTGTTCGGCAAATACGACAGCCTGGAAAAGCTGGCCAACGCAGAATATGAAGACATTTTAGCCATTGTCAAGCCCTGCGGGTTGGGCAACACCAAAGCCAAAGACGTCATCGGTATTGCCAAAGGGCTGCTGGAACGGTTCGGCGGCCAGGTGCCCTCCACCATGGAGGAGCTGACCAGCCTGCCGGGAGTGGGGCGGAAAACCGCCAATTTGATTTTAGGGGACGTGTTCCATCTGCCCGCCATCGTCACCGACACCCACTGCATCCGCATCTGCGGGCGGCTGGGCCTCACCGACTCCACCAATCCGGCGGTGGTGGAAAAGCAGCTGAAAGCCATCGTCCCACCGGAAGAAGGCAGCGATTTCTGCCACCGGCTGGTGCATTTCGGCCGGGAGGTTTGCAAGGCGCAGCGGCCGGTATGCCAAGGTTGCATTTTGCAGGAAATCTGCAAAAATTCCCCCAAAGCCAAGCTCGGCAAGACAGCCGCCGGAACCAGCAAAAAATAAGAAACAAACGGGAGCAGGAAAGTCTACTCCCGTTTTTATAAGAAGTTGAGAAAGCGAAAGCCGGAGCAAACGCTCCGGCTTTTTCAAAGTATTCTTTTTGCAATCAGGACAGGCTGTAGGAATCCAAATACCAGCTGCCGCCGATTTGAACCACCGGGACTTCGATCGTCTCTTCCATGGTTTCTCCCTGATAGGAGAGGGTGAAAACAACCTCTACCGTTTGGGCGGCGCCGACATTTATATTATATTCTTGATAAGCGTCCTGCACCGAAGACAATTCCGACTCCGATACCGGCGTACCCTGACCAACGGTATACTCATAGCTGATACCATAGTCTTCCAGGTATTGCAGCGACTCTGCCACGGTGCCGGCGGCGTACTCCAGAGACTCTGCCATTTCTCTTTCGCTGGAGAAGCTGCCCTGGGCAATGGCTTCATTCACCAACTGATCCGGCAACAAATCCAAGATGGCTTGGCCGTCCACGCCCTCCGGCTGCATAATTGCACTGACATAACTTTCCGCCACTGCTTTCGGCGAACCATTGCTTCCACCGAACACGCCGGTGAGCCACAAAATCAGCAGCACCACTGCCGCAATGACCACCACACCGCCGACGCAGATACCCACAATCAATCCGGTCTTCTTCTTAGGAGCCGGAGGAGCATAGGTAGTTGTTCCGGCGTAGGCAGGCTGAGCACCATACGGTGCCGAGGCTGCCGGAGGATAGGTGGAAGACATTGCAGGTTGGCTGCTGGGCTGCGCTGGCTGATACGCCGCTGCCTGGTAATTGGGAGCAGGTTCCGGGGCAGCTGCCGGTGCCGGTGCAGCATAGGTAGGCTGAGACTGTTCGGGAGCCGGCGCCGCCGTTTCCTGAGGGGCTGGTGCAGGCTGGGGCGCAGGAGCTTCCGCCTGGGGCTGGGGCGCCGGTTGAGGCTGCTGCGCTGAAATCGGCTGAGAATCCTGGTTCAGCACAGCCCCACAGCTGGGGCAAAATTTCGCGTTGTCCGAAACCGGGTTTCCACAGTTGGTACAAAACATAAGATCACTCCTTATTCTGCCCTTTCACAGGCAACTCTGTATTTATTTTACAAGATTCTCTCCATGATGTCAACCTTATATATAGAAGAATGTAACCAAAGCCAAAAAACGAACTATTTTAAAGTCCTTCCCTCTTTTTTGGTACACTCAACCAACATTGTCCACCGCTTACAAGGCAGCTCCCAAAATAAAGTTGCTGTACAAATCAAGATACCAGCCTTCCGGGGTTTGGAGCACAACTACTTCGTTTTCCACCGAAATGGACTGGCCGTACAAGGAATAGGTGGTCTCCACCGTAGCCGTCTGCGCCTGGAGCACGGTGCAGCTTCCCTGATAATAATTGAGTATGCGGTCCAGGGAATTGTCGGTAATAGAATCCAACGCTACCACCCGGCACTGATAGGACCCGTCCAGCCGGCTCCAGAAATTATTCATGGCGGAATCCAGCACCACTTCTCCTTCCGGAAGCTGCTGCATCTCTTCCGTACCCGGAGGGAGCAGTTCCCAAAACTGCTGCTGGTCCTGGCGGTAGCAGGCGTCTGTAAAAGACTGGACCACATTGGAGGGAGACAGGTGGGGATTGTCCAAAATCATGGAAACGGCCAAAGAAAGGGCCGCCGCTACCACCAGTAAAATACTCAGCAGCAGGTCCCGTTTCTTCTTGTTTTTCCAAAACAGCAGGAGTTTGCTTTCTTGAACGGACTCCTCCCCATCCGGAAAATATCCTGCCTGTCTTTGGGAATTTCCCTTAGGCTGGGGCCTTTCCACCATCCACTCCCCACAGGAGGGACAGAATACGGCGCTGTCGGGGAGATCGGCTCCGCACTTTTTACAAACCACAACATCGCCTTCTTTCTTGCCGGGGATTTCCCGCTCCTATTTTCAAGCGAAACCAAACTTCTGTTTTTAGTGTACAAAAAGAAGCCGGATTTGTCAATCGTTTTGCAGCGCTTTTTCTTTCGTTTCCTGCTCTTTTTCTTCGACCGGCCGTTTGATTGGAAAGGGAAAACAATCTGGGCGGAAAGGCGGGGCGCAGGTGCTGCGGCCGAGCGCCGGAAGGGGTTGACAGCCTTTGAAAAATCGTGTATCATGAAAAAAATATTGCTGAAAAAGGAAGTTGGAATATGCACATTTTCTGCAATGATTGGCACAACACCCGTCGATTTACTCCGTTTTACCGGTAAGCCGGGGCAGAATCATTGCGGCAGTTTTGAAACCAACGAGGTGGGTGCAGAATCGCAATCACCTTTTTCCGAACGATAGGGAAAGTTTTACCTGCGGCGATTTGGTTGCCGCAGGTTTTCTGTTTTACGGTCCAACACAAATTTTCTCATCTGATTTGCTTCACAGACAAGGAGGAACCAACTATGTATCAGATTCCGGTGAACACCGGCCGCCCCTACTCCGTTTTGGTACGGCGGGGCATTTTGCAGAACACCTGGCAGGAGATTGAAAATATCAAATCCTACCAAGCGGTGTGCATCGTCACCGACGATAAGGTGGCGCCTTTGTACCTGGACACGGTGATGGGCACCATTCCCTCTTCCGTCCGGGTGGAACACTATGCCATCCCCCACGGAGAGTCCTCCAAAAACGGGGAAAACTTTTTCCGGCTGCAGGAATTCTTCGCCTCCTGCAAGCTCACCCGCAGCGATTTGATTATCGCCCTGGGCGGCGGCGTGGTGGGGGACTTAGCCGGGTTTGCCGCCAGCTGCTACCTTCGCGGCATCGACTTTGTGCAGATTCCCACCACCCTGTTGGCCCAGGTAGACTCCTCGGTGGGGGGGAAAACGGCGGTGGACCTGCCCCAGGGGAAAAACCTGGTGGGCAGCTTTTACCAGCCGGTGCTGGTGCTCTGCGACCCGGACACCCTGACCACCCTCACCCCGGACATCTTCCAAGACGGCATGGCGGAGGTCATCAAGTACGCCTGCATCTGGGACGCTTCCCTGGCGGAAAAAATCCAGGCTGCCGACGACCCCCAGGTGCTGGAAGCGGTCATCGCCCGGTGCATTGAAATCAAGGCGGAAGTGGTGGCACAGGACGAATTTGACAACGGGGTGCGGATGCTGTTAAACTTTGGCCACACCATCGGACACGCAGTGGAACAGCACTACCACTATGAAACCTACACCCACGGCCAGGGGGTGGCCATCGGGATGTACACCATCACCCGGATTTCGGAAGAGCTGGGCCTCACCAAGCCCGGCACGGCGGATACTATCCGCTCTCTGTTGAAGCAGTATTCCCTGCCCCTCACCGACTCCATCTCTACCCGGGACATCATTGAACTGTCTCTGGTGGACAAGAAGAGCCGGGACGGAGGAATCCATCTCATCCTATTGGAGGAAATGGGCAAGGCCCAGGCCCGGTTCTACCCCCGGCAAGATCTGGAAGAATTCTTCCTGGTGCGGGACCGTTTAAGCTGGTAAGGAGGACGTTATGGACATTACCATTCAACCCGGAACGCTGACGGGGGAAGTTTTGGTTCCCTCCAGCAAGAGCATCCTGCACCGGGGATTGATTTGCGCCGCCTTGGCGCCGGGAAAAAGCGTCATCCACCGGCTCTACCTCAGCCGGGACATCCAAGCTACCATGGACTGCCTGACCGCTTTGGGGGCTTCTTTTACCCGGCAGGGCGATGACGTGCTGGTGGAAGGGATTTCCAGCCCTGTCAAGTCAGCGGCCTTGCCATGCGGCGAATCCGGCTCCACCCTGCGTTTTCTCATTCCGGTGGCGGCGGCCTTGGGGGTGGACGCTTCCTTTACCGGCCAGGGACGGCTGGTCACCCGGCCCTTGACCGCCTACGACGGTGCGTTTGCGGGAAAAGGGGTTCATTGGCACAACACCGGCACCCTACCCTGCTCGGTGTCCGGCAAGCTGGAACCGGGAAACTACGAAATCGACGGCAGCCAATCCAGCCAGTTTATCTCCGGGCTGCTGTTTGCCCTGCCCTTGCTGAAGGGGGACAGCACCCTCACCGTCACCGGAAAGTTCCAGTCCCAAAGCTATGTGGGGATTACCCTGGGGGTGTTGAAAGAGTTCGGCATTGCCGTAACCCAGACCGCTCCCAACCGCTACGTCATTCCCGGCGGACAGGCTTATCAGGCCGGGGAGTTCACTGCCGAAAGCGACTACTCCCAGTCCGCCTTCTTCCTCTGCGCCGCCGCCTTGGGGGGAAAGTTGACCCTGCGCTCCTTCTCCCCGGATTCCTTGCAGGGAGATCAAGCCATCCTCTCCATTTTGGAGCAGGTCGGGTTCCCCGCCGAATTTCAGGGTGATGAGATCCGACTCAAGCCCGGCAAGTTAAAACCCTTTACGGTGTATGCCGGGGATGTTCCCGATTTAGTGCCGGTGCTTTGCGTGCTGGCCAGCGGCTGCGTGGGGGAAAGCCGGATTTATCAGGTGGAACGGCTGAAAATCAAGGAAAGCGACCGCATTGCTTCCACCATGGCCTTGGTCAACGGGCTGGGAGGAGCGATGGAGTACCTGCCCCAAGAGGACTGCATCCGCATTACAGGCAAAGGGTACCTGGAAGGAGGTGGGGTGATTCCCTGCGAAAACGACCACCGCATCGCCATGAGCGGCGGGGTGGCGGCAGCCATTTGCCAAACGCCCTTCACCCTATTGGGTGCGGAATGCGTGGCCAAATCCTACCCCACCTTTTGGGAAGACTATCAGCGTTTAGGAGGAAAGATTCATGTCCAGTCTATGGAATAACCGGTTATCCATTTCTTTATTCGGGGAAAGCCATTCCGCCGCCATTGGGGTGGTGTTGGACGGGCTGCCTGCGGGAATGGCCGTTGATTTTCAGCAGGTGCAGCAGATGATGCTCCGCCGCCAGGCCAAAAGCGACGGCACTACCACCAGCCGGGTGGAGCCGGATGTACCGGAAGTGCTCAGCGGCTACTATAACGGCGTCACCACCGGCACCCCGTTGGGAATGGTGATCCGCAACACCAACACCCGCAGCGGGGATTACAACAACCTGAAAGATTTAATGCGCCCCGGCCACGCCGACTACACCGGCCATGTGCGCTACCAGGGCGCCAACGACATTCGAGGCGGCGGCCACTTTTCCGGCCGTCTCACGGCGCCATTGGTGGCGGCAGGGGCTGTCTGCGGGCAGATTCTGGAGCAGAAGGGGGTGGTCTGCGGGGCCCATTTGGTGAAGGTCAAGAACATTGTCTGCCACGGGCTGGACCCGGTGAAGGTCACCAAAGAGGAGCTGAAAGAGCTGCGCACCCTGCCCTTCCCGGTGCGGGAGGAAGCCTTCCGAATGCAGATCATCGACACCATCCAGTCCGCCCGGATGAAGATGGATTCGGTGGGGGGCGTGGTGGAATGCGCCGCCGTGGGAATGCCGGTGGGCATCGGCGACCCTATGTTCGGCTGTTTGGAAAGCCGACTGTCCTCCCTGCTGTTTGGAATCCCCGGCGTCAAAGGGGTGGAGTTCGGCAACGGATTCGGCTGCACCGATTTGATGGGCAGTGAAAACAACGACCCCATGTACTACGACGGCGACGTGGTGAAAACCAAAACCAACCGTCACGGCGGGATTTTGGGCGGCATTTCCTCGGGAATGCCCATTCTCTTCCGGGTAGCCTTTAAGCCCACCTCCTCCATTTCCCTGGAACAGGACACGGTGAACATCACCACCCACCAGAACGACAAGCTGGTAATCCACGGCCGTCACGACCCCTGCATCGCCGTCCGAGCGGTGCCGGTGGTGGAAGCCGCCGCCAACATTGTGCTGTTGGACAGCTTGTTGTGAAAAACCATTCTGGAGAACTGGGAATCCCCGTCTACACCTACAAAAAGGTAGTTTCCATCAGCCGTGAACGCTTGGTTATTCGGTGCAAATAAAAACGGTTTCCATTTCATTTGCAGATTGCATCCATAATTATGCAAAAGAGATGGGTAGTCAAACGCAAGGCATCGGCACTCGAGATGTCACAGAATTAAAGTTTACCTTTTATATCAATCCAAAAACGATTATTGTTTGGAAAAAGCCAAAATTTTTTCCGTTTTGGCGTTCTCATTCTTACAAACAATTCTTACGGCTGCAAAAAGCAATTCATATATTGGGCCATCAAACATTCGACCAATCTTAAAATTTCTATCTGCAACAATTTGCAGTTTTGCAGCAAAAATTCGCCCCGCCTTTCTTCCATTGGGAGGCGGGGTTTTGCATTCATCTTTTGAAATCAATTCACTACAATCTTGTTTGTATCACATACAGCCGGCAAGCATCCACATCGTAAATCAAATACACATAATCGCTTTCCGGCCATTCCTCATCGGCAACTTTGGCATAAAGCCAGGAATCTTCCAGTTCCAGCCGAAAAGCCAGCGGCACCTGTAGTTGATTCATGGTGGAGCGGCAAAAAGAACCGATCTCGGTGCTTTCCTTCTGCGCCGGGGACAGTTTTTGTAAAAACCGGTCATCGTCTCCTGACCAGTCAAAGACGGAGTACCGCTCTCCATCCCCCATCCAACCCAGATTGTCTGTATGGTACACCAACTGCGCTTCCTTCGGCAAAGCGATGCCCCAATGATTCCCATAATAGCGGTGCTCCGCTGTTTTGATCCAAAAGCAGAAGGTAGCAATACCCACAACCAGCAAAACCAGCAGAATCACGCCGCCTACAACACTCAGGATGATGACTTTTTTCCGATTCATTTGTATTACCTCCCATGTTTCAGGAAGGGGCCCCTATGGTTGTAGTATAGCACCTGACATCTTCTTTGTCAATTATTTTTTATCGTTAAACAGATAATTTTACATGAAAAGCAAGAGCGACGTTTTCCATGCCGCCCTTGCTCTGTTTTTACAGGATTCACACTGAAACCGCAAACAATTTTTCGGAATAAACTCTCGATGTTTGAAGGCCACAGCGGGAGAATAGCGGAGTGCTTAACCGGCCTGTTCTTCTTGGGGAACCACAGAAGGTTTAAAGGTCTTGACCCCGAAGATAAAGTAAAAAATATGAAACAGCCAGACACAGCCCAAAATGATCTGCCCCACCCAGAGCTGATTCATGACGATAAAGCCGATGGTCATCAGCAGGGTGACGGTAATCATAATGCGGATTTTGGTCTTCCAAGTCATGCCCTGACCTTTGACGAAGGTGGCCAGATTGTTTTGGTACAGCTTGGTGTGGATAAACCAGTTGTGGAGCTTTTCCGAACTTTTGGCAAAGCACACCGCCGCCAGCAGCAAAAACGGGAACGCAGGAAGCAGGGGCAGCACGGCGCCTACCGCACCCAGTCCCAGTCCGATGCAGCCTAAGGTGATATAGATCATCTTTTTCAGTTTCATGGGGATTCCTCCAATCCTTTCTTTTCCTTGTTGGTTTCTATCACATGGCGAATGGCGGCAGCAGGGTGGTGAAACAGCATTCTCGGGCCGGAAAAACGCATCACCTGACGAATCTTTTCCCGCATCTGGGGTTGATAGCAATGGACCTTGCAGTTGGAGCAGAAGGTTTTGGTTTCCATAAAGGGGCAGCGGTCGCTGCGCTGCCGGGCATAGGCGTCCAAGGCGGCGCAGTCCGGGCAAAGGTCCTGTTTGGTATGGTGCTGCTTTTTGCAGTACAGGGCAATCATCTGACTGACCATGGCCTTTTCCCGCTCCCGTTTGGTGGTGACATCCTTAAGCATTTAACTCATCCTCCCCTGCTCCACCGAATAGACGGTATCGGCAATCCGCATGGTGGACTGCCGGTGGGACACCAGCACCACCGTTTTATCTTCCCGCTCTTCCCCCAGAGAACGGAGGATCACCCCTTCATTCAAGCTGTCCAGATTGCTGGTGGGCTCATCCAGCAGCAGGAAAGGGGCGTCGTGGAGAAAGGCCCGGGCCAAGCCCAACCGCTGCCGTTCCCCACCGGAAAGGGTGTCCCCCAATTCCCCTACCGGGGTATCATAACCCTGGGGCAGACTGAGAATAAAGTCATGCACCGACGCCTTTTTGCAGGCAGTTTCCAGTTCTTCCTGGGTAGCGTCCAGTTTGGCGATTTTCAGATTGTTGCGGATACTGTCGTGGAAGAGATGGGTCTCCTGGGTGACGAAACTTTCCATCTCCCGCAGGTTTTTGGTGTTGATCTCCTCCACCGAGGTGCCGGACAGGGAAACGGTCCCCTGCTCCACCTTCCAAAACCGCATCAGCAGCTTTAACAGGGTGGACTTTCCGCTGCCGCTCTTTCCCACAATCCCCACCACCGAATGGGCGGGAACCGTCAGGGAGACGTCCCGGAGGATGGTTTCCTTATCGTAAGAGAAGGTGACATGGCTCACCTGAGCGTCGGTAAACCCAATTTCCGGCTTTCCGGTAATGTCCTCCACCACCGGTTCTTCTTCCAGCAAATCCAGCACCCGGTTTCCGGCGGCGAAGGTATTTTGCAGGGTGCTGCCCAGGTTAGCCAGGGCCACTGTGGGGCCGAAGGAGGAAAACAGGGCAATGGTGGGAATCAGCACCCCTTCATATCCCACTTCCCCCTGCCGGTACAGCAAGGTGGAGAGGAACAGCATGGCCAGATCGAACAGCAGAATCACCGTATTGGCGGCAGCGGCGTTGAAGCCGGAGGTGCGCTTCATCCGCTTTTCCCGGGCAGACAGTTCATCGGTTTTTTCTTCCATTTCCGCCAGCCGCCGGCTGCCCTGTCCGTACTGGATGGTTTCCCACAAGCCACGCAAGCTGTCCAACACAAAGCTGGAAAGCTGCCCGGACTTGGTGCGAAACTTCATTCCATCCTCCCCGGAAAGACGGGAGGTGATCCAAGGGATGAGCAGTCCTACCACCAAATAAGCCGCCAAAGCCAGCAGCCCCAAGGCCCAGTGGAAGGAGCCGATAAACAGGCAGAGGATCACCGTAAACAGCAGGGCAATGGCTGCCGGGGAGATGGTGTGGGCGTAGAATACCTCCAGCAGCTCAATGTCGGAGGTGAGCACCGAAATCAAATCTCCCTTGCCCCGGCCTTCCAGCTTAGCGGGACTGAGCCGGCGAAGGGCACGGAACACCTTATCCCGAATGAGAGCCAGGAGCTTGAAGGCGATAAAGTGGTTGCAGGACTGTTCCCCGTACCGCAGTCCGGCACGGCAGACGGCAAACACCACCACCAGCACAAACACGGCAGTCAGGGACACTGGAACTGAAATCCCCAACAGGTTCAGCACGGCGCAGCCTCCCAGTATGGTGATAAAGCAGGCGCAGAGGTGCCCCAAAAGTCCCATGAAGATGGCCAGCAGCATATAGCCGGTGAGGGGTTTTACCAGTCCGATGAGTTTTGTCATGACCTTCAGTCCGCTTCGGCGCTTCATGCTCCCTGCACCACCTTTCCGTAATTTTCCAAACTTTGCTGGGCGTTCCACAAAGCGGCATAGGTTCCCTGCCACTGCAAAAGCTGGGCATGGGTGCCCTGTTCCGCCACCCGGCCCTGGTCCAGCACATAAATGCGGTCTGCGTCAACCACGTTGGCCAAACGGTGGGAAATGAGGATCACCGTCTTTTTTCCGGCCAAAGCGTGAATTTGCTCCATAATATCGTTTTCACTCTCCACGTCGATGTTGGAGGTAGCTTCATCAAAGAGGTACACCGGGCTGTCGTGGAGCAGAGCCCGGGCCAGTGCCAGCCGCTGCCGCTGTCCGCCGGAAAGGTTGGAGCCCTGTTCCAGCAGCTTGGTGTCCAGTCCCTGTTCCGAGCGCAAAAAGCCCTCCAGGTTCACCTGGTTCAGCACCTGCCACAGCCGATCATCCGAAGCGTCCGGGTCCCCCAGCAGCAGGTTTTCCCGGACGGTACCGGAAAACAGGTAGCTGTTGTGGCTGATGTAGGTGATATGCTCCATCAAACTGGTTTCAGAGATCTCCGACAAGGGAGTTTCCCCTACTCGGACCGAGCCGGTGTAACCTTTACTGCGTCCCATGAATATGGAAGCCAGAGTGGATTTTCCGCAGCCGCTCTCCCCCACCAGAGCGGTGAAGCTGCCCTGGGGGAAGGAAAGGCTGACCCCATGGAGGATTTCCCGATCCGGTTCATAGGAAAAGTGAAGGTCTTGGCAGCAAAGCTCCCCTTTTTCCGGGAAGGGCTTTTCGCCGGGGTGTTCCTCCACCGGCAGATCCAGCAGCCGGAAAATCTTATCGCTGGCCGCCATGCCGTTCATGGCCACATGGAAAAAGCTGCCCAGCTGCCGCATGGGAAGGAAAAAGTCCGCCGCCAGCAGAATAATCAACAAGCAGCCAAACAGGTCCACCTGTCCGGCGGCAAATTGGGTGGAGGCCAGAATCACCCCCAGGGCCGCCCCGCCGTAGGCAATCAAATCCATAATGGTAATGGAATTGAGCTGCATGGTCAGCACCTTCATGGTGATCTTCCGGAATTTTTCCGCTTCCTGGTTCATCACTTCATTTTTGTAGCCGTCCGCCTGATAGATCTTCAAGGTGGTTAAGCCTTGCAGGTTTTCCAAAAAAGTGTCTCCCAGGGCGGTGTACTGTCCCCAGTACTTCCCCAGCAGCTTTTTGGCCCAGGTCTGCACCGCCGCAATGGCCACCGGGATCAAAGGCACGCAGATCAACAACACAATGGCAGAGGGAAGGTTCACCGTGCAGAGCAGGGCAAACAAGGTGATGGGGGCCAGCATGGCGTAGAAAAATTGGGGCAGATAGGCGCCGAAATAGGTTTCCAGCTGGTCCACCCCCTCCACTGCTACCTGCACCACTTCCGAGGTCTTGACCTGTTCCTGGTAAGAGGCCCCCAAACGGAGCAGCTTTTGATAAATTTTGCTGCGCAGGGTCTTTTTCACCGTTTTGGAGGAAAGGTAGCTCATTTTCGAGGCCCCCACCGTGCAGCCAAACCGCATCAGCAGGGAAAGCAGGGCAATCAAAGCCGTCCAGAAGATCTGCCCACCATCTGCCCCCTGGGTAAACAGGCAGGCCAGCAGCCAGGAAATGCTGGCCATCAATGCAATGTTGGCCAACAGGGAACACCACTGGAGGATCACATTCCAGGCAATGTATTTTTTGCTTTCCTTCACGGCGTTGATCAGCCGCTTGTTGATCATCATGTTTTCTCCCGCCTTCTTTCGTTTCCTTTGAATAACCTTGTTACTCTAAACTATCTTAGTTGATTATAGCATACTTGGTTAGATTTGTAAAACCATTTGGGGGAATTCGGCTCTTTGGGCAAGAAAAACCGCCGAGGGCTTTCCTTTCTTAGACAATCTTTCCAGGAAAGGAGAAACTTCGGCGGAATTCAATTGCTACAATTTGTGTTAGATGGTCCAGTTTTGGCTTTCGGTTTGCAGCTTCACCATCCGGGCATAGATTCCCTTTTGGTCCATCAGTTGTTTAGGCGTCCCCTGCTCCGCCACAGTACCGCCGGAAAGCACCACAATTTTATCCGCTCCCGCTACGGTGCGCATACGGTGAGCAATCACCAGCACCGTTTTGTCTCGGATCAAGCGGGACAGGGCAGACTGGATCAGGGTTTCGTTTTCCACGTCTAAAGAGGCGGTGGCCTCATCCAGCAAGATAATGGGGGCATCCTTCAAAAAGGCACGGGCAATGGAGATTCGCTGCCGTTCCCCGCCGGACAGCTCGCAGCCGTTTTCTCCAATGCGGCTGTTCCAGCCCTGGGGCAGTTTTTGGGCAAATTCATCGCAGTTAGCTAGTTTTGCCGCCGCCAAAACTTCTTGGTCGGTGGCGTCCTTTTTGCCGATGCGGATGTTTTCCAGAATGGTGTTGTCAAACAAGGTCACATCTTGGAACACAATGGAGTAAAGGGAGAGAAGGGTTTCCGGGTCGATTTTGGAAACATCCATGCCGCCTACGGTGATCCTTCCCTGGTCCATATCCCAGAACCGGGCGGCCAGGCGGGACACGGTGGTTTTTCCGCCGCCGGACGGTCCCACCAAAGCAGTGACCTGGCCCTGTTTGGCGGTAAAAGAAACGTCCTTCAGCACCGTTTCCCCGGTGTTGTAGGCAAAACCAACGTGGTCGAAGACAATGTCGCAGCCCCGGTTGGTCAGGGTGCGGCTGCCGGTTTGGATGGAGTGATCCAGAATTTCATTCATCCGGGCAATGTTGACCCGGGTGGACAAAATCGCCGCCAGATTCTGCAAGGCGCTTTGCAGAGGGTCGTAAAGCCGGGACACCACCAGCAAAAACAGGAAAAAGGTAAGGATGTCCAAGCTCCCGCCGGTGAGCAGCACACCTCCCACCAGTGCCACCGTGGCGATGCCCAGCTTCAAGATCATCTGGGCGGACACCACAAACACGGCAGTGCCCAGTTCAGTCAAAATGGCCCGTTTTTCCACAGCCTTGATCTTTTGGTCCAAGCCCTCCAAATACCGCTCTTCCGCATTGTTTGCTTTTAAATCCCGCACCGTTTCAATGCACTCCTG
>PPYE01740415.1_pt1 | contig 17938 bp, 32 predicted proteins | sample 1559881 | NCBI WGS metagenome assembly PPYE01 (sample SAMN08240022, study PRJNA423297) | Human gut metagenome, whole genome shotgun sequencing project. | reverse complement strand
ATCCTGCACCGGGCGGTAACAGAGAGGCCCATTGCCTCGGCGCACTGGCGCGCCTGCTTGAAGTAAGTGCCCTGGACGCCGGTCCACTCCCGGGCCAGTTTTTCGTCCCCCGCCCGGATGGCCGCCCCGGCCCGCTTATCAGCCCGGAGCCACCGCTCCCGGGAGAGAAAGTACTGCCCCAGCACGTCCCGGTCCAGCTCGGCATACAATCCGGCCGCACGCAGGATCTCGCCGATCTCACGGTATTCTTCGTGGAGCCGCTTGGGCAGCCACTTGGGCGGGACCGCCGCGTCCGGGGGCGGCACATGGACCTCCCGGTCCAGACGCTCGTCTATTTCAGCCTGGGTCAGGTGCTTGCGGCCGTTGGCCTCCACCACCGCCGTGGGCTGTCGTTTTCCGGGCATACCGCCCCTCCTTTCCTCGTGTCCGATTCTGACACCGCTGCACAGTCGCAGCGCAGAATCCATATTTGCAGCACCCTCGCAGCCTTCCGAACACTCCCCGTGGGGAGAACTTCTTGTGCGGCAGGGGGCATGCGGTCTTGCGCCGTCCGGGCAAAACTTTTTTGACCCCGGGGCGGGTCCCGCAAGGAATCCCCTCCGCGCATCCGCGCAGGCGCGGCGCCATGCGCATGCGCCCAAAGCTGCGTCCTATCGTCCCCGGTACCGGCTCCGCAAAGTCTCGCTTTTTCCACGGATTTCCGCCATGGTCTTACGGCTGTGGCAGGCGTGGCAAAGGCTCTGCAAGTTTCCACGATCCGTGAACACGGCCCAGTCCCCGTTGTGTGGGACGATGTGGTCCACATCCGTGGCCCGGGTGCGGCGGCGTGGATCTCCCGGCGGGTACCGCCTGGCACACTCCCGGCAGAACGGCTCCCGCAGAAGCTGCGCGGGCCGCAGATCGTTTATCCATTCCGGCGTGAGATACATCCAGTGCCAGGACTTGGACGCCTCGCTGCGCCGGGCGCTGTCTTTGGGCTTATGGGCTGCACAGTATCCATCCAGCACCAGGACGCAGCATCCTGGGTGCCGGCACGGCCTCAGCGGCTTTTGTGCCATCGGGCTATCACCTCCAGGGCAAAACAAAAAACGCCGAAGCCAATGACCAAACCCGCAATGGGCGATCATGGGCTCCGGCGTTTAACGCTCCGGCCTCTTTCGATATCCAGGATGATCTCGGTCTTGCAGTCCCGGCAGTACACCGGCAAGCCCGTCGCTTCCGTGTCCTTGTCGATCCGCAGCAGCTTGTGGTTGCGGTGGCAGTTGGGACAGGTAAGCCATCCATCCTTTACGGCAAGTGTATCACGCCGTTCCATCTTTTGCAATGCACTTTCCTCACTTTCTTTCGGATGTCCACAAAAACCAACTAGATTACAAGTATTGAAATCTTATTCTAAATATAAAGCGCTGTTTTTCTTGGGCACGATCCAGGAGTGGTAATAGTAGCTGCCGAACTCATTGCTGAAGCTCTGCGGCCCGTCCGGTGAGCTGGCCCACAGTGTGCGGTGCGGGCAGTGGATCACACCGGATTTATCCTCCCAGATCTCCGGCTCCGGCAGCTTGGCGGTAAGGGTGCGGCTGCAGCTCCACTTGTGCCGGCCCAGCGGTAAGAACCACCCGTCAGATGGCTCCTTATTGAAATATTTGGCAAGCCTCCGGTATCCTCCGTGCTTGAGGAGCACCGGGAAGTCCTGCACCTCTCCCTGCCGCCACAGGTACCGCACTTCCGCTGGTGAGAACTCACTGTCCCGCAGGACAAGATGGACATGGTAGCGGCAATGCTGCGAACCGTACTCGATGGCATACACATAGTCAAACGCCTGATTGTGCCGCCACCGCTTACACCGCTTGAAAAACGCGCTCAACACTTTGCGCACCCCGCCGAACCGCGCCGGCAGATGCTCCTCATCAAAGGAACACTCATAGTGCGTGCCCTCAAAGCCGAAAAGCGCAAGGCACAATTCCAAGCGGTCCACCGGAGTCCGGCACACAGCCGAGCGGTACCGTCGCCGAAATTCCGCCTTTTCGCTCCGGGTGTATGCGTCATCTTGGGGCGAGAATCTGGGCCGCAGCGCCCGACACTCCTTGACCAGCGGTCCCGCCCTCTGGCGGGTGCAATACCATAATTGTCCCGTATTTTCCCCTCCATTTCTGATTTTTTGTACTTTTTCTATTGACTTATATAGTGCACTATGTTATAATAAGACCATGGAAAGGAGGTCAGGACATTGAGCAAAAACAAAAAAAGCGGCAACAAGAAAGCCAGCGTCCAAACCGGGCTCAATCTTGTTACCGCAATCCTCAACCTAGTGGTTGCTCTCATACTCCTGTATGAAAAGCTCACAGGCTGACGAGGCGAGGGGAGCAATCCCCTCCCTCTAAGGATAGCAGATACAAAGCTCGGTGTCAAACGAAATGGCGATCTATATTCTGCTCGGAATCAGCATCACTCTGTCCATCGTCTCCATCATCATTTCCCTGCGAAAGAGGTGACCGTATGCCAGAACAGGCAGACAAGTACTCCACGCAAAAGAAATACCTCTCCTCTCAAAAGCAGCTGCGGGTGTGGCTGGCCCCGGAGAAGTACGAGGCGCTGAAAGAAAAGGCCCACGCAGAGGGCACTTCCATCTATGCGCTGGTCAATCGTTGGGTGGATGCATACTTGCAGGAAACGCCGGAGGCTTGAGCCTCCGGTTTTCCTTTTATGCTCATATGTACCGCATCATCTCCTCCACACTGCGGAAATATTGGCTGCTGTACAGCCGCTCTCCCTCACGGCGCTCCAGCCGCACCAGCATGTCACAGCCCCACACGGCTGGCGCCGGCGACGTGCCGGCTCTCACCGACACATCGCCCAGCGTCCTAGTCAAGGAGATCTCCTGCCCGGACGCCATAGCCTGCCGCAGATGGTTTAGATCGTTTGGTGATAGCAAATTGATCTTATTTGCCATATCTGATCTCCCTCAGATAAGGATACCTGTCTGGGAACGGGATCAACTCTTGTTTTCCCCGCATGATCTCCACCAAAGCCCGGTCCAGGTGCTCCTGGGCCACGTCCTGCTCTGGTCCCCGCTCCACCGCACTATGGAGCTGGTTGTACACCTTGGCCCACGCCTCGCTGAGGGCCTTAATCCGGTCAAAGCCCCAGCCGTACTCCGTGTGGAGCGTAATCTGGAGCGTGTCCAGCATCAGCTGCCGGACTGTCTGATCTACGGCATCAATGATGATTTGCTCCCGGGCCGCCTGCCGTTGGAGATAGCCGGATTGTTTAGGCATCCTGGCCTCCTTTCAGAGCCGCTGCAGCTTTCTGGGCGTCCTCAAGTTTCCAGAAGATGCGTTTACCTACGTCATCATCGTCAAAATATCCACTGTCAAAAGTATCAAAGATAATTTTGATGTCTCCACTGTCATCCGGTGCGATCAAGATGTTGCCGACAGTGTCCGTGACGATTTCGCCAGAATCCAGTAAAATAAAAACTTCGCTGCTGGTAATCCCGGGGCTCAAAGAAGGCACCACTGGAAAAGCGAAGCACCGCTTTGCCCGGACCGCCTCCAACAGCTCCCGCAATTTGTCCAGGTCATAGCTATCTCCCAGGATATCCTCTATGTCTGCAAGACGGCCACGCATTTCTGCTGCCTGGATAGCTGCCGCATGCAGCAGAGCCACCACGCCCTCCAGCTCATCGGTCCCATATTGCAAGCAGTCATACATTTCGTCGCCCAGATGTTCGGCATCACGGGAGACAATGTCCAAGTGATGCGTCTCGGCGACTCTGGCAATGTAGTCCACCAGGGTGCAGTCCTGGTAATCCGGCTCCGGGCCGCCTCCTCTGATCCAGACTTCTCCGTCTTTCACAAAGAATAGATTCAGTCCGTACAGAACGGACTGTGAATCATCAGTAGTCAATCTGTTCATGTTATTCCTCCATCGCCCCCAGCACCCGGTCCATGCACTTGTTGGCAAGGCCCCATAGCCGCATCCGTTCCCGCTGGGCGGCGTTCATAGTCTTTTCCAGCCTTGCGCCCTGGTCCAGCACATCTTTTGGGAGTAGCCCCAGCGGCTTTCCCAGATAAGGGGTCAACAACGTCTGATAGGATTGTAAAGCCTCGTCATACTGCTCTCCGCATTTATCAGCTTTCTCCATGTACACGTCATGCCGGTGCAGCATAATATCGGCCTCAAACTCGCCAGGCCGATAGGAAAGCGCAAAGGCGTGCTCCCTGATCCACCAGACCAGCTCCTCCTTGGTGGCATCTTCAAGTTTCATTTCCGCGCACCTCCTCAGCCGGCTGGCGGAGCCAGTGCAGCACGCACTGCTCACATCGCTCCAGTGGGATCAGCGCATCCCGCTCCACATCCGCATCACACTCGGGCAGCTCCCGGCAGTAGGGGATCGATATCTCACCCTCCAACAGCCGGTTGATGTTCCGGGCCAGCTCCTCGTCGCTCATGCGCCGAACCAGGTCGGCTTTTGACGGTGTTTCATGGTCGCACGGCCCAAACACGCAGATGTTTGCGTCTGTGAGATCGCCTCCGTAGCTGCACAAGCCGTTTCCTCGGTAATAGATGCACGGGTATTCAAGGCTCACAGTTAACACCCCCAAGCCGCTTCTCACTCGATTCAAGCGCTACATTTGCAATTTTCGCAAACGATTCTAGGTCCATTTTTAAAATGACTTCCGGCATCTCCAGCTGCGCCACCGCCTCCCGGATAATGGCACAGCCATGGACGCCGCAGTTATGCTCCTGTCCACAGCCCAGGCATACCAGGCTCCCGGTCTCCACCTGCATCCTCCGCAGGGCATCAATCAATTGATTTCGCTCCATCAAAACGGCAGCTCCCCTTCCTCGCCCTCGGGGATCTCCGTGATCTCCCCGGCCGGGCGCGTGTCCGAATCGGACACCGCGCGTTTGCTGTCACCAAAGTAGATATTATCCGCCACTACCTCGGCGCTGCGGCGACGTCCGCCGTCCTTATCCGTCCAGTCCCGGACCTGGAGCCGGCCCTCCACCACGGCCATGCGGCCCTTGGTGAAATACTTGCAGACAAACTCCGCCGTACTCCGCCAGGCCACGATGTCGATGAAGTCCGTCTCCTTCTCGCCGCTCTGGGACTTGTAGTCCCGATCCACCGCCAGCGTCAGCGAGGCCACGGCGGTACCGCTCCCCGTGCGGCGCAGCTCCGGGTCCCGGACCAGACGGCCCATGAGCATGATCTTATTGAGCATTACGCTCCCCCTCTCTCCTGCGGCGGGTTTTCCGCCGGTTTACCGCATAGTCGTTGTAGATCCGCTCCCGGTCGATGCGAGCACGCTCCGCCGCGTGATGCTCCGCCAGAGCGGCCTGATACCTGCCCCAGGCGGGGCAGGTATCTTTGTTATGGCAGCCGGGCGCCCGGCGATGGCACTCCCGGCACGGCGGCATGGGTTTGTCTCTCACAGCCCCACCGCCCTGGCCGTAACGGTGAGCAGGGCCAAGACGGCCACCAGCCACACCGCCAGGGCGATCCGCTCCGCCGCTCTTTGCCGGCGCTCCCGGCCGGTATAGTTATGTCGTGCCATTGGTCTCCTCCCTGATGATGGTTTTGACGACTTTCCCGTCTACACGGATCTCACAGCCGCCCCGCCGGAGGGAGCGCTGCTCCTCCGGCGTCGGCACACAGTTTATGTAACGGCACTTGGGGCGGCCGTTCTGCCAAACAACGATCTCCGCCATCAGGCCACCTCCCGGCCCAGCTCCTCCAGGATGGTCTCCACGGACTCCTGGAGCTCCAGGCCGGTGACGTTCACCCTGCGGGTGGAGCCGTTTGCACAGCGGATGATGACCACCTCGTCGCCGTTGTCGTGGAGGTGATACTCCAGCCGGACCACCCCCGGGCACATCTCCGCCACGCAGCGAGAGAACGTCTTGGCAATAAAGTTCTTTTTCTGGTCAAGCATTGGGTCTCTCCTCCTTTTCCGGCAGCGGCATCCACCAGTAGCCCACCTCGTAATCGACATGGGACGGCTCGTCCAGCTCGCAGCCCACATCCGTGTCCACAAACGGATACGTGTCATAGTAGCCGCCCACACAGCGGGCGGTCTCGTAATAGGTGCCGCCGAGCGGGTTGTCCCACGCAATGGCCACCAGCTGCCCGTCCGCCGGCCAGTGGGCCTCGTCCAGGGGATACCACTGTGCCGGGGCAGCCTTTGGAGCGGGGTCATCGGTCAGGCCGTAGAGGTAATCCGTGCTGACGCCCAGGGCCTTTGCCAAGCGTGGAAATGCGTCCGAGCCTGGCAGATTGCCGTTTTCCCATGCGGAATAAGTTGCTTTGTATTGGCCGATTAAGTCAGCAAACGCCTGTCGGTCCATGCCGGTCTTTTCTCGCAGCTCCCGCAGTCGGGCAGAGAACTGCTCCCTCTTTTGGCTCCAGGTCTCGCGTGTGTCCTCCACCCGGTTTTCCAGTTTGGGAGGCGGGGCAATGCCGCCCGCCCCCTCCTCCGGCTCGTGTGGCCGGGCAAATCCGCAAGCCGCCTGGCAGGTATCCCGCGCAAGGCACTGCTGGCAGCAGCCGGCGCCGTGCCACACGTCGCCGTGGAAATCCTGGTCATAGATATCCTGGGCATGGGGGCAAAATCCGCCGGTCTCCGGGCACTTGTGCATGCAGCCGCCCCACATCACGGCGAACTTCTTGACGTCCCGCATGGAGTAGCTGTGGTTCCCGTCGATCACCCAGTCCAGCAGCCGGTACTGGGCCTCTACCGGCAGCCGGGCGATCTCCAGCGCAGCGGCCTCCGGGATCTCGTCCCTCTCCCATCGTTCCTTGATACCCGGAACCTTGATGCCGTTGCGGATGGCGTTGAGGTTTGCCAACTTGGTCTTGGAGATCTGCATGGTCTCCGCCACACGGTCCCGGATGCGGCCGGGGAGATTCTCACCGGCCTCCCGGCGCTTGGTGTAGGCCTCCGTGAGACGCTTGGCCTCCTCCGCCAGAAGAGCATCAGATTTAATCCTCTGCCGGTTGGCCTCGATAATGGCGGCCAGCTCCACATGCTCGTCCATGGCCGGGAGCACCAGACAGGGCACCCCGTCCTCGTATTTCGCGCTGTGTATCCGCCGGAGGGCCGCGAATCGGTTATGGCCGGAGATCAGCCGATAGCCGCCGCTCTCGTCAGGGACGACCGTCAGCGGCTCCAGTAGGCCGTTGGCCTGGATGCTCTCCTCCAGGTCCTCCAGATTTTCCACCCTGGGGTAAAAATTCCGGGGGTTGGGATGGATCTGCGCCAGCGGGATCAGCTTCACCGGCGTGTCCGAATCGGACACCTTTGCCAGCTGGCCGCCCAGGATGGCGGCCACGTCCACTTTATTCCTCGGCATTACCGTCCCCTCCCTCCTGGGCCATGTACTCCTTGACGAACAGCCGATAATCCCGGGCCGCCGCACAGTGGGGGCTGAACTGGATCAGCGGCACTCTTGCGTAGGTAGCGGCACTGACCCGCTCGCTGCGCCGGATGGGCCACTTGTATACCGGCAAACTGGATTGCTGGAGGTATTTGAGGGCCTCGATGGACTCCTCCGTGTTTGTGTACTGGGTCGCCAAAATCCCCGCCACCCGAAGCCGGGGGTTGACCCGCTGCATGTTGGTGATCTGGGTGATGAGGTCCGCCATGCCGGCCGTGGAAAAGGCGTCCAGCCGGATGGGGATCACCACATCGTCTGCCGCTACCAACGCCGCAGCGGAGGCGGCCGAAAAGGCCGGCGGGCAGTCAATGAGCATGTAGTCATACGCTGCCGCCCGGGCGTCCTCGTCCGGAGACTGGGCATCCTCCTCGATAGCGGCACGCAGCTCCTCCATCGAGTGCCGGGAGGTAAACCGGCCCTCGTAGACATCCACATCCGCGTACAGCAGCGTCATGTCCGACGGGATGATATCGATGGCCACGTCCGGCCGGGCCGGCGTCACCCAGTCCGAATAAACCGGCTCATGGGTACCCTGCAAAAGGTCCAGGGTGCTGGCCCCCTCCTGGGCGCTCACCCCGAAATACTGGCTGAGATTGCCCTGAGCATCGGCGTCGATCACCAGCACCCGCTTGTGGTATTGGGTGGCCAGGATATCGGCCATGGCGGCCGTGGTGATGGTCTTGGCCACGCCGCCTTTGAGGTTAAAGATTGCTGTCGTTCGCATATGTATCACCTGTTACTTCACAAATTTCTCCCGGAACGTATTAGTCTCCGGCCAGAAGGAAAGCTCCACACGGCCGGTCCGGCCGTGCCGGTTTTTTGCCAGGGTGGCCTCTACCACCACCGGTTCCTGGGGCTTGCGCTCAAACTTTGGGTCGTAGTAGTCCTCCCGGTGCAGCAATATCACACCGTCGGAGTCCTCCTCTGCGGCGCCGGTAGCCCGCAGGTCCGAGATCCGGGGCCGCTTGTCGTTGCGGCTCTCGTTTTCCCGGTTGAGCTGAGCCAGGCACAGCACCGGCGCGTCCATGGCCTGTGCCAGACGCTTGAGGGTGTGGGCCGCCGAGGCGTACTCGATATGGCTGGCCTGCCTGCCGGGCAGCAAAAACAGGCTGAAATGGTCCACGACCACCAGGCGGCAGTCCTTTCTTCCCCGGACCATGGACGCCATGCGGCCGGGTGTATATGCCTTGCCGGCTGTAACATACAGCGGCGTCCTGCCGATGATCCGCGCCGCCTCGGACGCCTTGCGGTATTCCGCATCCGTCATGGTCTCCGTCAGGATCACGCTGCTGTCCAGCTTGGCCAGCGCCGCCACCCGGCGGGCGGTCACCTGCTCATCCGACATCTCCATGGACACCATGGCCACTGGTCCGATGGTGCTGGCCACATACTCGGCGATGGCGATGGCCAGCGCCGTCTTGCCCATGCCCGGGCGGGCCGCCAGGAAATAGAGGCCCGTCTTGACCATTCCGCCCCCAAGCAGCTTGTCCAGCTGCCGCAGCCCCGTGCGGACATAGGGGGCCTCTCCCCCGTCGATCCGCTCCCGGTGGCGGAAAAAGCGGTCCAGCTGCTCCTTGGGCTCCAGCAGATCACCGCCGGAGCGGGCATTGATGTCGGAGATGGTGGTCTCCAGGCCGGGCAGCACGTCCGCCTGGTCCGCCCCGTTGTCCAGCGCCTCCAGGGCCGTGCCCAGGGCGCTTTTGAGCCCCCGCCGGCGGGCGCACTCCTGCACGATGGCAGCGTATTCCATGACGTTGACCGACGTGGGGGTGGCATCCATCAACTCCGCCAGATACCGGCGGGTATCGTCCGATGCGTGGAGGGCATCCGCCACGGTCAATCCGTCCACGGCCCGGCCGTCCATGTCCATGGACACCATGACCGCATAGATCTTCTGGTTCAAAATCTGGCCAAAATCCGCCTCCCGGAGCTTCCCGGCCACCGTGCGGATGCAGCTGCTGTCGATGAGCATGGAGCCCAGCACCGCCTGCTCGGCGCTCAGATCGTGATACTGGTTACTCGTAGATATCCACCTCCTGGCCGTCGATCACATCCGTACGGACGTATCGCTTGGGCGCCTGCCGGGGCGCTTCCCCATCGGGATCAGACAGGCCCTCCACGTCCTCCCAGCGGCGCCGGTTGAGGTATGTACTGGCGTAAGGCTTGCCGTAGCCGGCCTGCCAGCTTTCAGAGGCCACCTGCTTTTCCAGCGCCCGTCCGATACGGGCGATCAGGGCGTCGTCGGGCCGGAGCTTGTCCCAGGCCCGGATGGCAGATTGCCGGTCCTCGCTCCGGACGTTCTTGCGGTAGAACTTCCAGAACGCCTCGAAGCGCTCCGGCTTCCAGTCCGCCGTCTCCTTGGGCTCCCGTTTCCCACGCTGCCCCCCTTGGGGGGCTTTAGGGGGTATATTATTACTATTACTCTTAGAATAAGTGGAACCGCAATTTTCTGCGGGTACACCCCGCAAATTTCTGCGGGTACCCCCTGGGTGCCCGCAATTTTCTGCGGGTACCTGCGGAGCATCCGGCGGAGCCAATTTCCGACCACAAAAGATGTATCGTTCCGTTCCGCCAGAGCCGCCCCGCCGGGGCCTGGACTCCACCCGGATCTGCCCCACATCCTCCAGGGCCTTGAGCAGATTCCGGACGGTAGTCTCACTGCATCCCAAAAGATCCATGAAGTCCTGATTGCTGGCATCGCACCAGCCGTCCGGGCCGGAGAGCCGGTAGATCTCCCCGAACAGGATTTTGGCCGTGGCCGGCACAGAATCCTCATACAGGAGATCTACCCAGATGATGGCGAATTGCCCGCCTTTTTTCGGATTTCGCCGCATGATATCACCGCCCCTCAAAATGCGTCATAGAACTTATCCTGCAGCGCCTTATAGCGCCGGTCAGTCTCCTGCTCGTCAATGATTCTCAGATAAAACGCCAGCATCAGCGCTCCCGCGATTTGCCCGTACAGATATCGGGCGGTGTCCCGGTCACCCTTTTCGATTGCATTGTCCAACTGTCCATGCAGCTGCTCCAGCAACCGCTCGGTCTGCTCCAGATTCATATCCTCACCGTCCCTCAAGTCCCAAAATGTCCATGGCAAGCGTGCCGATGGCGCTGCAATACTTCTCGTCCCAGGACGCCACCAGGGCTGCCTCCTCGGCGGTCAGCTCGTCCCGCCACTCCATGGACTCCGGGTCATACGGGTCCTCGACATCCCACCAAAAATCCAATAACGCGATGCGCTCCTCAGATACCATGCCCGTCATCTCCCCTCAATCAAGTCGATCACCCGGAAAAACGCCTTTGTGGCAGTCCAAACGCCAACCAGGACAAACGCAAACTCCCAGCCCGTCATAAGAGAGTCACCCCCTTCCTGATGGTAGTGGTGGGCTTGCATTTCCGGGCAAAGTGTGTTAATATAACTTTGCTGTCGTTCTCGGACGCAAGTCCCTGAACCTGCCGCTCGGAGGCTCCACCCTCCGGGCGGTCTTTTTTTATGTCTGCGTACAGATAGCAAAAGCTGGCTGCAATAACCGCTCGAACACTTTTCTGGATGATCTGATAATCCAGGCGCTCTTTCTCATCAACTCGATCATCTTCCGCAATCTGCATCATGCGTCGGTAATTGTCCGCCAGTTCAGTCGCCCGATTGATCAGCGTCAGTGAGGCCATCGACAAATTCACTTCCGCGATCGGCGGAAGCAAATCGGCAGCCACCTGGCTCACCAGCCGCAGGTGCTGCACTTCCAGCATCTGGCTGTCGTAAAGCACCACCATCTGATAGGCAATGTCATCGGGCACCGGAGTCTCCCCGCTCTCGTACCTGGCCAGCTGCCGCACTGAGCAATTGAGTCCCTCGGCAGCCTGCTCCTGCGTCAATCCAGCCTGTTCACGGCAGATGCGATAGACCTCTATGCCATTTCCCGGCATGGTCACTCCCCTCCCTCCGTGGTATGGTTATTTTGCAAATCTCCCCGGAGGAACGCGAGAAATGCGCGCCGGGGAATACGCACCCGGTGTCCCATCACGATCACCGGAAAGCCAAGCGCCTGACGATCCTGCCGGGCCTGGATGCGCAAAAACTGCGGATTGCAGCCAATAATCTCGGCAGCCTCGCTGGGACTGATCGTTTCCCGGCTCATGGACTCCAAATCACAAATGGTCAACATGGTTTTCTCCTTTCTTATGCGCCGATGGGCTTCCGGCCCAGGATCTCGTCCACAGTGCAGCCGAAAATATCGGCCAACTTCAAAAGGTTTGCGGCGCTGGGCATAGCCGCCCCGGATTCCCATGCAGATACCGACGCCTGCTTGACGCCCATACGCTCCGCCAGCTCATATTGCCGGAGTCCGGCTGCTTCCCGAATTTTTTTAATTTCCATTCTCTTCCTCCTTTCCCCAATACTTGAAACGCCTGTTTGGCTGTGATATTATAGTTAGTAACTATCAAATACCGTCATTGACGGTGATGGGGTGATGATTTGAAGCTCAACGAAGAAGATTGCATTGTACTGGAAGAAGCTCTAATCAATCTATTGGCCCAAACACAGGAAAGCGCTCCGTATTTCAGATACACTCCTGGGGAAAAGGTGACTGCACTTATTTTTTCAATCGCTTCTGCCAGGAAAAAGCTGAAACTGATTCGTGAGGAGCACAGTCAAGACTTTTCCGATCAAGAGTTAAAAGCAATGTACTGGGCGGTTTTGGATGCAAGAGACGAGGCCAGAGAATTTCTTTTGCAAACGCCGCTTTCAGATCCGGGTCACAATGATGCAGTCGAAGTGCAAAGGCTCTGTAATCGCTTGCTGAAAAAGTTCCCGGATTCCCTTCGTATGGGCAATATTGAACTCTGAATGTTTGCCGTGATCCGTTGAACATCGTAAGTAAGCGCCACTCCATCTTGCTGAGCGGAAACATTTTTTTCCCTCCTTTCTGCCTTGCGGCTTAGCTTGTATTTGTTTAGCTTGTGGTTATAACTATAATTACGATTTTTCCAATTGTCAATTAGGATTTTTATGATTTAAAATTTTTGTGCAATTAAACAAATTCTGATATTCGTAATTGTTCGAATTTTTTGGAGGTGATTCCAATGGATACCGTAGATCGGCTCTTTGAATTAGTCGACCAAAAATTTAAAGAGCAGAAAGACTTTGCCGCTGCAATTGGAGTCCCTCCTTCGCGAGTAAGCGAATGGAGAAAGCGAAAATCCGCTTCTTTTCACAGGTGCTTACCTCAGATTTCCGTAGCCCTTGATACCACTACGGAATACTTACTGACGGGGGAGGGGCCAAAAAACCGGAACCAGATCGTCGGGGCCGTTGGTGCCGGTGTTATAGGTGCTGCTTCTATAACCTGTCCGCCGCTTACAGCTCTGGGGGCAGTTGTAGCCGGAGCCATGGGCACCGGGAAAAGCAAAAAACTTGCAGATAACTTCCAATCCCTGGATATCGAAACCTTTCACCGAATCCCCATTCTGGGCCGTATTTCCGCCGGAATGCCTCTCTACGCGGAGCAGCATATTGAGGGATATACGCTAACAGATCTCAACGGAGGAGCCGAATACTTTGCCCTCCGGGTGTCCGGGGACAGCATGAACGCTGCCAGGATACAGGACGGTGATGTGCTGATCGTCCGCCGTCAGGATACAGTGGAGAATGGAGAAGTGGCTGTTGTGATGGTGGGAGACGAGGACGCCACTGTTAAGCGGTTCTATGCCACCGGCTCCACTGTTACTCTAATGCCTCAGTCCACCAACCCGGAGCACCAGCCGCAGATCTACGACACCAGCAAGACCAAGATCCGCGTCATCGGCCGGGTGGTGAAAGTGGAGTTTACCTTGTGATTTCCCGCCAGCGTGCGGACAAAAAATAAACGTGTCCGAATCGGACACGTCAAGGAGAGAGAAAAATGGAAAAAAACAAGAGCTTCTTTGCCGGTATGCTTACCATGCTGCTGATCGTTTGTCTGACCGGAACCGCCATTGCTACTGCCGGAAAAGTAACGAAGGAATTGGAATACCGCAATATTAGCGTCAGCCTGGATGGGCAGAAATTGAATCTGACTGACGCAAAGGGGAATCCTGTGGAACCCTTTATGTTTGATGGCACAAACTATCTCCCTGTGCGGGCTCTTGCCGAAGCTCTTGGCTTGGATGTTGCCTGGGATGGATCTACCAGCACCGTTGTCCTGACTACACCTAAAAATGATTCTGCTGCATCCGTGGGCGAAGGGATGTATCTGATTGGTGCGGATATCCAGGCCGGGACCTACCTGTTGACCGCAACAAGCGAAGACTGGGATGCTTATTACGCCCGTTGCAAGGACGCCAGCGGAGAGATGTCTTCCATCATTGCAAATGACAACTTCAGCAATACGGCCTATATTACGGTGGAGAACGGAGAATACCTCAAGCTGAACAGATGCACTGGTGTTCTGCAAGGTTAAAAGGAGTACACATAAATGAAAGAAATGGAAGAGTATCGGGCTTTTACTACACCGGCCGAGCTGCATAAAGCCGTGAATACCCTGCGTGGGATCGTGGCCGGGATCAACTCCGACGCATCCGTCGAAAACTCGGAAATCCAGGAGCTGACGCACTGGTGCCAGCTTCATGCGCACCTGCGGGATCGCCATCCATTTTCTGAAATCATTCCCGTAGTAGAAAGAGCCTGTGAGGACGGTGTCATCACCGAGGACGAATCCAAGGATATTCTCTGGTTGTGCAACAATTTTGCTGACAGCAATTCCTATTACGACGCCATAACTTCCTCTATTCAGTTTCTTTCAGGTATGATACATGGAATTATGGCAGACGGAGAGCTGAGTGACCGAGAGATTCAGGCATTAAAATCCTGGATGAGCGCGAACGCTTTTCTTGCCGGGACCTATCCGTTTGACGAAATCAACAGTCTGCTCTGTGCTGTGCTTGCCGACAACGTCATTACCACGGAAGAGCGCGAGCAGCTCATGGCCTTTTTCGGAAACATCATTGAGTTCAAGGAATCTTTCAATCTGAATGAAGGCGATTTCAAGGCGCTGCAAGAAAAATACAGCATTGGCGGTGTCTGTGCTGTTTGCCCTGAAATCTCGTTTAAAAATAAGGTTTTTTGCTTCACGGGAGAGTCCTATCGTGCAAAGCGGAACGTAATGGCGGATGCTGTGAGAGCGTTTGGCGGGATCGCCCGTTCTACCGTCAGTGCAAAGACCGACTATCTGATCGTTGGCAACGCCGGCAATCCATGCTGGGCCTATGCCTGCTATGGCCGAAAAATTGAAGAAGCCATGCAACTTCGTAAAGATGGCGCCAAAGTGATCATTGTCAATGAAACTGACTTCTGGGACGCAGTGGACGATGCGAATGCAGGCATTTCCGACTGAAAATTATCCATAATATGCAAACTAAAAAGCCGCCCTTGGCGGGCGGCTTTTTCTTAAGCGAGTAATCGAACAAATGTTTTGTTTGAAGAGAGGTGTACCATGGGCAAGCGTGGAAACGGTCAAGGCAGCGCCCGGAAACGAGGGAAAACCTGGACCGCGATTTGGACACTGGGGACTGTGGTGGAGGATGGCCGGCTCCGGCAGATCCGTCAGACAAAGGGCGGCTTCCGCACTAAAACAGAGGCCCTGGCCTATGCAGCCAATCCTCCTCAGATAGCCGCACAGGAAAAAACGCCCTGCCTGATGGATTACTGGACGGTCTGGTCCACCACCTCACTCACGAAGATGTCTAAATCCAAGCAGACGGCCTATAAAATTGCAAAGCGGAAAGTGGAGCGTCTCATGCTGCTGCCTGTGGACAAGCTCTCTATCAATCTGCTGCAGGAGACGGTGAACGCCAAAGCTCCAACCTATTACCCGGCCAAAGACATCAAGACCTTGCTGACGCATTTGTACAAGCGAGCCGTCGCGGAGGGCTGGGTGTCCACCAACCTGGCAGAATTTATTGTGCTCCCGGCGCTGGAGGAAGAGGAATTGCAGCCGTTCACGGAGCCGGAGCTGCGGCAATTCTGGGCCGCCTATGGCGTCGGAGATTCGTTCGTGGGCTTCATCCTGTTGATGATCTACACCGGCATGATGCCCGGAGAGCTGTTTGGTCTAAAAAAGGATATGATCGACTGGGATGCCTGCGAGATCCGAGGGTGCGGACTGAAAACGAAAAAACGGAAAGAGACGCCAATTGTATTTCCGCAGTTGATCGCGCCGGTCCTGCTGGATCTCTGTCAGCAGTCCAACAGCCGAATCGGAAATGTGCTGTGTATGTCCAGAGAGCGTTTTTATCCGGAGTTTCATGCCGCCCTGGCCCGCTGTGGAGTCAGGGATTTAAAGCCATACTCCTGTCGCCACACGACGGCCACGGCACTCGCTCTGGGCAACATTGCCCCCTCTGTGATTCAGGAGGTCATGCGGCACACGAAGTTCTCCACAACCCAGCGCTACATACATCCGGATATGGCTGCCGCCCATGCAGCTGTGGACACTCTGATCCCGCAAAAAGACGAAAGCTGATTGTACACTACCGTGTTCGCTACTGCGGAGTTCACGTCTGTTTTTCTCGGTACAAAACGGGATTTTTTACGAAATGCGAAAATCAAAAATCTGAAACTCAAATAACAAAAAAAGTAACCGGAAACGCTCATAAAAAGCATTTCCGGTTACTTGGCGCAGAAGGAGGGATTTGAACCCTCGCGCCGGTTTTATCCAGCCTACTCCCTTAGCAGGGGAGCCCCTTCGGCCTCTTGGGTACTTCTGCATCGATATGAAAGATGTGGCGGAGAGAGTGGGATTCGAACCCACGGACGCTTGCGCGTCGCCGGTTTTCAAGACCGGTTCCTTCAACCGCTCGGACATCTCTCCATAATGAAAGCTGTCCGCTGCCCGAACACTTGTAGAATGATACCATACCTGGCGGGCGTTGTCAACAGGATTTCAAAATTATCCTAAAATTTTGCAGCGGGCGTCGGAATGCTCCGGCGCCCGCTCCGCTTTTACTCGCCCATCACCTGGAACACGATGTCCCGCACCCGGTCCCGGGTGTCGCACTCCACCAGCGTCAGGTTCTGCCAGGGGCCCACGGTGATGCGCCCTTTCACAAAGGGCACCGTGATAAACGGAGACAGCAGCGCTGCCTTGATGTGAGACGAGCCGTTGTCATCGTGCCACGTCTCATGGTGCCAATAGGGCACCACCCGGCCCTTTTCATCCAGGTACGGGGAAAACACATCCATGGCCGCTTTCAGGTCGTGATTCACCACGCCCGGCTCAAACTCCAGGGTGGTGAGCCCCGCCACGCCGCCGGTGGTGAAGCCCGTGACGATGCCGGCGGAGATGCCATGTGCCCGGCACGCCTCTGTCACCGCATTCTGGAAGTCCTCCGTCACATCGATCATCCCCATATGGGCTTTGGTATGATAGGTCTTGATTTCCGTATAAACGGCCATTGCAATTCCCTCCGTTCTTTTTCTGCATTGTACCACAGGGAGCGGCGTGATACAATAGTCCCAAAGGGGCGAAGCGTATGGAGCCAGGCATCATCCGGGCAGACCTGCACGGGAAAAACAAATATCAGGCCAAGGTCACCGTGGACGCCCTGCTGCGCCGGGCAGGTGCCGGGACCTACCGCATCCTGCTCATCCACGGCTGCCACGGCGGAACGGCGCTGCGGGACTTTCTGCTGGAGACTTATGCCGCCCATCCCCGGGTCAAACGCCTGCACCTGACACCGGACGGCGGCTCCACAGAGCTGATCCTGCGGGAATACACAAAATAAAACACATTGGATTTCTGGAGGACAGCCATGAGCGGCAGCGTTTTTTCCCGATTTTACGATATCGTACGGCAGATCCCGCCGGGTAAGGTGGCCACCTATGGGCAGGTCGCCCGCCTTGCGGGGATGCCCCGCTGCGCCCGGACAGTGGGCTATGCCATGGCGGGCTGCACGGATCCATCCGTCCCCTGTCACCGGGTGGTGGACCGCTTCGGGGGTACCAAGGCCTGCTTTGACACCTTCGCTCCCGGCACCCAGCGCGCGCTGCTGGAAGCGGAGGGCGTGACCTTCAGGCTGGATGGGACTGTAGACCTCGGGCAGTGTCAGTGGGTGCCCTGACAGCCGCACCTTTCCTCGTCAACGCATTCATAAATGAAAAGCCCCGGACGTCCTCTCGGACGTCCGGGGTTCTTTTGTTCGTTGATGACCAACCGGCCGAGATTACATCTCGCAGAGCTTGAGGAGCTCCTCCCAGTTGCGGTCCACTTCCTTCTGGACCTCTTCGATCATCCACTCGTTGCCGGGCTTGAACATGTGGGCGAAACGGCCCTGCATCTTCAGGTACTCCTCAACGGGCTTCTTCTCCTTGGGCTTGTAGCTGAGAACATACTTGCCCTCGATGACCTCATACAGAGGCCACACGCAGGTCTCGACGGCAGCCTTGGTGACTTCCATCATCTTCTCAGAGGGATAGCGCCAGCCGCGGGGGCAGGGAGCCATCACGTTCAGGAAGGCAGCG
>PPYE01585471.1_pt1 | contig 17938 bp, 24 predicted proteins | sample 1559881 | NCBI WGS metagenome assembly PPYE01 (sample SAMN08240022, study PRJNA423297) | Human gut metagenome, whole genome shotgun sequencing project. | reverse complement strand
GCTCGTAGCAATCAGAGCCTCGGAAAATGTGCTTGCGCCCGTCTCCGGCCTCTGCCGCCTCAAATCCTGCGGGCAGCTCCACGGCAACGCGCCGGGTCCATGTCCGGCTAATCTCCGGGTACTCCTCAAGCGTTACCTCTGCGGGCTTGCCTGTCTGGATCATATCGCCCGTGCGGGTGATATATAGCGTAATAGTCATGTTGTGCCGTCCTTTCCCCCGGCTCTGCCGGGCTCCGTTGTGTTGATTGTATCGCGCCCGATCGGGGCAGTCAAGATTTTTTCGCCGTCTCCCAGATAATCATGATCGGGAGGAGCAAGATAAACAGAATAATCAAGCGGGGGGCACCTCCTCGGCGGCTTTGTTCATTTGAGTTTCCCACCAAGCGGTTTTTTCTTCCAGTGTTTCCCCCGGCTGCTCCTGCGTTGGAATGTCGCAGATAGCAAGCAACGGGCAGCCAGAACATTTATAATCAAAGTGCTTTTCGCAAATCAATTTGACTGCATTTGAAAACATGTTCATTTCCTCCATTCTCCCGGTGGTCGGGTCAAAAGCGGGTGATTTCCTGTCCATCGCTTGCCACGTCCGGGAGGAATGTTCCCAGGCGGGCCGGGTCGGTAAACAGGTTGTAGCCGTCAATGCCCACAAACTGGGCAACCTCCACGGCGTTCCCGTGGGCGTCTCTGTCGATGTAGCGGCGCAGGGTGTAGGCTCTGCCCTCGTAAATATAGCGCCCGCCGTCCTGGTAGTATTCGCGGGCCTCGGCCAGCGTGGCGGCGGCGATCTCGTCAATGGTCATTGTCAGCCGCCTGGCGGCGTCTCTGTATCGTTTCATTGTGCGACCTCCTCCATGTCAACGCATTTTTGGAGATTGTCGGCCTCCGTGCCTAGATTGAAGATATTACCTAGATAATAGGCCTTTGCCTCCTCGATAGAGGCATTAAGCTGGGTATACAGATAGTCTCCATTGGAAAAGGTGACTTTGTAAGTATTCATTGTGCGGCCCTCCTTGCGGCCTTGTTGACCGCTGCACGGTTTGCGGCGTTTGCCTTTGCGCTGATGCCGCTATCATCAAACAGAATTGTAAAGCCGTCATTCTGGAGGCTTGCGGCCATTTCTACGGGGTCAATACCGGGGAACTGGCAAACGTACTCGATGCAATTATAGCGAAGTTCCTGCGGCCTGCCGGAGATTTCCGCCGTTCTGATTAGATCGCGCTTGTAACTGCCGAAAATGCGGCGGGCCTTGTCCTCTTTGGCGGAAAGAATCATCTGCCGGAGTTCTTCCGTTCCGGGTACGGCCCAGAGACTGACGGCGAAAAAGGTGTTTTCCATATAGTTCACGGCGAAGCGGATTTTCTGGGCGTCTCCGCTCTCTTTGGCGGCCTTGTAGTCCCTGATTGCGTTCTGGATCAGTTCAGCGCGTTCCTTGTTCGTCATTTCTGTTTTCCTCCTTGTATCTTGGCCCGCCCTGTGATACAATTGGGGCGGAGGCGTTTTAGGGGAGCCGGGTTTCCCCGGCCCCGTGGCTTTTACTTGGGCCAGGCGCTTACCAGTGCTTCGTGGAGGGTGTTGTACCTCTTATTCTGGTAATACCAGGCCCCGGAGATGTACCGCATCTTCTCACCTCCTTGCCGCTCTCGGTGCGTCACCACTGAGGGCGGCTTTTTTCAGCTCGGTTTCCCTTGCTGTGATTATAGTATAGCATACTGTACCCAGTATGTAAATTGTCATTATTCACAAATGCACCCAGTATGCTTTGTGTAATATTCATACTGTACCCACCATGCTTTTGTGGTATAATATCAATAGGAGGTGAACAAATGGGAAAAACATCAAGCGCCGTCAAAGACCGTTACAATTTAAAGGCATACGATGAAATAAAAGTGAGGGTCGCTAAAGGCCAAAAAGAGGCCATTAAAGCCCATGCAGAGGCCCACGGCGAGAGTGTGAACGCCTTTATAGGCCGGGTCATAGCTGAGGCTATGGAACGGGATAACGGTGCGTCTGGGGGAGGGTAGGGGATGAGCCAGTATGAGAAAATCCTTTTGTCCATCCTGAGCGGTACTAAAGACAAGAATATCCTATTTACGGATCTGCGGCTGGTTTTGGATCGTCTGGGGTTTCAATGTCGTATTAGAGGGGATCATTTCATATACACTAAGGATGGCGTGGAGGAGATCATCAACATCCAGCCAGTGGGAAATAAGGCAAAGCCTTACCAAGTTAAACAAATTCGGAATATCATATTACGGTATCAGTTAGGGGGTGCAATCAATGGGGAAGTATGAAATTATTATTTATTGGAGTGAGGATGACGGGGCATATATTGCAGAGGTGCCGGAGCTAGCCGGGTGTATGGCGGACGGCCCCACGGCTGCGGAGGCTCTGCGCAATGTGGAGCAGATTATCAGGGAATGGATCGATACAGCCCAGGAACTGGGCCGGCCCATTCCGGAACCGAAAGGCCGCTTGCGGTATGCTTGATTTTAAGGAAATCATAGAGGCCCGCGCAAAGGCAGAAAGGGAAAGCGTCAACGCCTATATCAACAAAGCCATTGACCAGCGGATGGAGCGGGATGGTGCGAGAGGCCAGCAGGCGGCCGCCGAAGGGCCGCAGGTGGGCGGGGGTGTCTTTATCCCACCTGATACACTGGAACGTGCCCAGCAGGCCGCAGAGGCTACGGGGGAGGCAATAGCAGACTTTTTGGCCCGTGCAGTGGAAACACAAGCAAAAAGAGATAGGTCTTCTCTAGCAATGGGGATCAGTCCAGCAACAAAGGAAAAAGAGCCAGGGAATTGATTCCCTGGCTCTTATCATAAAGCTATTCCGTGATACAATCGGGGCGGCCCTGGTTTGGTGGTTTCTTAACGGGGCCCGCTCCAATCTAACGTGCTGGTAACACGGGGAGCGGGTTTTTATTTATCCCTTGCTATGTCGGCCCGGATTAACTGCTTGATGTATCCGGCCTTGTTGGGCACGCTGTCGAGTTTCTGGATTATGTCCTGTTCCGTGTTCTTCATCAGTCTAATTGCTATGCTGACGGTGTGCGATTTGTTGTATCGATCTTGCGGGCGTTCTTTTTTCTCGCTTGACATTTTCGGCCCCCTTCGCTATAATATAGGGCAAGAGGGGCGCTCTCCCTGGTGTCAGCAGGAAGGCGGCCAACTTAACAAGTGTAGAGCTTGAAATTGCCGCTTCTTGCTGGGGTCAAGGGGCGGTTATTTCTTTATCTGGTTGCCCAGGGAAATAGCCGCAATCACGAGCATAAGTAGTGCGATGGTTTCCGTTAGGCTCATGGGCTTCCCTCCTTTCGGAGTTGGCCCCGCCCCTCTTGCTTATCTATACTATATCATACGTATTGCAGTACGTCAATAGGTTTTCCAAAGATTTTTTGTTTTGCCCTGGGCCCTCCGGTCTAAGGGAAGGGCCCAGGCGCATAGCATCACTGCGCCCAGCAGACGGCCCACCGTAGGCTTTCCCGGCCCTGGGGTGTCCCCTTGGAGACATCCGGCCATTTTCTGGCGTCGTGGGGGAGGGCTGCGCCCTTGGTATCTCCCGGCTGGGTTCGGTCTGCGGGTCTGCATCCACACGCTAGCGCGATTCCCCAATTCATGGGGCCTCTTTTGTGCCATGCTACGCGGTAACGCGAAGTCAAAAATCATGGGGCGTACACTGAGGGGACACGTTAACGCGCGAAAAAAATACCGGGGCGCGTGTCTCTGTTGGGAAGTGATAAATATGCCTGAGTTATGCCGTTTCTATGGTATCATCATCAACATGCTGTTCTCCGATATGGGGCAGCACAATAAACCTCATATCGACGCGTACTACCAGGACTATGAGGCAAGTATTGGAATCGACAGGGAGTTGCTGGCCGGGAGTATCCCGTTGAAACAGTTGAAGTTGATACAGGCATGGCTTATTTTGCACGAGGACGAACTTTACGCTTGCTGGAACAAAGCCGTGCAGAATATCCCGTTTGGGAAGATCGAGCCGCTGAGGTAAGGAGGGAGTCACAATGTATGTGTTGGATGGAATCGCTTATGCTGGCGAGACGAAAAAGAAGCTGTCTGTAATCTGCGCCCGTCCGCTGGACGGATACAGGCTATTGGTGCGCTTCAGTACAGGGGAATCCGGCGGGTTTGATTTGGAGACGATGCTGAACACTCCAGCCTTTGCGCCTTTGAAGGACAAGGCTGAGTTTGATCGGGTGTATATCGACTTTGGTGCTCTGACATGGCTAGATGGCGAAGCTGACCTTGCCCCGGAGTATGTGTACGAGCATACCGCACTCGAAGAAGAACAAAAGCGGGCGTAGGAGATGGGAGAGCGTCGGGCTGACTCATTCCTGTTTTGTGTTGGTGAAGATACGCCCGTAGAGCGCGGGTGTAAAAGGAAAGCTCACGAAGTTGATTTTGCCGTAGGGCGCGGCAAACGGAAAATAAAGAAAGTTCAAAAGAAGAAGCCGCTTTCCTCGTCACAAGACAGGGAAGCGGCTATTTTGTTGCGATTTGTGTTCCTATCCGGGGTGTTCTACTCCAGATATGTGGGGTGTCCTGAGATCGAGGAAAAGGCAGACAGGCCCTAGCCACCGCTCACAGGATTTGAGAAAGTCCCACCGCCCCCGCGTACAGAATTTCACAAAGTCCCCCGTTCCCTCCGCTCACACAATTCTGGTAAGTCCCGTGGGCACCGCTCACAGGTTTTCACAAAGTCCCACCCAGCGTACTCAGACCACAGAATTTCTTGACACTCCCCACGGCTAAAGCAAGGGGTTTTACGCCACGCATGATAATATATTCTTTGTATTCACGGCCTCGTTCGGTCAGATAAGTCGTTTTCTCAAACATGGATTTCACCAGCGAATTTTCGCTGATGAGATTTTCTATGGATTGTGTCACATGCTGGTGTTGCTTTTTGAAGTCTTTTGCGACGTTGTATTTTGTTTTGCGACATGGTTGATAGTTATGCTATAAGATAGTGCCCCTTCCAATTGGAAGGGGCACTTCTTCTGTGCGCTTATTGAGTTTCGTTGATCTTTTTTAGAATGAGTTCCAATTTACCTCTGTCCCACAAAATTACATTAGTCGCCTTGGCAAGCTCTATTGCGCCAGCGCTGAAATATCGGTTCGTAATGACGCACCCAACATGAAGTTTATAGTATCGGAGCCCTGCATAAATTTCTTGTATTGGAGTATTCCCGATATCGACAGAATAGCACTTGCACTGGAATCCAAACAGCACATCTTCTTTCTTTGCGATAATGTCTACGCCCTGGTCCCCGCTTCCTGGTGTGACCTCCACATCTTCATACCCAATAGAACGGAGGATAGAAGCGCACCAATACTCGAAAGCAGTTCCATCCATCCGGTCAACGTCTTGTAATGAACTGCTATGTAGGATATGCACATCATCTGATAGGCGGGATATAATTTTAGATACGGTTACTTCCTCTAAAATATAGGGATAGGAAAGCAATTTCTTCCGAAGAACCTTTTCCCATTCTTCTTCTGTAATGAAAAATTTTCTGTCTCCGCTGTCCCCTGGTTCGCTGATAACCCCGGCCGACTCCAGACGGTCCATATAGGTTGCTGCCTGTGTGTATCCAGCCCCTACGCTTCTCTGTATGCTCCCAACACTAATCCCACCGTCCCTGAAAAATCCGCGGATAGCTTTGTCCAAGTGGTCAACAAATCTCCCTTCTGCAAAGTGCTCCAAAATAGGAGGCTTCCCGTCTTCTGACATCGGCAGTGAAATCTGGATATCACCGATAGCCTTTTCTGTGGGGCTCCCCTGTAAAGGGGTATGAATTTCAGAATGGTTTTCCGTGTAGGCTTCTGGTTCATTCAAAATTTGGCCCGCATCGTCGTTATATAGCTTCCCGGCTGGTTCACCAGTTGAACCATTCTTTGTGCCATTTCCTTTCCGCTTGACTACCCCCAATAGGGCAATGCATAAAGTACTGACAATGGCTATAAGAACAGCCAAAATGAAAACAAAAATCTCAGTTGAGATCATATCTTTCCCCTCCCACCATCAGCAGTATAGCACACCGCAAAGAAATTGTCGAAATATTTTCCAGAAAGGTATTGACTTGTAGCGCGATACATGGTATTTTTGTTTTGCGCTACAATGGAGGTGAAAAGATGCCAGCCGAAAGCAGAGCGGAGTATTTTCGTGAGCGGAGAAAAACTAAAAAGCAGTTCTCGATATTGAGTGACCGGAAGCTCGTCGAAGCACTGGAAATAAAATTAAAACGCCAAGGGAAGTCAAAGACGAAATGGTTTGAGGAGAAAGCTAACGAGGAACTCTCAAAAGAATGCAGAGGGGGCGGTTCAACGTCGCCCCTCTAATAAGAACAGGGGGAGAAAAATGAACTTGGCTGAATTTAAGACCTGTTCCGAAGAGTACCTTGCCTCATACGGGAACATGTCAAGGAACACACAGGATCAGAAGCGCCGGGGCGTGGAGAAGTTCATACGCTTCATGGAGAGCGAAGGACGGCAGGAGATTGACCAGAAGGCCATTCTGGCCTACAGAAAAAGCCTGCTGGGATATTCCAGAAACACCTTTGCGCAGTATATATCCCGGCTGAATACGGCGCTGGAATGGATGGTAGAGTCCGGGATGTTGGACAAAAACCCAATTTCGAAGAAAATGCGCATGTCTGAGAAATACATTTCTGCAAAGTCGGTGTTGAGCGCCGACGATATACGCCGCATATTCTCAACCAGTACATCGTCCTTTGGGCGAAAGCCGGTTTATATAAGGAACCGAGCTATGACGATACTCCTATTGACCAGCGGTGCAAGAGAGTCGGAGATGCTGGCATTAACACCGGCTGACCTGAACTGGGAGGAAGGGTATGCAACCATCCGCAGCGGTAAGGGAGGCAAGGGACGTACAGTACCCTTCATCCCCTATGCGCAGATGGTCATGCACACATATCTGAACAAAGCCAGGCCGAAGGAGGCGGTAGATAAAGACCCCATCTTCGTCCAAAAGAACGAAGGAGGCGGCTTCAGACCCCTGTCTCGAATAACAGCTATCTATGGTATAAAGAGCTATGTGGAGGCCATGACCGGAAGGGAGGATATCACCCCCCACTCTCTGCGACATACCTGTGCCTCAATGCTGGTTTCCTCTGGAATGAACCCGAAAGAGCTACAAATGCTCTTGGGACACTCCAGCCTGGACATGACACAGCGATATGCCCAGATGCTCAAACCGCAGACGGAGATTGCGGCGGAAACCAGAAAGGTGTTTGAAGGGATACTGGAAACGACCCCCGGCCTCGCATAGGAGACCGGGGGCCACTTCTGTTCAAGACGGATTCTCGATGTTGTAGAGGATCTGCACTAGTTCCTCGCGGGTGGCTGGCTTCTTGTATTTCTTGTTCCCGGCCTGATCGCCGGAGATGATGTTTTGACCCTCGGCCCAGATCCGGGCCTCCTTAGACCAGTCAGACGGCTCCTTTTTGGAGAGCACAGTGTCCAGCCGGGCAGCAAGGGCCTCAATGTCAGCGTCGGTCAGTTTAGAGATGTCCATATCGTCGTCCTCCTCGGCTTCGGTTTTGATGGTGGTCGCCTTACTGGCATAATCCGGCAGGCAGTAGCCCCGGATATAGCGGCCATTGATGGGCACGGTACGGGTCGCCACGGCCTCGCCCTTGTTGCCCTCATAGATGGTCATGGTGTTGCTGTTGACCGCCCCGACAAAGCCCACATGGTTGGGATTGGCGGTCTGGTCGGTGGTGGCATAGTTGGCCCCGTCCTTCCAGCAGTACATGAGGATGTCCCCGATGTCGGGCCGGTAAGCGTCGTCCTCCATCCAGCGCCCTTTAGCCTTGTACAACGCGATCATGCGAGAGCAGGAACACTCGCCCAGGATAATGTCGGAAAGTCCCGCCTGCATCCCAGCGGCGGTGACGGTGGCGGCACACCACTCGTCGGTGTACTTCATCTTGTAGCCTACCGGGAGGGGCTTCTGGGTGTTATATAGGTCGATAATGGCCTTAAATTTGCCGTTAACCTCCGACCAGCCCAGCCAGCCCTTCATTATATTCACGACTTTATGTCGGAGCTCCTTCTCAGTTGCCATTGGTCTTTCTCCAATCCAGAATCTCTTTCAGCTTGTCATACCCAAACATGGCGGCATAGGCGACCATAAAGCCGACTACAACAGCGCCGACTACCAGATACCATGTGATATGAATGGTAGTGATCTGTGCGTAAGCTGCTCCGGCGGCCAGCGTAAGGCCCTCGGAGAGAATAAGCGCCACAATATTGGTGGGAAGTCTGTCCCATGTAACCTTCTTGATTACCTCGGTTAGAATGTTAACCAGCACCACAAGAGCGCCAATGATAGCGAGCAGATTGGAAATGTTGTAAACGTCCATGATATGTACCTCTTTCTGAACTTGTTTATTGTGTTTCCTGTTTAGATTTCACTTGCTTCTTTACTTCCCAAGAAAATTTCTTAATATCCTTGCCGGGGACTTCAATTAATCCGTATCCTGTCGATTCTTGTCCGTCCTGCCAAACACAGCCCCGTCGTTGTGTTCAAAGATGTTCTCCACCACTTTCAGAACATTCACGCCTAATATGGTCGTGATTGCCTGCTGGGAAAGTTCAACAATAGGGAAGGGCTGTCCAAGCTGAACAGTGGCGTACAGGGCAATCAGGTAGGACACCGATACCCACACCAGGGCGGCAATTTGTGTCGTGAGGAACAGGAGCCTGGTCACGGAGCGGAGTTCTTTTTCTCCCTTCCCGCCCACCTTCTTTGCCACGTACACCATAGCCGCTATAAGGGCGGCCACAAGCATCAGAATGGCAACCAGAAGGATACTCAACTCTGTCATTTGAATGCCCCCAATCCAATGGCGGCGGCCACGATACCGAATACCAGAGCAATGACCAGTTTGAGCACTTCTTTGCCTAGCATGTCCCATTTGTGGGCGGGCTTCATCTGCAAGTCGGTGATGGCTTGATTCTGCTTCTCGATAGCGGTGGTAAGTTCTTTCCTGCTGTCTTTCAGGTCTGTTTTGATTTCGCTGGTATCATCGAGGATTTGGGCAAGCTGGTTCTGTGTGACGGCCTGCGCCTTTTCACCAAACTCAAGGCGTTCATAGAACTCCTTATGGTCTTTGCGGTTATTCTCACGGTCAGCCTCCTGCTTTTTGACCAGTTCCTCGATTTGGTGCTTAAGGATTTGTGCCTCGGCGTAGCCGATGCACTCCTGTGTGGGTTCTCGTACACAGTTCGGTGGCATGGCGGCAGCACCTCCTAGTTTCCTGCGATATTATTTATAACAAGATTGTTATTGCCGTTATCTTGAATATTCCCAACATTATTATCAAATTGCAGGCAATTCATTGAAACAATATTGAATCTTGTGTTCTCTCCAAGTGTAATCAGATCCAGGCCAGATACACCACTTGCTAGGATATTTGATGTAATAACATTTCCTACGTAAATTTTGGAATTTTTTGTATTTAGTATTTGTATTTGGCTGCATTGGTTCCCAGAAATCATTCCGCCACACTTTCCATCTATTGTAATTAAACCACTAATTGTTCCAGTTGAATTTTGGCAAATACGGAAACTATCATCCAGAGAAATTTGGCTACTTTGTTTTACAGAAACGCCTCTTGATAATTTGTTGTTATATATATCGAAAAACTTCGCATTCAAAACAACTATGTCAAAATTGTCAGGTGCCCAGCCAAAAAAATAGTTGTTATAAACATATGAACCGGTAAGATCTCCAGATAATATCCCAATACAACTACCGCCATTATAGCCGCTGTATCCATTAAAATTACACTGCTTTACAGAGGCGCCTCCGCTTAATAAAATTTCAAATGATGTTGGTGTAGGAACTTGTTCAAATGATGTACCTATTTCATAATTGATATTTACAATGGAACCAAACGAGATAGTAATCATATTGTTGTATGGTTCTTCTCCTGTTGCAGTTTCACGGATTAAAGTCGCACCTCCTGTTCCAATCAAATTTATCGAATGAAGGGTAGAGATCGGGGAAGTTAATTTGTATCTGCCGCTAAGAATAATAATTGTATCGGAATTATTATATGTCGCATAATTAGGGAGCGACTTAATATATGATATTGCCTGATTAAATTCCTCTTGGTCATCCACACCATCACACAGATAGTCGCAATCTGCTGCCGTCCAGCCGTTGGTAGAAGTACCGATCACAATGCGGGCGTAACGCTTTCCGTCGCCACCTGTCCCGCCAGCAGCATCCAGAGACTCCAGTGTAGAGGAAATGGCGTTCAGTTCGTCGGCATCAATAGCTGGAGGGCCGCCGTTGACCCAATTAGGGTTTTTATATTTTCCGTCTTTAATGGGCATAAAGTCACACTCCTTCCGGCTGTGTTCCGTCCCCTAATGAGACGGCTATCATGTTTGACATCCCGTAAAAATACTGAACCAGCACCATAGTCCCCACGGGCACATTGGCAAGGGTGGAGACGTAGGGGATTTCGAAGATGGTACTGTCATTCGGTTGCATCACGCCTATAGTGGTGCCGTTGGGGGCGGTCACCACCGTCAGCTTCTTTTGCCGCACACAATCGGCGGTTTCCCGACGCACAGCCTCCACGATTTGCGGTTCCAAGGCCCGCCACACGGCAAGGGCCTCATTTTGTGCGTTCAGCTTGCGTTTTCGCATTGTGCCACCCCTAGTTTGCGGCGGGCATATTCGGACAACAGAACTGCCTCTGCCATATTATCATCCTCTTTTGTACATCTGGCCGTCCTGAACAGCCGCACGTCGGGGAACAGCCGCTTGCATACCTGAATGGAACTGTTTTTGTCCCCGGTGATAGAAAACTCTTTCTTCCATTTCTGAGGACGTACCAGTTCAAAAGGAATCTTGTAGGCCCTGAGCACGCCTTGGATAAAGCCGAAGTTTTCCCCAAAGTGAAACATAGAGGTGACTCCCTGCCCAGGCATAGACCCGACGTGTTCCAGACAGCAGATGGAGGCGTGGTGGGCTACCTTGCCCAACACTTCTATGTAGGTGTCCTCGTCAAAGGGAAAGATGGAGACAGCCCCATTTTCTAGCAGGGCCAGTGAGCCTTTCTTTCCGGGGTCAACTCCGATGAACGTCATGTACTCACCTCGCTTGGAAACTTTAGTGTTGCTTTATAAATCCCCGGACTGCCCACAGAAACCGTTGTGCTGACCGTTTCCTGTGCTCCACTTTCAGGCTTATAGGTGCCCTCCAGTTCCCACTTTCCGTATCCATCCACCGGGAGCTGAAACGTTACCAGTCCATTTGATACGCCCCTCAGAGTGGTGCCGCTTAGTGAGCAGGTCACGACGGCCCCCGCCCGCACGTCACAGGCAATGGTTGCATAAACAAGTGTAGAGGGCAGGGGATAAGGGGAAGCCGCCGGGAAGTCGTTCACGCTGGTGCAGTCAATAGTCATCTGCCCGTTCTGTGCGATAGGCCGGGAAAAGCCAGTGACCAGATGCCGCTCTACCGGACTCCCCGGCTTGTCCGTCCGAGTAATAGTTACTAATTCATTTTCTACCAGATGAAACAACTGGGAGGACTGAATGGTCACAGACTTTTTCAGAACGGAGTTCTGCTTCAAATACCACTCCGCGAGTTCTTGACATTGTTCATCAGCGTAGTAGCAGGTTTCCTCGAAGACCTTTGTGCGCAGGCCCATAAGATCTATGTTGGTGTCAGAGGACGGATCTTGATTTATCGCCCGCCCGGAGGGGACGTGGTTGCCATTCAGCGCCACACCGTTGACGATAATATCATTGAATACCTCTGTGTTCTTGACGGCATAAGTCGCTCCTAGGAAATCCACCTGCTGGGGGGAGAACTCCCACTGGATTGGCTTGTCTGCATCCGATATGTCCTCATAGGCGGCATCCACCCGCAGGTGTCCCGCTTGGTCGTACCCAATCCACCCAACCAGCATCTTGTTCATCTCCAACAAGAGGGTAGAAAGGGTGTTGCTTCGGTTGTCAAACCGGGCCGTGTATGGCGTGTTTGTCCATGGGACTATGCGTCCGTCCGTCAATTTTACCGTCTTGCCATTATAGTAGGTCGTGAAGATTGGGGCCATGTTATCGATAGGCTGTCCGTTTCCTCTATCCCGTAGAAGCAGTTGGGAAATGGCGTTGAAGATGTCCTCATTGATTTTAATGAGCGCCCAGCCCTCCAAGTTGCCGAACAGTGTCCCGTCCAGATACGCCCACTTGTCCACCAGATTGTACCGGGCAAGCCGCTGGTTGGGCAGAAAGGTTTCCTCCGGGTCTTTGACGTAGAACACGCCCTGGGGCAGATAGAAGTCCGTCCCGTCCGGCAGGACAAGTCCCTCCATGAGCCGTATCTGCTGACCGAACCAGACCTTGTTCACGTTGTAGTCGTAGGCCCCGTCCAGGTTGGAGAGGGTCACGCTGGCCTGCCGCCGCATCCCGTTTTGGAGGTTGACGGACAGCTCCCCCTCCTGGATGAACGCCCCAGAGCGCGGGTTCTGTGGGTTGTTGTCGATGGAGAACGCCAGGGAGCCGTCCGGTTGCAGGAAGTCCAGCCGGGCCAGCTTGTGGAACTCTCCCCGCACAGCGGAGAGATATTGGAGATAGCGTTGCGGGGTTACGACCGGCACGGAGAGGTCACTTCCTTCCTGCTGAGCGGAAAACAAAAATCCCGCCTCTTGATTTGTCGTTGACAAACCTGGGCAGGATGGTATAATAAACATAGAAGGGCGCTGTTGCGACGGTTAGCTCTCACAGTTCAATCGGATTAAACCGCTGACTGCTCGTGCCACCGGGCAGTCAGCACGCTTTTGGGGATATGTAGATCATCACCGCAAGGATGATGATGAAACACACCAGGAAGCGCAGGGCTTTCGCCCAGCGTCCGTTTCCCATCGGCCTCACCCCCTTTCCGGGGGAGTAGCTAACCGCCTTTTATGCAACAGCGCCCCCTCCCGTTTCCGGGAGGGATTTTATTTTACCATTTGGCGCTGTGGTTTGTCAATTTGTGTAGAACTTAGCCGTTCAGAATGGTGCTGGCCTCGTCGCTGGTGATCTGCCCCCGGCTTGCGGCCATGGGTAAACCTTCGGAGTTCCGGAGGGCAGCCCCAGATCCCCCATTAGGGGCGGAAAATGAGCCGCGTACCGATGGTGCTGTTCGAGGTCGACGATGAGAAGCCAGCATAGAAGCAAAAGAGCCCGGCATACAAGCGACTATTCCAAGAGCCCCCGACATAGAGAACCCGCCAACTGGAGCCCGAGTATATGTAATCCGGGATATAGGTAGTCTCGCTTCCTCCATCGGCATCCGGGAGGAAGGACCAGGAGAAATTGTTGCTGAGGCCCAGATCCTTGATCCAGCCGCTGGAGCAGAGCGTCACGCCAGTAGCAGTATAATTGCTGGTGGTGTCATCGGCATAGTTGGCCGGATTGGTGCAGATATAGGCGACTCGTCCGTCAAAATTGATGCCGTCGATCCACTCATAAACGTTGTCCCATAGATTCTCAATCCCCCTGTACTGGACTGCGGAGAGGCTGTCTGTCCCTGCGGCCCTTCCGGTGTGGTAGGTCATGGAGTCTGTACCGCCGGTATTTTGTGCGCCACTTGCGCTTGTAATTCCAGCCCCGATGACCGATTGGCTGTTCCAATCGGCAAACTCTACAAGGTACAGGAGCCATACAGCGCACCATGTCATGTAGTCATATCCGTCCCATCCGGTTCCCTTTGCGCGGGAATTAGTGCGTACTGTCTCCCGTGTCACATTGACAAGTGGGGTGGCACCGGATTGGGAATTGTATCCATCAATCGTGTTATATCGGGCAATGTATTTTCCAGAACCGGGGTGCAATTCAAAACCAGCTCTTTCGTCAGCAGTAATATAGAAATATCTGACATTTCCGATATCCTCCACATGGTAGTAAAATACTGGAATATAGACCATCACATCAGAGTTAGAGTAAGAGAAGCCCGGTTCTCCCTTCTTTGCAGTTTCCACACCGTTCACCGACAGATTGCAAACATACATACCGCTCCATGGCATATAACTATCAAAAGGTGAACTTCCATCTCCTGTTCCCACCGCCGGGGATGGTTCTCCTGCAATGGTTCCAGTCACATAGGTGTTTGGGTCGGTACTGGGGGTCAGGCGAGTCAATGTGGTGGACGGATCATTTTTGTCCCACGCTACGCCAAATACTGGATCTGCGCTTGGCAGCGTAATAGAGGCGGAGTACGCGGATTCAACTGAAATGGAGGTTTGCCCAACACGACCGTCCAAGCTGGCGGTGATGTTCCAGTTTCCCCCGCTAGTCAAAACAAATTTTGCTTGCCTATTAACAGATGTTGCTGTCAACGTCGTATCTCCATTCACCGCTGTAACAGTTGCCCCGCTGTCCACGGTTACGGTGAGCGGAACAGCGAAATCACCGCCGCTTCCCGCATAAGTCCCCGTCACGCCAAAGATGGACACGTCCTCCTTGATGTTCTCCGGCACAAGGTTTGTGTCGCCCTGGATAGTCTGCGCCCCGGTGAGGTACACGTTGGCCTGGATGGTCTGTGCTGTGGTGCCAGGTGTGATGGTCTGCGCTCCCTGCACAGGGAGTTGGTTCGTGGCAGACTTTGTTCCGCCCGCCACGAATCCCTCTGTCTGCTGGGCTTTGGCAGTGATAAGGCCCTCTGGGCTGACAGAAATGGTGGGAACGGTCTGTTCTACCGTGGGAATTGCCTTTGCAATGTTGGGGCCGTAGTAGCCACTGGGGACGCTCACGGATGCGCCTTGAATCGTCACATCTTCTGCGGTCTTGGTTGGAATGCTTCCTGTGATCTGCTCCCCATTGACCCATGCAGTTTCCCCAGAGAGAATGTCAACGGCTTCTGCCGTGCCGGGGGTCTCGCTTGCAACAGTTGGGGCAGTCACCTTGCCTTGCCCGTTGTGATAACCAGCCGGGATGATGTACTTCTCCCCGGCGGTCAAGTCCTTGCTCACGGCCCCGTTGTTGGGCATTGTACCAGTCAGGGTTTCGCCGTTCTGTCCGATGGACTGCTTGCCGGAGATAATTTCTCCAGCGTTGGCGGGGTTGGCCAGCGTGGGTAGTTCTGTTCCCTCGCTGGTCACGGTGCCTTTGCCCGTGTGGTAGCCCTTGGGGATGGTGTAGGAACCGCCGCCCTGGATGATCACGGCCTCGGCGGGGTTATCCGGCATCGTGCCCGTGACAGGGTTCCCGTCCTCACCATAGAATTGTTCGCCCGTCAACACGTCCGCTGCCGTGCCCGGTTGAGACAGGGGAGGCAGGGACGGGGCGGCTTCGATGATGTAGGTGCCGGGGCCGGGGACTTGAAACTCTACCTGTGCCATGAAAAAGAATCCTCCTTCCTGTCCGCACTACGGGACTACTTTTGTTTCCTCAAACTCGCTCCCCTGGGAAACTGTGATGACGGTACCAGATGGAGCGGCAATAATAAGCGTGGCGTAGACCTCCGTGATGACAAGCCCCACGTAGTATGTCACGCCCTCTGCCATGGTGATGGTCTCGCTGGCCGACGAGCCATCCCGCATAGCCGTCACCGTCCAATCGCCCAGCGTGGCGGGCTGGTAGGTGATGTAGCCGTAACAGACTTCTGTATAGCTCTCCTGCCCATTGGTCAGGGTTACGGTAGAGCCGAATGGGGCAGTCACAACGATTTTGGTCACGGTCTCTCCACTGTCCGGCTCCTGCCCGGTGGTGCTGTCCCACGCCCCGTCACCCGGCTGGCAGATGATGGAGATGCCGTCCGCCGCTCCCACCTCAGCCCACGGGAAAGAACCGAAGTAGGGCTGGGGGACCATCGTGTCCCCGGTCTGCATAGACACGGCAGCATTGGTTTGAATGCGCCAGAGATTACCCTTCCTGTCCCGCAGGAACTTGGGATTGTTGCTGACAGACAGGTTATAAAGGGCCTCTGCCATATCCACTGTGTCGATGTACTGATTCAGTTTCATGTCCACCCGTCCGATGTAGCCGGTCAGGGTAGAAGATTTGAAGTTGTAGGAGGATGGCTGTCTCAGCGGGTAGGGTGTGAAATTTTGAAGCATGGATGGGGCGTTGTTGTTGCTGATACTGTCCGTGCTTACACTGTTGCGAAACAGGTGCGCTTCCTCCAGATGGTATGTTCCGTTGGAATCTACCGAGCAGTCCAGCACGGTCCAGTTCCAGAACATAGGTGTGACCGGGTTGGAGATCAGCGGGGCAGATACATAAGTATTTGTCCCCAACACGAACACATAGTAGGTATAGGTGGATTGATTGCGGAACCCCTCATCCACCAATGTGGAACTGCCGATACCCACATTCGCTACCAGTTGCAGTCGCCGGTCACCCTTTTTCAGCCGGTAGACTGCTGCGCCGGTGATGCTGTCGCCGGACGGAGTAATGTTGCCGCCATTGATGCCGGTTCCGTTGAAGGTTGCCAAAAACCAGGTGTCCAGTGTCCAGCTCGGTTCAAACTCGAAGTTGGTCAACAGGTCTCCCAGCAAAGCGCCGGAAACCTCACCGCCGCTGACCATGATGTAGTCACACCGCTGTTCTCCATATAGGGTGATAGATTCGATATCCGGTTGGACCCACGTCAGCGGATAGGTGAACCGCTCCCAGGATACATCCCCGCCCATAGGATAGAGCGTGGCGGATGGGAAAAGGACGGAAGATGGATAAAGCCCGCCTTCCTGCACCGGATAATACATGTGGAGTTCACGGGGCGTTAGTACCATGCGGATTGTATAGTCCACCAAAAGGTGGGGTATCTCCACAGAGGCCAGCACCGCACCGTCCAGGATCAGAGAAATCAAGTGCGGTTCAATGGAGAGGGACAATGTATGTCCATCCCCGGTGATCCGCCAGACAGGAGAAGTGCCAGTCAAAGGTACGATGCCCGACCATGCAAGCGACCAGGGTGTAGGGATGTTCATCGGCTCCCCATTTCGCTCGTCCCAGGTAATGCTTGACCCTGCGGGCAATCTGAGCTGTCCGCCGGTCAACTGATGAGGCCCGGACGGCTTTCCGTTGATATAAGAGATGCGGGGCCACTGGATAATTACACCTTCCAGCGGGGATACACAGGCATCCACATAGCCTTTCATATCGGACACGTCATACTGTGCCGTGAAGTTTTGCCAGCCGGTAGTAGCCTGTACGCCGTTCTCTGTCTGGATGGTCAGCCGCACGGAATAGGCTGTATTGGTGAATAGACCATCGTAGGTGACTTGGATGTCCTCGGTGCCGTAGATGTACCCGCTGTCCTCAATCGGGCTTTCCGGGTCGTCCTGGAGGGCCAATTCCCACCGGAACCAGTCCAGGGTGTCGCCTTGGGCCTGGGTATAGGAACCGGTGAAGGTCACACTCCGTGATGTGACGGTGGCCGGTACACTGACGGTCACAGCCGGATTTGTCCGTGTCAGGAAAAAGGAGGGGGATAACTGCTGAATGGAACCGCCGTTCCACCATTGTGTGATCAGCATCTTGTACCCGCTGGAGAAGCCGTTGGACAGGTTGGTCAGCCGATTTGCAGGGATGGTGACCTGGAAGTAGTTCACATCACCTGTGGAGGTCATACCGTAGAAGGGGTGCTGTAGGTTTACACGATCGCTGTTGTAGACGAGTTTGGAGGCGGTAGTGTTTTCGTAGATTTTGATTTGATAGGCGGTCATGGCTGAGGAGCCGTTGACCTGCCACGATACGGTGAGAGGCTGCGTCACATCCACCACGCCGCCACCCACGCCCGCGAAGGAAGACGGGAAAATATTGGTCGGTTGATATAGCGCCACTGGCTCACCTCCAGCACAAACAAAAAAGGGACCACTGTCAACTGCATTATACAGTCAACAGCGGCCCCAAATGGCCCCTCTATGCCATCAATTCGGCACAGGTATCTTAT
>PPYE01171111.1_pt1 | contig 17939 bp, 13 predicted proteins | sample 1559881 | NCBI WGS metagenome assembly PPYE01 (sample SAMN08240022, study PRJNA423297) | Human gut metagenome, whole genome shotgun sequencing project. | reverse complement strand
TTTCTACCAATTCTTTCATAATCCTTTTATTTTTTTCGTTAATAATGTGCCGCAAAAATACACTGTTTCCCGAAATAAACGCATAAAAACGATATTTTTTTTGAATTTATCTGCGAAAATAAACTAAAAAAAGGGCTTTTCGCCATTTTTCCCTACCTTTGTAGCCATGAAAACGCTTACAGATACGGATTATATACATAGTTTGATAGCTGAAGGAGAGCATCAGCAACAGGACTTCAAATTTGAAATTTCAGACGCACGGAAAATCGCAAAAAGCCTCTCGGCATTTGCCAATACCGACGGAGGGCGGTTATTGATAGGCGTTAAAGACAACGGACGGATAGCCGGAGTACGATCTGAAGAAGAAAAATATATGATAGAAGCCGCTGCACAACTTTATTGTATTCCGGAAGTTGAATATACTTTACAGACATTTATCGTGGAAGGCAAGCAGGTACTGGTGGCCACCATCGAAGAAAGCCCGCACAAGCCTGTGTATGCAAAAGATGAAAACGGGAAACCTCTCGCCTATCTCCGCATCAAGGACGAGAATATCCTGGCGACGCCTATTCATCTGCGTGTATGGCAGCAAAGTGACAGTCCACGGGGAGAACTGATCCGATACACGGAACGGGAACAGCTCCTGCTCGACCTGCTGGAACAGGGTACTTTGCTTTCTCTCAACCGTTATTGTCGCCAGACCGGACTTTCCCGACGGGCAGCCGAACATCTGCTCGCCAAATTTGTTCGTTATGAAATAGTAGAGCCTGTATTCGAAAATCATAAATTCTATTTTCGGATAAAAAGCGAATAATGCAAGAGTTATCATTTTAGAAATGAACTAAATTATAAATTGAGGATTAGGCACGGATTACACGGATTAACACGGTTATTTTACGTAATCATAGCACTAAAACCGTGTTAATCCGTGTAATCCGTGCCTAAATATATTCTTTTCCATACAAATATGAACTTTATCAACGAGATTAACGATATTCTCTGGACTTATATCCTGATTATCATGTTGCTAGGCTGCGCAATCTGGTTCAGCGTGCGGACAAGATTCGTACAGTTCCGCATGATTCGCGAAATGATTGTATTGCTCAGCGAATCTGCCGGAAAAGGAAAGCACGGAGAAAAGCATGTGTCTTCTTTTCAAGCGTTTGCCATCTCCATTGCCAGCCGCGTAGGTACGGGAAACTTGGCAGGGGTTGCCACCGCCATCGCTATCGGAGGACCGGGAGCCGTTTTCTGGATGTGGGTCATTGCCCTGCTGGGAGCTTCAAGCGCATTCATCGAATCTACACTGGCGCAGCTGTATAAAATACGCGGAAAGGATTCTTTCGTCGGAGGCCCTGCCTATTATATGAAGAAGGGATTGAAACAGCCTTGGATGGGGATGCTCTTCGCCGTACTTATCAGTATTACGTTCGGTTTTGCCTTTAACTCGGTACAAAGCAATACAATCTGTGCCGCTGCCGAACATGCTTTTGGTTTCGACCATACGGTGTTGGGAGGGATACTTACCGCACTGACTCTTCTCATCATCTTCGGAGGAATTCGCCGCATTGCCCGGGTAAGCAGTATTATCGTACCGATTATGGCATTGGGATACGTAGGACTGGCATTGGTCATCGTATTACTCAATATTACTCAGTTGCCGGGAGTCATCTCACTGATCGTAAGCCACGCTTTCGGCTGGGAACAGGCATTGGGAGGAGGAGTCGGAATGGCACTGATGCAAGGCATCAAGCGGGGACTTTTCAGCAATGAGGCGGGTATGGGATCGGCACCGAACGCAGCGGCAACGGCAAACGTCACTCATCCTGTGAAGCAGGGGCTGATACAAACGCTGGCTGTATTCACCGATACACTACTGATTTGTACTTGCACGGCGTTTATCATTCTTTTTAGCGGTGCTCCGCTGGACGGTTCTGCCAACGGTGTTCAACTAACTCAGCAGGCGCTGACCAATGAGATCGGCGCATCCGGAGGGGTATTTGTTGCCGTAGCACTGTTCTTCTTCGCATTCAGCAGTATTCTGGGGAATTATTATTATGGAGAGGCAAACATTCGCTTCATCACCGAAAAGAAATGGGTACTGCACTCCTACCGGATATTGGTAGGCGGCATGGTACTCTTTGGCTCTGTTGCGACTCTTGATATGGTATGGAGCCTGGCAGATATCACGATGGCGCTGATGGCTATCTGCAACCTGATTGCCATTCTTTTTCTCGGGAAGTACGCAGTACGGCTGCTCTCCGACTATCGCGCCCAAAAGAAAGCAGGCATCCAAAGTCCCGTTTTCAAGAAAGAGACTATGCCGGAGATCGAAAAGGACTTGGAATGTTGGTGAAAACCAACAGTTTTTACTACCTTTGCGGCAATTTAGCGGACGACTTGTTTGATAGTATCTTTCCGCAGACTCTATCTGTAATTTGTAAATCATAAAATTAGATATAGGACAATGAGCTTATTTGGTTTATTTAAAAAAAAATCCGATGAAACAAAAGTCGGCAACGTAGAAGATTTTATATCACTGACAAGGGTTTATTTCCAGTCAGTCATCGCTACCAACTTAGGTATCACTAATATCCGTTTCTTGCCGGATGTAGCAAACTTCAAACGTTTGTTCAAAATACCGACGCAAGGCGGCAAACTGGGACTGGCAGAGAAATCGGCTTCACGCAAAATGTTGATGCAGGACTACGGATTGAACGAGAGTTTCTTCAAAGAGATAGATGCTTCTGTCAAACGTAACTGCCGCACACAAAATGATATTCAGTCTTATCTGTTTATGTATCAGGGCTTCTCGAATGATTTGATGATGCTAATGGGTAACCTGATGCAATGGAAATTCCGTATGCCGTCTATCTTCAAGAAGGCTTTATACGGGATGACGCAGAAGACGGTTCACGATGTTTGCACCAAGCAGGTATGGAAGGCGGATGATGTACACAAGACAGCTGCTACCGTACGTCAATACAAGGAACGTCTGGGATATTCGGAACAATGGATGACGGATTATGTGTATAATATCGTTCTTCTGGCCAAGAAGGAACCGAAACGGAAAGAGGATGACACGGAGACGAAAAAATAAGTCGCTCGAAATGTTAGAAAGAAAAAATAAATCGTAAAGAAATACACGATTGGAAAAGCGGGGCTTTTGGGGCTTCGCTTTTTTTATTATCTTTATGTACTTTTCTCTTTTGCCTTGATGCAAAAGAAAAAGTACCAAAAAGAAAAAATCAAGGCTGCGTCTGCCCGGCTACTCAGGTCTCATTCCCGGCTAAAGGGCAGAAACTCGCTACGCTCAAACAGTCTGCCCTTCTTGACGCCGTGAATAAGACCTTCGCTTGACGCCGGGCAGACGAGGCCGGGGGGGGACCTGCGGGGCGTTGGAGGTGTTGGGGCTGCTGGTCGTTAATTTATTAGTCGATAATTTACTACACTAGTCAATAATTTGCTAGTCGATAAAAAGATAGGATGCTTATGAAACAAAAGAAAATGCTTGTACTTACTTTTTCGCAGTTGAAACAAATCTATAATCAGGAGATGCCGGAGTTGGTGAAGATGGCTGTAAAGAGTCCTACGGTGGAGGATTTTAAGGCCGGGTTGCTGATGTATCTGGATGCTTGTGAGGTAGTGAACGAGACGGCGAAGGAGGCGAGGGAGCAAATTCGACTCTTACTCCATTATGATGGACAGGATGTCCATGAACTGTCTACGGGACAGGATATGTCAGTACAGACGATTCGGTTGCTATATCAGTTTCTGACGGAAAGGTTGGAGAATATAGAGATGCCGACGGATTTGTTTATTGAATTGTTCCAGTTGTTTAAACGCTTGCAGGGGGAGACTGTTCCTTTGCCGTCGCCGCAACGTATCAAGAGCCGGAATGACCGGTGGGCTACGGGGCTGGATGAAGAGGTGCGTGAAGAACGCGATGAGAACAAGGAGCGGATGTTGCATTTGCTGATTCAGAAGATAGAGAACCGGAAGTCGAAGCCTTCGGTACGGTTCCATTTTGAGGAGGGGATGAGTTATGAGGAGAAGTATGAATTGGTGAGCAAGTGGTGGAATGATTTCCGTTTCCATTTGTCGATGGCGGTAAAGAGTCCGGCAGAGCTGAATCGTTTTTTGGGGAATTCGCTTTCGTCGGAGACGATGTATTTGCTGAATAGGGCTCGCAAAAAGGGGATGCCGTTCTTTGCTACCCCTTATTATCTGTCGTTGCTGAATATTACGGGATATGGGTACAATGATGATGCGATCCGGAGTTATATTCTTTATTCACCGCGGTTGGTGGAAACGTATGGCAATATTCGTGCATGGGAGAAGGAGGATATTGTAGAGGAAGGGAAACCTAACGCGGCAGGATGGCTTTTGCCTGACGGACATAATATTCACCGGCGTTATCCGGAAGTGGCGATCCTTATTCCTGATACGATGGGACGGGCTTGCGGAGGTCTTTGTGCGTCTTGCCAGCGTATGTATGATTTCCAGAGCGAACGGTTAAACTTTGAATTTGAAACGTTACGTCCGAAGGAAGCTTGGGACAGTAAGCTGCGACGGTTGATGACGTATTTCGAGAAAGATACGCAGTTGAGGGATATTCTTATCACTGGCGGAGATGCGTTGATGAGTCAGAATAAGACGCTCCGGAATATATTGGAGGCTGTCTACCGCATGGCAGTACGTAAACAAAGGGCGAATCTCGAACGTCCGGAAGGAGAAAAGTATGCGGAACTGCAACGGGTAAGGTTAGGTTCTCGCTTGCTGGCTTATTTGCCGATGCGTATCAATGATGAACTGATCGATATTTTACGTGAGTTTAAGGAGAAGGCTTCGGCTATTGGTGTGAAGCAGTTTATCATTCAGACGCATTTTCAGACACCGCTAGAGGTGACTCCTGAAGCCAAAGAGGCGATCCGGAAAATTCTTTCTGCCGGATGGATCATTACGAATCAGTTGGTATATACGGTGGCTGCTTCGAGAAGGGGACATACGACACGGCTTCGCCAAGTGCTTAATTCGTTGGGAGTGGTATGCTATTATACTTTCTCTGTGAAGGGATTCAATGAGAATTATGCAGTGTTTGCACCGAACAGCCGTTCGATGCAGGAACAACAGGAGGAAAAGATCTACGGTCAGATGAATCCGGAACAGGCGGAAGAGTTGTATAAGCTGCTGGAAACCAAAGTGGATACGGAAGAAAAAGAGGATGTTGCCAGACAGATAAGGCGCTTTATGAGAAAGCATCATCTGCCTTTCCTTGCTACAGACCGTAGTGTATTGAATTTACCCGCGATCGGCAAGAGCATGACTTTCCAGCTAGTCGGATTGACAGAAGAAGGAAAACGTATTCTGCGTTTCGAGCATGACAGTACCCGTCATCACAGTCCTATTATTGACCAGATGGGACAGATCTATATCGTAGAGAACAAATCATTGGCTGCCTATCTGCGCCAACTTGGCAAAATGGGGGAAGATCCGGAAGACTACGCATCCATCTGGAGCTATACAAAAGGAGAAACCGAACCTCGTTTCAGCCTTTACGAATACCCCGATTTCCCCTTCCGTATCACGAATAAAATGAGTAATTTAGGTATTAATACCTAATACCTAGCTCTTCACCCGTATTACTATATTAGCAATAATTGCAGTCAAACCTCCAGTGGTGATTCCTGAGGAGAATATACTCCGAATCGCTTCTGGAGCTTGTTTTAAAACATCCGGCATCAGTTCTACACCCAGACCTAAAGAGAGGCTGACTGCCAATACCAGAGTTTCTTTGCGTCCTATTTCCTGCGAAGAGACGATACGGATACCTGCGGCTGCTACGGTACCGAACATCAATAAGGTAGCACCACCCAATACCGGATCGGGCATCAGGGAAAAGACGGCTCCTACAATGGGGAATAATCCGAGGAGGACAAGCATGGCGGCAATATAATAACCTACATAGCGACTGGCAACTCCGGTCAATTGAATGATACCGTTATTCTGTGCGAAGATGGAGTTCGGGAAGGAGTTGAAAACACCTGCCAGGAAAGAGTTGAATCCATCTGCCATCACACCGCCGGAAATACGTTTCAGATATGAATCCCCTTCAATCGGAAGTCCGGAAATCATGGAATTGGCTGTCACATCTCCCGTAGCTTCAATGGCGGTAATCAGATAGACCAGACCGATGGCGATGAACGAAGAGATATTAAAGTCAACACCATATTTAAAGGGCTGAGGGATGTTGAAACTCATCAGCATCTCAACATTGAGCGCACTCATATTCACTTTGCCCAAAGCGAAAGCCAATCCATAGCCCAGACAGAGACCGAAGACAATGGAACTCATGCGCAGGTATTTGTTTTTGCAGCGATTGAAGAATAAGACGCTCAGCAAGACGAGTGCTGCAATAGAGAGATTTTCCCACGAGCCGAAGGAACCGTCATCCATTGCACTATATCCGCCGCCACAAGAAACAATACCGACTTTAATCAGACTCAATCCGATGAGCAGCACGACAATACCGGACACCAGCGGAGTGATAATATTGCGAAGATACTTGAAAGTACGGCTGACAACCATTTCGATGGGAGCGGCAGCTATACAGGAACCGAATATAAGGGGAAGTCCGCCTACCAATCCGGTAGCTATAATGGGCCCGATAAAAGAGAAACTGGTGCCTTGAATACAAAGTAACCTGGCCCCTATCGGACCAATTCGACGGCATTGTATAAACGTGGATACACCCGAAGCAAAAAGGGACATAGATACCAGAAAGCTTGTTTTTTCAACATCCAGTTTCAACGCACCTGCAATGATAAGAGGAGGTGTTATGATGGCTACAAAGATGGCCAGCAGATGTTGCAAGGCAGCAAACAGGGCATCTTTAAATGGAGGGCGGTCTTCTACGCCGTAGATCAAATCTGTTTTCATTCGATATTTTATTCAATAATTTATGTATATCCGTTTCGGGATTTCGTATCTTAAAGTTTAGTTTAACGTCCACTTCAGAGCCAGTGTCGGAATCACATAGAAGCCGTCACGACCACCGAAGTTATTGCTCAGTTCCACTTCGGAGCCAACACTCAGGTTAAAGTTTTTATTTACTCCTTTTATACGGTTCAGGTTTACCCAGAATTGAGGTTCGGACAGGAAGATTGTTTTTCCATAGTTCGTTTCTTCTCGCCACCAGTCGGCAAAGCCGGAGAAGGTGAGCAGGTTCTTGCAAAAGTTCATGTACCAGGTTCCTGTCAACTGGAAGTTATTCGAAGAGCGATGTTTCTGAATATACTTGTACATGGCTGTCAAGGTGAAGCCTCTTGAAAAAGAAGCGTTATTATAGGTATAGGTGGCTCCTGCCAGATAAGCGTTATTGTAGGAGAATCCTTTTGCTAATCCGCCATTGTATTCGAGATGGGCAGAGAAAGGACCCTTCCAGAATTTCAGTTCGCGGGCTATCTCCCAGTATGCGGCAGCGACACCTTCGGAAGTATAGTCCATATCAATAAAGAAATAAGTACTTCCCCAGTTATCGGGATGGAACTTCTCCACTGTAGAGGTTAACAATGGACGCCCTTTCAAATCTTTATCATACAGGGAACGTCCGAAATCATAATGTAACTGAATGTTTTGTGCCTGTAATTCCGGTACGGCAGAAAGCAGCATACACAGGAAAAGAGCAGAAATGATCTTTTTCATGACAAATGTGTTTAAATGAAGGTGCAAAAATAGTTAAACCTATACATATATTCACATTCTGACACTACTATTTTAATCCAGACGATTATTTCCTGTATCCCACCAAAGTCGGGTACCTCCATGATCCGGTCCGTTCAAGGCCTCAACAAGAGCTGAGTATTGTTCTTTGTCTTCTGTCTGCAGGGTACCGGGGAAGTTGAGACGGCGTATCATCGTCTCCGTATCGATACACCCGTTTCTGCTATGGTTAAAGCGTACCGGAAACAGACGCGGATATCCCGTACGACGTTGTTCAGCCCATGCCTCACAGCCTTCCGGAAACATGGCAATCCATTTCTGTGTAATGATCTTCTCCAGTTTCACTTCTTTATCATCTGCCGGATTCCATTTAGGAGAAACCCGGCAACGGGCAGGAATGTTGTTTTCAGCATCATACGTATCAGTAAAGTCAGCGGCTGTTCGTTCGCTGTTCAGATAGTCGTCCACCTGATAAATCCCGTGCTGGTGCAAGGACGCTTTTACACCATTCAGATAACATTCTTCTTCATCCTCCGGAGTCCAGCCACGCAAAGCCGCTTCGGCACGGAGAAACCAGATTTCGGCAGAGTTCATTAAAGGAGCATCCGTACTCTGATCGACAGCCAATTTAGATAATCCTGCATAATGATTGTGTGCAAAACAAGTTCCCTGACGGATTCCACGATACTCCCCTGCATAAGCCTTGTCGGTACAGGCTTCAAAGTAGACTTTCAGCCGGGGATCATCATAGCCTGTGAGAATAGATTCCATTGCAGCGCTCATATAAGTTTCGTTCCATACACGGTTGAGTTCTCCCAACGGATTGGTAAATCCGGATTGCGTCGAGACCGCTACCCGCTCATCTTCGGCTTCAAAAACACCAAATTCGTTCTCCAATCCTTTCCGAAACTCGGTATATGCCTTATCCGGATCAACTGCCGAAATACGCATTGCCAGACGCAGACGCAAAGAATTGGCAAACTTGACCCAAGAAGAATACTGACCGTCCAGCAACAGATCAAAACGGGAGAATCCGTTGGATTCAGGCCTCTTTTCTATGTAACCGGCAAGAGAGACAACAGCCGAATCTAGTTCATTAAAGAACTCATAGTAAACTTCTTTCTGCGTATCAGGGCGATATTGATTTCGGGCATTCGCAAAGTTCTTATAAATAATAGGGCCGTAATAGTCCGTCACCCGATGCATAACTTCTACTTTCAGCACTTTGGTGATACCGAATAAAGCAGGTTCTGTATCACGGGTGGCATTCTCCGACTGATAGATTTGTGGAAAAATATACGAATACATATGTGTCCACATGGCACTGTTCCAGCCATCCTGCATGTTATAGTCCGAGTTATGCGTACCTCCGTTCAGCGGTTTGGCATCGTGCATATAGCCGGAGAACATATCCGCGTTCAGATTCTGTATCAATTGGAAAGGCCAGTTCTTGCCTTTACCGAAATCGTAGTTAAAGTAAATACCTTGCTGGATAATTCCCAGACGGATGCCGAAGCCATTATCATCAATCACCAAATCCTCATCCGTAATACCCGACTGATCGGTATTAAATTCACGGAACTTCCCTGTACAGCTGACAGAGAGCAGCAGAATACCCAACAAGTATATATAAATATGTCCTTTCATCATCTTCCCTCCTGCTCTTAAAATTCACATTTCAACGTAAAGCCCAGACTGCGGGTGGTAGGCATGCCAAACACTTCAATTCCCTGATTGTCATTTCCCGTAGAAAGTACCAGATCAGGATCGAAAGGGGCTTTCTTGTACAAGAAACAAAGGTTACGGGCTACAAAGGAAAGTTGCAGGTCCTTCAGTACGTTCGTTTTCTGTATCCATTTTCGGGGGAAGCTATAACTCAGTGAGACTTCCCGCAGACGGAGGTTGGTCGCATCATACATATAGTATTCGGTCACTCCGGCACGTCCGCCGACCACATTCTTATAGAATCCCTTTACATCGCTTATCTGCCGGCCTTCCAACGAGACATATCCTTTATCACGGGCTTGTGCCGTAACCTTCGAAACTCCATAAAGATCCATCTCCGCCTGAGTCTGCGAAAGGATTTCACCTCCATATCGCCAGTCGAGCAGGAAGTAAAGGCTAAAACCTTTGTAAGAGAAAGAATGATCCCATCCCAACATAAAAACAGGATTGGCATTTCCCACTTTTACGGTATTCCCGTCACCCTCTACCAACGGAAGTCCTTTATAATCTCCCTCCGTTCCATACAGAATATGACCTTCTTCATCACGTATAAAGGCTTTACCGTAAATGTCGCCGATCGAACCGCCTTTCACCAGTTTCATCGCATAACTGGAAGAGAAGCTGGTAGGTCCGTAAGCAAACTCCTTCAACTCTTCATGAAGTTCTACGATCTTATTCTTATTGGCAGAAAAGTTCATGGAAGTCTTCCATGTAAAGTCAGAAGTCAGTACCGGAGTGGCATCCAGCGTGATCTCCCATCCCTGATTCTGAATGTCTCCCGCATTTACATATCGATAGGCGTATTTATCTCCAGCAAGTGCCGGGAGTTTGAAAAACTGTTCATAAGTGTTGGTACGATAATAAGTCAGGTTCAATCCCAAGCGGTGCTGCAAGAATTTCCATTCCATACCCAGTTCGACAGAATGTGTCATTTCCGGTTTCATCTCCGCAAAAGGAGCGGCATCACTTGCCAGCATTCCTCCGCCGGCAGTCACATACGATACGGGATAAGTAATGAAGGGAGGTACCCCGTTGCCTACAATGCTATAAGCTCCGCGTAACTTTGAGAACGAAACCCATTCGGGCATCTTCACCCACTTATCGGGGAGAAAAGATACTCCGATGGAAGGATAAAAGAATCCCTTCTTTTCGTATTTTGTATAAGCTAGCGTAGATGACCAGTCATTACGTGCGGTCAGATCTAAAAAGATTCCTTCTTTATAGCCAGCCTGTGCTGTTGCAAAAACAGACTGCAGTTGGTAGTGAGCATCTATTTTCTGGTCAATACTGGCAGAACTGCTCATCACGATATTAGCAAGGTTGAACACATTGGCAAATTTTAGAGAAGCATTCTTCGAATCAATACGGGTGGAGTTAACAACCTTATCATTAATACTGCCGCCAATAGCTATATCCAACGTAAAATCATTCAGTTTCTTCTTAGCCATCGCCATCACGTCTCCATACATCAGCGTTTCCTGATAATCCATTTCAATATAACGCCCGTTCATTCCACACAGTGCCGTAGCGGTAGAGGCATAGAATTTCTGACGTAGTTTATCGGCTGAATAATCCATATTGCCACGAGCTTGAAGCGTCAGCCAACCGGTCACTTTCAAATTGGCGGAAAGAGAGAGGATCAATCGCGTACGCGCTTCCTTACTCTGTATACGGTTTTGTATCCAATACGGGTTCTGCTCGAAGTCCTCGGTAAAAGTATGCCAGTTTTGTGTATTCAGTTTTCTTTCCTCATCATAGTGTTCATAGTTATCTTTATAATATGACAAGTCTTCGCCACGAGGAAAGCGGTAAAGCCCTACCAACGGATTCATATAGAAACCTCCCGATACAGGTTTATTCTTCACCGTCTGCCTCATGACGTTCACATTACCATCCAGTTTCAGCAGGCTATTGAAGAGTACAGCGGTCTCCCTCAGATTGATATTGTGCTTGGAGAGTTTGTTTTCATTCAGAATACCACGCCCGGTCGTATTGGCATAGGAGAAGTAAGTTTGCAGTCTATCGTTTCCGGAGTTGACGGATACGGAAGTGATCGACGTCAGTCCGGTACGGAAAAAGTTATTCAGATTATCATAAGCCATGAGGTTTTCTTTCTCCCCCCAACTGTCTGTCACATCACTTACCCCATAGTTATTCTGCATTTTGGGCAGACAGAAAGCCTTCTCAAAAGTCAATCCGGTAGAGAAATGAATATCTCTCCGCCCTACGGAGTTTCCTTTTTTGGTCGTAATAAGAATAACTCCGTTGGCTGCCTGACTACCATACAAGGCTGCGGCTGGAGCTCCTTTCAGGATGCTGATACTTTCCACATCTTCCGGATTCAGATTGGAGATACCGTCGCCTCCGTCCCTGTTTCCGGCATTTGCCGTACCGCCAATAGCCGAATAAGCCTGTTCCGAAGTGGAGTTCGACATAGGAACTCCATCTATCACATACAAAGGCTGATTGTCTCCGGCTACCGAGCGCACCCCACGAATACTGACTTTCGCCGACCCGCCCATACCGGAAGAGTTCTTGCTGACCTGCACACCGGCTGCCTTCCCCGCCAAAGCAGTGATCATATTCACTTCTTTCACGCGATTCAATTCTCCTCCCCTCACCTTCTGCACAGCATAGGCCAAAGAAGATTCTTTCTTTTCAAGCCCCAAAGCGGTAACAATCACATGATCAAGCAGCTGAATGCTTTCCTTCAGACATATTTCAAGCATCGACCTGCCCTGTACGCCGACTTCCTGAGACTCGTAACCCACGAAAGAAATTTGCAGTATAGCACTATCCGGAACGGATAAGAAGAAATTCCCCTCAACATCTGTCACTGTTCCATTCGCTCCGCCCTTCTCTCTGATTGTCGCTCCGATCAACGGTTCACCATACACATCAATAACCCGTCCCCTCACCGTAAAATTAACAGAAGAGACTCTCACATTTTCTTTCGGTTCTGACTGCGAAGCATAACAACCTTCTTCAAAGAAAAATAACAAGCCTATAAAACAGCAACTTATAAGTATTCTTGTTTTCAAAAGTATTCCAATATGTTGTTTTGTCATTACCGTGCAAAAATAGCCAAAATTTTTTAAAACTGTTTTTTTCTGTAACTATTTTGAATGAAAAGAATAGATTCGTTATTTTTGTAAGAAATTACAGAAGCATGGAAATTGAAATCGAAAAACATCCGCTGGAACCTTTTCTTCCCCCGAAAGCAAAGCTGCTGATGCTGGGAAGCTTTCCGCCACAAAGGAAACGGTGGTCGATGGATTTTTACTATCCGAACCTGAATAATGATATGTGGCGCATTGTCGGACTTTTATTTTTCGGAGACAAAGAACACTTTCTGAATGAGAGCCGGAAAGCATTCTGCCGGGAACAGATCGTTGATTTTCTAAACGAAAAAGGAATCGCCCTGTTCGATACCGCCTCCTCTATCCGGCGTTTGCAGGATAATGCTTCAGACAAGTTCCTCGAAGTAGTACAGCCGACGGATATTGCAGCATTACTCCGCCAACTGCCCGAATGCAGGGCCATCGTCACCACCGGACAAAAAGCGACGGACACACTCCGTGAACAATTGGAAGTAGGCGAACCCAAAGTAGGCGATTATGCAGAATTCGTATTCGAAGGACGAGCGATGAGACTCTACAGGATGCCTTCTTCCTCACGGGCATACCCTCTTGCCTTAGACAAAAAAGCGGCTGCCTATCGGATTATGTATCAAGATTTGCAGATGCTTGTTTAAGTATTAAGTTCTAAGGTTTGAGTTTTTAAGTATGAATCAATAAACAACATATAGTATGACACCTTTATTTTTGCAATATCCGGCATGCAGCACATGCCAAAAAGCCAAGAAATGGCTAACAGAAAATAACATTGAGTACACTAACCGGCTTATTGTGGAAGATAACCCTACGGTGGAGGAGTTGAAAGCATGGATTCCGCGAAGCGGACTACCGATAAAGAAATTCTTCAACACTAGTGGTTTGGTATATAAAGAGCTGAAACTGAGTGAGAAGCTGCCAACTATGACCGAAGAAGAGCAAATCACCTTATTGGCAAACACGGGAGTAGCTCAGTTGGTAGAGCACCGGTCTCCAAAACCGGGTGTCGGGAGTTCGAGCCTCTCCTCCCGTGCAGAAGTAAACCGCAAACAGTCCATGACTATTTGCGGTTTTTCTTTTTATTACCACTTCCTTTCATCCGCATTGCAATATTCATTCTTATTTCATACTGATTTTGGAACGAACTCAAATTAGTTAAACGAAATAGTTATCTATTCGATGATTACATCTGTTTTTACCAGTGTTCTATCAATCGACTCATGTAGGCTTTAATCCTTAGGTGTTATCCCTTTAGCAGTCTCAACCAGACGGACAAATTCTCTTCTGTATCCTTTATCATCATTATTCAGTCCTTGTTTGGCTAGTTCAATCACCTTATCATAGCTTGCATCCCCTTTGAAATCAGAGTTCCGGAGCAACTGACCGAACATAGCTACGGCAGAGGCAAAGCGGAAATCGGAAGAAACATTATTTCCTTTGTTATCCACGAAGGGAAGCTCCATCTTTTTGCTGACGTCTTTATCCGGAGCTTTATAGCGTAATTTTACGGTCAGCAATTCATTGGAACCGGTTGGTTTCACCGTTTCTTTTTGTTTCTTTTGATATTTCAGATCATCCACCTTTCCTACATAGTCATTCTTCACGCCTACGGGAATCACTTCATAGAAAGCGGTTACCGTATGTCCGGCTCCCAGTTCACCGGCATCCTTGGCGTCATTATTAAAATCTTCATCTTTCAGCAAACGACTCTCATAACCAACCAGACGATATGCCTGTACCTGAGCAGGATTAAATTCGACTTGCAGTTTCACGTCCTTGGCTACCGTATGAAGTGTAGCTCCAAACTCACCCACCAAAACGCGATTGGCTTCCTGCAAGTTGTCTATATAGGCATGATTTCCATTTCCTTTTTCAGCCAAAGCCTGTCCTTTGTTATCTTTGTAGTTACCCATTCCATAGCCCAACACACTCAGAAATACTCCGCTTTTACGTTCTCTTTCTATCAGTTGCTCCAAGCCTTCCACAGAAGAAACACCCACATTGAAATCGCCGTCGGAACAAAGGATAATACGATTGTTTCCTTTAGGAAGGAAGTTTTGCTTAGCCACCTTATAAGCCAGTTGGATACCTGCACCACCAGCGGTAGAGCCACCGGATGTAAGCTCGTCTATCGCATCTCGTATTTTCTGTTTGTCACTGCCCGGAGTCGATTCCAGTTTCACACTGGCATTGCCTGCATACACTACAATCGCTACCCTATCCTTATCACGCAAGTTGTTCACCAATAACTTCAGAGACGACTTTACCAAGTCCAAACGGGTAGGTCCCCACATCGAGCCGGAAACATCAATCAGAAACACCAGATTGGATTCCGGCAGGTTGTCAGTCGGTATTTCTTTCGCTTTCAGTCCGATACGTACCAGACGGTGAGCCGTATTCCAAGGGCAAACACCTGCTTCCATGGTTATCTTCACCGGATCAGTTCCGGTCGGCTTTGCGTAATCGTAAGAGAAATAATTCACTAATTCTTCTGTACGGACAGCATCGGCAACGGGTAATGTACCGCTGTTGATAAAGCGGCGCATATTACTGTAAGAAGCAGCATCCACATCAATGGAAAAAGTAGAAAGCGGAAACTCGCCCACTTGCTTGAAACCATTTTCATGGATTGATTGATATTCTTCCGTATTTACCGCGTCCATATATACAGCCGGTTGTCTGAGGCTTGCCAGATCTACGGTCGAGACAGCTCCGGTGACTGTCATCTTCCGTTGAGTGCCGTATCCAACGACAACACATTCTTCCAGTATTTCCGACGAACTTACTTTAAGGCTTACATTGATCTTTTCCGAACGCACGACCCTTTCTGCTTTTTCAAAACCAATATAACTAAAAACAAGCGTTTCTCCCTTTTTTGCCTCAATACTATACCGCCCTTGCAGGTTTGTAATAGCCCCGCGAGAGGTTCCTTTTACAGTCACCGAGCACCCTACCAACGGAGAACCGTCCGATCCATCTGTCACCGTTCCCTTTACAATCAAAGGTTGTGCCCATACCGTACCCAATGTGGTAATCACTAACATCATTGCGAGCATCATTGCTCTGAATTGGTTTGTCTTCATAACTTTATCTTTTTAAAATGTTACAACTAATTCGCTTTTACTATAGAGATGCAGATTCCACACGGATTCCATAAACCAATCGAAGTTTTTTTTATTTTTCTTCTACACGTTGCTATTTCTAATTGCTATGTCTATCTTTGACAGCAAAAAAAGTTCTGTTTTTCAAAAGAAACATATCAAAGTTAACGGACGAGGAACTACTGACGCACTACATGAAGTCCGGGGATTCGGAATATTTCGGTGAATTATACAACCGTTATATCCCGTTAACGTACGGACTGTGCCTGAAATATCTGCAAGATGAGGACCGGGCGCAAGAAGCAGTCATGCAGATGTTCGAAGACTTGCTGCCTAAGATCAGTAACTATGAAATAAAAGTGTTCAGGCCGTGGCTCTACCGGGTAGCGAAGAATCACTGTCTGCAACTGTTACGAAAGGAAAACAAAGAAATTCCGTTAGATTACACCATTAATATTATGGAATCCGACGAATTTCTGCATCTATTAAGTGAAGAGGAAAGTTCGGAAGATCAGCTAAAGGCATTGCATCATTGTCTGGAAAAGCTGCCCGAAGAACAACGGACCAGCATTACACGTTTCTTCTTAGAAGAAATGTCGTATGCGGATATTGTGGAACAAACCGGATTTACGCTCAATAACGTGAAAAGCTATATCCAGAACGGAAAGCGAAACTTAAAAATTTGTATCAAGAAACAAACCCTATGAAACTATTGGACTACATACGAGGACTCCGCAAAGGAAAAGAGGCGCATCGACTGGAAAAAGAGTCGATGAAAGATCCTTTTCTGGCCGATGCTATGGATGGGTACCACCAAGTAGAAGGGGATCACGAACAGCAGATTCGTCAATTGCAGATGAGGGTAAACGCTCATTCGGCCAAGAAAAGAAATAAGTATGCCATCACCTGGAGCATCGCTGCCTGTCTGATGATAGGAATCGGAATCAGCAGCTATTTTCTGTTACTGAAACAGAGTATAGAAGATAATGTATTAGAGCAAGTTTCTTCCGTATCCATACAAAAGATGACCCCAGATTCCAGCCACATCCCTACCGAAAAGGAAATAGTCGGAAAAGATATAGTGGCCAAGACCAAAGAAGCTTCTAAATCCCGAGAGATTCCTGCCGCAGCAACTCCCGCAACAATACCTGCCAAAGCATCTACGACCGTTCCTACACCAGCTCCGGTCATGGAAGAAGTGATTACTCCAACTGAAGTTTCGGAAGAGGTGACTGTAGCGATGGCTACAGATACTTCAGTCTCCGAGTCTGACAGAAAAAAGATGAAAATTACTAAATTGACTGCCCAAGCCAACAACATCATCAGAGGAAAGGTAACAGATGAAAATGGAGAACCACTCGTTGGAGCTAATATCTGTTATAAAGGAACCAATATCGGAACCATAACAGACCTCAACGGAGAATTCTCATTGATCAAAATGAAAGGTAATGAAGATTTAACCATCAATTATATCGGTTATAATCGCATTGATATGCAAGTAGACACCAGTCAGACAATGCTCATAGCTATGAATGAAAGTGACAGACAAACACTGGATGAAGTCGTGGTAGTAGGATATGGCACACAGAAAAAAAGGACTGTAACAGGAGCCGTCTCCACCGTTTCAATAGAAGACTTGAAAAAGGCTCCGGGTATCTTGCAAAACTCCGATACATCAAAAGAATCCGATACATTAAAAGGCTCTGGCAATTCGCAGAGTTCTGTTGCTCCGAAGCCCGTGATGGGAATGAAACAGTATAAAAAGTATCTCAAAAAGAACTTGATTCATCCCACAGACGAAGCTTGCGCTAAAGTCAAAGGAAAGGTTGTATTGACTTTCCGCGTAAACAAGGAAGGGCGTCCTTACTTTATCAGAGTCAAAGAAAGTCTTTGCAAATCATTAGATAAGGAAGCTATACGCCTGATTCTGGAAGGACCAGACTGGACTTATGGAAACAAAATTGCAGAAGTAACCGTCAAATTCTAAGCAACATCAAAAGTTTGATTCATTTCTGTATGGAAATGAATTAAATAAAAAAGTAGGCAGTATCTTTATTGGGGCCGACTAAAAAGTCGTTAGTATCTTAAATCTCCTCCCTTCGGGAAGGAGGAGTACCCGTAGGGGGAGGTGGTAGGTGAGTATATTAGTCCTTCGTATCCTTTTGTTACAAATCAGAAGTTAAAAACATCTATTATAGGGCCTGGGTTCAAGTTATAAATGCGACAGTTGATTGAGAATTTAGTGTAGAAGCATAATTTTAGAGAGAAGCTGATGAAA
>PPYE01433129.1_pt1 | contig 17943 bp, 13 predicted proteins | sample 1559881 | NCBI WGS metagenome assembly PPYE01 (sample SAMN08240022, study PRJNA423297) | Human gut metagenome, whole genome shotgun sequencing project. | reverse complement strand
GGTCTTGTACCCCGTCTCGGCGGCGGCCGCCATCAGCCGGGGGGCGATCATGTCGCAGACCGCCTGCTGGAAGGCGGCGGCAGCATCCTTAACCTGAAGGGAAATCCCCTTCTGCTTGGCGTTGTGGGACAGGTTGATCATGGCGGTTTTCAGCCCGGAGAAGGAAAAGTCAAAGGGGCTGCCCTCCACCTTGGGCCGGGGGAGGTGGTACACTGTGGGGTCTCCCTGCCGGGCGGCAGCGTCCATCTCCACTCCGGCGGGATAGGAAAATCCCAACACCCGGCCCGCTTTGTCGTAGGCTTCCCCTACGGCGTCATCCCGGGTGCGGCCGATGATGCGGTAGTGGGTGTAGTCCTGCACCTCCACAATGTGGCTGTGGCTGCCGGACATAATCATGCAGAGAAAGGGGGGCTTTACCTTTCCGTCGATGTAATTGGCGGCCACATGCCCCCGGATGTGGTGGACGGGGATCAAAGGCTTTCCGCTGGCCATAGCCAGCCCCTTGGCGAAGTTCACCCCCACCAGCAGCGCCCCAATCAGCCCCGGCGCCACGGTGACGGCAATGCCGTCCAGCTCGGCCAGACTGCACTCCGCCTCCTTTAAGGCCAGCTTCACCACCTGGGAGATGGCTTCGCAGTGGCGGCGGGAGGCGATTTCCGGCACCACCCCGCCGTACAGCCTGTGTTCCTCCACCTGACTGTCCACAATGTTGGAGAGCACCCTTGTTCCGTCCTCCACCACTGCGGCGGCGGTTTCATCGCAGGAGCTTTCAATCCCCAGCAGTTTCATCGTCCTTTTCCTCCTCTTGCAAGTGTTTGTCCAGCAGCAAAGCGTCCTCCGTGGGGGCGGTGTAGTAGTTCTTCCGCCGCCCCACCTGGACAAATCCGTTTTCCAGATAAAAGTCCAGGGCGGCTCGGTTGGACTGCCGCACCTCCAGCTGGATGGCAGTGCAGTCCCGCTGTTTTGCTTCCTGCCCCAACGCCAGAAGCAGGGCGTTGCCCGCCCCCCGGCGGCGGCAGTTCGGCAGCACGGCGATGTTGTTCAGTTCACACAGCCCGAAAGCGCACTCCCCGTCCGCAAAACCCACCGGCCTTTCCCCTTCCCAGGCCGCCAGCACCACGGCGCAGGGGTGGTCCAGCCGGGCGGCAAAGGTTTCTTTTTTCCAGCAGGGGGAGATGCAGGCGGCGAAAATAGCGTAGACCGCATCCAGGTCCGCCGCCGTCACCGGGCGGATGTCCCAATGAGTCATAGGTTCACCAGCTTTTCCAGCTTTTCTTTCAGTTGGTCCCGGCAGCGGCGGTAGGTGTCCAAATCCTGTCCGAAGGGGTCGGCCACGTCCAGGCTGGTGACCTTATCCCCCACCAGGGGCATCCCGCCTACCAGGGTCCGGGCCTGGGTAGGGGTCATGACAAAAATCCGGTGAGCCTCTTTTAACAGAAAGGGGGTCACCTGGCGGGAGCGGTGGCCGGACAGGTCCATCCCCCACTCCTTCATGGCCGCCACAGCGTTGGGGTTGGCGGGCAGGCCGTCGATGGTTTGCAGTCCGGCGCTGATGACTCCCGAGGAAGTGTCCCCCTTTTCCTTTAACATTTGCTGCAAAATGGCCGCCGCCATGGGGCTGCGGCAGGTGTTCCCGGTGCAGAGAATGAGATAGTTCATAAAATTACTCCTTTTCAAACTTGAAGTTTGAAGATATGTCTTGTCTCCCTTTGATGATGGGAGCGCAGCGCAAAGGGTTGGACAGAGGGAGAGAAAACAATATGGTTTCCACTCTGAAAAGATTGTGCGGCTTTTATCATTTTCTCTCCCCCAGTCAGCTTCGCTGACAGCCCCCTCGTCAGAGGGGGCTAAGTGCTGCCTTGACAGCTTCATCAATCCACTGACAAACTCCGTCAAAATTACGTTCCACATCGAGATTGGAAATGCGCAGTACCTTCAAATTCATTTGCTCTAATTGAGCTGTCCGGCGGCGGTCATTTTGTTGAGCTTCCTGAGTAAAATGTCCTCCGCCATCCAATTCCAATACCAGCCCGGCTTTTGCGCAATAAAAATCTACAATATAATTTCCGATTGCCTTTTGCCTTTGAAAGCGAACCGGATATTGCCGCAAAAAGCAGTACCACAACTTTCGCTCCCATGGAGTCATGTTTTTTCTTAATTCCTTCGCGCGAGGAATATTGTCTTTTTGATATGGTTTCATTGAAATTCCTTTATTTAGGCAGAAATGGATTTCTATGCCGCAAGGAAAAAATCAGATTCTTGCCTCCCTCTGATGAGGGAGGTGGATGGCCTCAGGCCAGCCGGAGGGAGAGAAAACAATATGATTTGCACTCTGAAAGGATAGTGCAGCTTTTATTGTTTTCTCTCCCCCAGTCAGCTTCGCTGACAGCCCCCTCGTCAGAGGGGGCCAAGTCAATGTGGAACCATTTTCTACAGTCTAAGACTGAGCCTGCGGTTCAACCCTTCGCTTCCAGCCAATTCTTCCCGCTATGCACATCCACTTCCAGCTTCACCTTCAAATCGGCGGCGTGCTCCATCTCTTCTTTCAGCAGCTTCTTCACCTGCTCCTCCTCCTGAGGCGGGCACTCCACCATCAGTTCGTCGTGGACCTGCAAAATCAATTTCGCTTGCAGCCCTTCCTGCTCCAGCCGCCGGTGTACCCGCACCATAGCCAGCTTGATGATGTCGGCGGCGGTACCCTGGATGGGGGTGTTCAGGGCAATCCGCTTGGCCCCCTCCCGGACGTTGTGGTTGGAGGAGCGAATGTCCCCCAGCTCCCGGCGGCGGTGGTAGAGGGTCTCCACATAGCCGTGTTCCCGGGCAAACTCCACAATGTCGGTCATATATTTCGCCACCCCGGAAAAATTGGCCAGATAAGCGTCGATATAAGCCTTGGCTTGGGGCACCGACACATGGATGTCCTGACTGAGGGAAAAGGCGCTGATGCCGTAGACAATGCCGAAGTTAATGGCCTTGGCACTGCTTCTCTGCTGGGGGGTCACCTGGCTGGCGGGGATGCCCAGCACCTGGGAAGCGGTGCGGCGGTGGATGTCCTCTCCGTCCCGGAACGCCTGTAACATATGCGCATCGTCGGCGATATGGGCCAACAGCCGCAGCTCAATCTGGGAGTAGTCGGCGTCCACCAGAATCCAGTCCTCCCTGGGCACAAAAAATTCCCTTAACCGGCTGCCCTGGGGGGTGCGCACCGGGATATTTTGGACGTTGGGCTCGGTGGAGCTGATTCGTCCGGTGCGGGTCTCGGTTTGGTTGAAGGTGGAATGCACCCGCCCGTCGCTGCCGATTACCTTCAGCAGCCCGGTGGTGTAGGTGGAGGTGAGCTTGGTGAGCTTCCGGTAGTCCAGCAGGGTCTGGACAATGGGGTGGTTGCCCCGTAACCGTTCCAGCACCTCGGCGGAGGTGGAGTAGCCGGTTTTGGTCTTTTTCAAGGGAGGCAGTCCCAGCTCTTCAAACAGCACCTTCCCCAGCTCCTTGGTGGAATTGGGGTTAAACTCATGCCCGGCATAGTCAAACAGCTTAGTCCGCAGCTCCTCCGCCTGAGCGGACAGCTCCTTGCCGTATTCTTCCAAGGCCTTGGCGTCCACGCCGAAGCCCTCCTGCTCCATCTGGGCCAGCACCCGGCAGAGGGGCAGTTCAATCTGGGTGAGCAGAAACTCCATCTGCTGCTCCTTCACCAGTTTCTCCAAAACGGGGCAGAGGTGGGGCAGAATGGCCATAGCCCGGCCTTCCTCCGGCCCGATAAACTCCAGCTGAGGCAGATACTTCACCGCCAACTGCTCCATCTCGTATCCCTTGGAGGAGACGCTGAGCAGGTAGGCCGCCAGCTCCCCGTCCCACACCGTGTCCAGCTTCTTCCCCAAACTCCGGGCCAGCTTATAGCTGGGTTTGGCCTGAAAGGTGCGCTTGGGCTTGTCACTGCCCAGCACCAAGGTTTCAAAGGCCTGGGAAGCGGTGAGGGCAAAGGGATAGACGGTGTGTTTTCCCATCACCAGCAGGCCGGTATCGGTGAGAAGATAGTCCACCATATCCAGCCCGGCCAAATCCTGTTTGGCTTCTTCCAGGGATTCCGGGGCCGCCATGGTATATTCCATGCGGTTGGTCATTTCCGCCGGGGCGGCGGTGTACTCCCCCTGCTCCAAGCCAAATTTGGGCAGCATGGAAAACAGTTCCAGCCCGGTGAGCAGCCGGTACAGCTCCTCCCGGTGTTCCGGCTGCTGGGCGTAGGCAGAAAGATCCTGCTCCACCGGGGCGGTGAGGCAGATGGTGCCCAGCTCCCGGCTGAGGTAGGCGCTTTCCTTCCCTTCGGTGAGCAGCTTTTTCACCCGGGGGGTGAGCTTGGCTTCCTCCAAATGGGCGTACAGCTCATCCAGGCTGCCGAACTGCTGAATCAGGCTCACGGCGGTCTTTTCCCCGATGCCCTTCACCCCGGGGATGTTGTCGCTGGAATCCCCCATCAGGGCCTTGATCTCGATCATCTGTTTGGGCTCCACCCCGTAGTCCTCCCGGATTTTTTCCGGGGTGTAGGGAATCTGCTCCTTGGTTTTCACCAAGCAGACGGTGGTGGAACCGCTGACCAGCTGGAAGCTGTCCCGGTCCCCGGTGGCGATGACGCAGCTTCCCCCCTGCTCCCCGGCCAGCCGGGACAGGGTACCCAGTAAATCGTCCGCTTCGTAGCCGTCCTGTTCCAGAATGGCGTAGCCCAAAGCGGAGAGGATGTCTTTCAGGGGCTGCATCTGGGAGAACAGCTCCTGGGGCATTCCCTTGCGGTTGGCCTTGTACTCCGGGTACTGTTTGTGGCGGAAGGTGGGGGCGTGGCGGTCAAAGGTAAAGACGATTTGATCCGGCTCCCAGTCTTTTTTCAGCTTTAACAGGATATTGAGAAAGCCGAAGATGGCGTTGGTGGGCTGGCCGGACTGGGTGGACAAAGCCCGCACCCCAAAAAAGGCCCGGTTGATGATGCTGTTGCCGTCGATGGCCAAAAGTTTCATAGCAAAAATCCTTTCTCCGCCCCGGTTGACACAGCCAATCATCTGCGCTGATTGGCTTGCGTCCCCTTTTGCCGCCCGTAAAGGATGGGCGGCACCTTGCTATGCAAGGGTCAAGGGAACTCTATTCTGAGAATTGCGGTGCCGGCGATTCTGAACTTGACAATCTGAAGAAATTGGGTATAATGGTTTCGCTGCGCCGGACCAGCGCTGTTTACCAATAGGATGCCGAATCACCGGACTTACCGGTAATCCGGTTCCCTCCGTTATTACAAAATAAAATGGCCGGACTGAAGGGAAACATTCCAAGCCGTGTTCGGTTCCCACCGAGATGGGAACCGTAATCGCAGCCTTTGCTTTTCGCAAACGCTGCTGATTTCAGCAATCATTATAGCACACCGCCGCCCCCCTACGCAAGGAAGGGGCGTAAAAGGAGAAGATTTATGAAAGACTTGTCCCTGTTTGGGATTACCCTCCCCCGCACCGCTATGCTGGCCCCCATGGCAGGCATTGCCGACCGTGCTTACCGGCAGCTCTGCAAGGAGTACGGCGCGGTGCTGGTAGTGGGGGAGATGGCGTCGGTGAAGGGACTTTGTTACTCCGACCGGAAAACCGCCGAACTGCTCACCTGCACCCCGGAAGAGTATCCCATGGGGGTGCAGCTGTTCGGGGACGACCCGGCCTTTTTCGCCAAGGCCGCCAAGATTGCGGCGCAGTACCACCCCGCCTTCATCGACATCAACATGGGCTGCCCGGTACACAAGGTAGTGTCCACCGGGGCCGGGAGCCGGCTGATGACCACCCCGGAAAAAGCCGCCCAGATTGTCCGGGCTTGTGTGGAAGCGGTGGACATCCCCATTACCGTGAAGATGCGCAAAGGTTATCACGCCGAGGACGCCAACGCCCCGGAGCTGGCCAAGCTCTGCGAGGCGGAAGGGGCCGCCGCCATCACCATCCACGGCCGCACCAAGGCCCAGCTCTACCAACCGGGGGCGGACTGGGAGATCATCAAGCAGGTGAAGGAAGCGGTGTCCATCCCCGTCATTGGCAACGGGGATGTGATGTGCGCTCAGGATGCGGCAGAGATGTACCGCCAAACCGGCTGCGATTTGGTGGCGGTGGCCCGGGGCAGCTACGGCCGTCCCTGGATTTTCTCGGAAATCACCCAGTACCTGAACACCGGCACCCTTCCCCCGGAACCTTCCCCGGAAGAAAAGATGGAGGTGATGCTCCGCCACCTCTCCCTGATCTGCACCTACAAAGGAGAGCGGGCCGGGATGCGGGAAGGCCGGAAGATCGCCGGGTTTTACGTCAAGGGACTGGCCCAGGCCAGCCGGTTCCGGGGAAAATGCGGCAGCCTGTCCAGCTATGAGGACGCCAAGCAGCTGGCCAAAGAGGTATTAGAAGCCCAAACAGAGGAACCTTGGGAGGACTGACGGCATAGGATGTACTGTCCTTACCAAACAATCCCCGGGACCGCATAGGCGGCCCATAAAATAGAAAAAGCCCCTTGTCGGAAGAAAAACCGGCAAGGGGATATTGTTTGGAATGAAAAGTGAAAAATGAATAGTGAATAATTATGGTTGAGAGTTGCCCGTTGGTCAACTCTCTTCCCTTTGTATGGAGAGATTTTTCGGAGTTCTTTTGTCTGTTTTTCAGTGGAAACTGAAAATAAAAAGTGAAAAATGGAATTGCATCGCTGCCGAAAGCCTTTTTTGGGCAGGGCAATCTTTCTTGTTTTTCCAATGGGAGATTCCACCGCAGGGAGAATCAACCACAATGATTCATTCTTCACTATTCACGTCCTCCACGGATTCCCCTCCGCCGGGTCGGTGGGGTCCCAGCCACGGTTGGGGCTGTCGGCGGAGATGGTCTGGGCGGCAGGGCGGCCCAGAGGGTCCCCCATGGAAGGGCGGCTGGTCAAGGCTACCTTGGTGCCGGAGGGGCAGTTCTGGTAAATCCACAAACTGTCCGCCACCGTTAGCCGGATGCAGCCGTGGGAAGCGGTGGTACCCAGCTTGTTGTACTCCTCATACTGCAAGCTGTCCTCACTTTGGCGGAGATAGGGCACCGAATGGAACAGGATATGCCCGGTAATCCGGGTGGCGTATTGGCCGTACACGTCCCCCACCAGATACCGCCAGCGATACTGGTCGGTGGTGGTGTAGGTGCCGGAAGGGGTGCCGTTGCCGCAGGAGCAGATCATGCTCTTCACCGGGATGCAGTATTCCCCGGTGCTGTCCGCCTGGTACACCGTCACCGTATTGGTGGACTTATTCACCACCAGATAGTAGGGATTGCCGTTGGAGTACACCCCAGTGGACACCCGGTTGTTCACCGTCACCGCCACCGCAGCGCTCACCGCCGGATTGGAGGCGCTGGTCACCGTCACGGTGCAGCTTCCCGCCGCCACCCCGGTAATCCGTCCCAGACTGTCCACCGTGGCCACGCTGGGGTCAGAGGAGGTCCAGATCTCCCCTTTGTCCGCCGCATCCGCCGGGGTCATGGTGACAATGGGCATCTGGCTCTGGCCCAGATTCAGGGTGACGGCGTAGGTGGTCAGGGTAATGCCGGTAACCTGCACCGGCTGGGCGGGCTGGGACACCTCCGACACCTGGGAGGTCTCCGAAACCTGCGACGCCTCCGAAGGCTGGGAGACTTCCGACACCGGCTCCACCTGGCTGCTGCCGGACTCCGCCGACGACGAAACAGGTTCCACCGTCCCGCTGCTAGCCACCCGGGAAGAGGTTTCCCCAACCTCCCCCTGAGATGCGCAGGCAGTGACCCCGCAGATCAGCAGCAGCACTGCCAGGGTGACGGACAGAATGCCCAGCCATGTTTTCTTTGATTTTCTGCCTTCCATATGTTTTCCTCCCAAAAGGCCAAAATTCCCTTCATTCCAACAGAATACCATCTTTCGCTTGAAATTGCAAACCCTTTTCCGTTATTCTTCCGGTTTCCCCACCGGTCATTCCAAGGGTATCTGCTTTTCTGGGGGGCAGACTAGAAAAAACAAGGAAAAGAGGAAGATGATGCAGCCGTGTTTGATTGTCATTGACTACCAGCAGGATTTTGTGGCCGGGCCCCAGGGGTTTTCCGCTGCCAAAGCCCTGGAACCGGTGCTGGCGGAGCGAATCCGCCGCTACCGTGCCGCCGGTGGTGCGGTGCTCTTTACCCTGGACACCGGTGGCAGCTCCACTCCCCTTCCCCCCAAAGCCCTGGGCCGCACCCTTTACGGCAGGGTGGAGCAGGAAAAGCGGCGGGAGGACCTCTGCTTTGTGAAGGACACCTTCGGTTCAGCGGCGCTGCTGGACCATCTGCGCCGGACAAGCTACGCCTCCATTGAGCTGGCGGGGGTGGTGAGCCACCTCTGTGTACTGGCCAACGGCATTCTGGCCCGGACCGCCTGTCCCCAAACCCCTATCTGGGTGGACCCCGCCTGCGTGGCGTCCCCGGAACGGGAGCTGGAGCAGGCGGCGCTGGACGTTTTACAGCAAATCCACATCCGCATGGGGACACCTCTATCTTAGTTGTGGGAAAAGACCGGCTTCAGGTGACAGGGAAAAGGGAAATTCATAGTATGTTCCCCAGAAACAAGGTGCGCCACCTTTTTGTCAAGGAAAATGACCTGCCGGATACCGGCAGGTCAAAAAACTGCAATAGAAAGCAGAACAGAAAACACTCCACGGAAGGGCTGACGGCGCAGGATCAAGGGCTTTCCTTTCCTCGTCCTTTCCACACCAGCAGCGCCCCCAGCACTGCCGCCACCGCCTGGGACAAGGGCACTGCCATCCAAAGGCCCCACCATCCCAGAAGCTGGGGCAGAAGGAACAACAATGCCAACAGCAGCGCCGGTTCCCCGTAAATCACCAGGTAGGCCCAGAGGTTTTTCCCCGTGGCGTAAAAGTAAGCGGTGGACACCCGGGACAGGGCGGCAAACAGAAACCCGCCCAGGAACACCGGCAGGGCCTGGGCCACCATTCCGGCAGTTTCCGCCGAGGTGCCGAACAGGGCGGCAGATTCCCCTCGCAGCAGGTACACCCCCACCATGCACACCGCCGCCACCGCCAGGGCAAAGAGATAGGCAAATTTGCGGTAGGTCAAGGTTGCCCGCCGGTTCCCTTCCCCGTAGGTCAGGCTCAGCAGAGGCTGGGTGCCGTCGCTGACCCCTTGCAGCAGCAGGATCACCACCGAGGTGATGTAGCTGATGGTGGCATAGCAGGCCACGGCGGCGTCACCCCCGGTGAGGGCGGCAAATTTGTTCATCAAAATCAAGGTCAGGTTGGGGGAAAAGGTGAGCCCAAAAGGGGACAGTCCCACCCGAAGAATCTGGCCCAGCAGCTCTTTTCCCTGGCCGGAAAAGGTGAACCTGGGCTTTTTGTGGTGCCGAAAAAAGTACCCCAGACAGGCCAAAAAGGTCACCGCCTGCCCCAAATCGGTGGCCACCGCCGCCCCCATCATCCCCCAGGGGATCACCCACACCAGCAGCCAATCCAGCAGGATATTGGTGAGAAATCCGGCGATCATGGCCGCCATAGCAAAGACGGCGCCACCCATGTTCCGAATCAGGGGTACCAAACCGGTACCCAGCACCTGAAACAGGGCGCCGAAGCTGATGTAGAGCAGATATTCCTGCCCCAAGGCAAAGATGGTTCCCTGGGCGCCGAACAGGCCCAGGACAGAGGGGGCGAGAGTGAGGAACAGCACTGTCAGCCCGATCCCAGACACCGCCAGGGCCAGCACCATCATGCCGAAGTATTTCCGGGCCAAAATGATCCGCCGTCTGCCCAGGGAAATGGCGTAACACACCGCACCCCCCATGCCGATGCCGGTGCCCACCGCCTGCAAAAAGGCGGTGATGGGATAGGCCATATTCACCGCCGCCAGGGCATGGTCCCCCATGGCGTGGCCCAAAAAGAAGCCGTCCACAATGGCGTACACCCCGGACAGGGCAAAGGCCAACATGGAGGGAAGCACGGCTTGGAAAAAGGCTTTACGTTCCTTCATCTTCACAGGCCTCCCGAAAGTATTGATTGTACCGGGCGGTGGCATCCAGAAACTCCTGGGATGTCTCCTGCCCCAGCCGCTGCCAAACCCGGCTCTCCGTTTGAATCAGCTGCCGGGCAATTTCACCGGCGTATGCCAGTCCCTGAGGGGTCAGGGTCACCCGACGCACCCGCCGGTCTCCCGGTTCCTGAGCGAAAGACACCCAGTTTTGCAGCTGCCAGTGTTTCAACACGCTGTTCACCGTCTGTTTGGGCAGCGCCCAACGGCAGCAGATGTCCCGCTGCCGGCAGCCCTGGGGCTGCTCTACCAAACTCAGCGCCACCAACAGTTCCGTCAAACTCAGTCCATGGCGTTTCGCCCAATCGGCGTACAGCATATTGGTTTCCTGCCACAAACCGGTAAACTCCCAAAAATAGCCCATCTTCTCCCTCCAACTCGTCCGATTTCGGACAGATTATAGCAAAGGGAGTACCACTGCGTCAAGGGACAAAACCAGCGGAAGGTATGAGATAAGTGACAGGGTTAAAAAAATGTCTAGGCAACCTGCCATTTTAAGGCAAACTCTCTCACAAATCCGGCAGAAAATCATTTTCCAAAGCGCAGCGGCGTCCATTTTGGCGGTTTCCCGATTTGCCGCTTTGGATTATTATCTCCGGCTTCCAAATCCCGGCATTGGGGAAACCCGGCCCGAAAGGTTTCGGCAGACAAAAATACAGAAGCACCGCCCTGTTAAGACGGTGCTTCCGCACATCGGCAGCTTACGCAGCCGGTGTTGTTTCACTTGGAATGTCAACGAACTCAGTCGTTGCGGCCATGCCATTTCCAATCCATGACTTCGGGCAGATCCTGACCCTTGTCGGCGATATAGTTGGTGTGCTCCACCAAAGTATCCCGCATCTTCTGGATCAGGTAAGCGCCGCGGTTGCCCAGCTGGGGCAGCTGCTGCACAGCGTCGATGACCAGGTGGAACCGGTCGATCTCGTTCTGTACCCGCATGTCGAAGGGAGTGGTGATGGTGCCTTCTTCCTGATAGCCGTGAACGTGTACGTTCTGGTTGTGCCGACGGTACATCAGTTCGTGGATCAGGCGGGGATAGCCGTGGAAGGCAAAGATGATGGGCTTGTCCTTGGTGAACAGGGAATCGTAATCCGCATCGGTCATGCCGTGGGGATGCTTGTCGTGAGATTCCATCTTCATCAGGTCAACCACGTTGATAAACCGAATCTTCAGTTCCGGCAGGTTGTCCCACAGAATGGTAACAGCAGCCAGAGTTTCCAGAGTCGGGGTGTCGCCGCAGCAAGCCATGACCAGGTCGGGTTCGCAGCCCTGATCGTTGGAGGCCCACTCCCAGATGCCGATGCCCTGGGTGCAGTGCTTCACAGCCTGGTCCATGGTCAGCCACTGGGGACGGGGATGCTTGGAAGTCACCAGCACGTTGACGTAGTTGCGGCTGCGTGCGCAGTGGTCGTAGCAGCTCAGCAAGCAGTTGGTGTCCGGGGGCAGATACATCCGCACCACGTCCGCCTTCTTGTTGGCAACGTGATCCAGGAAACCGGGGTCCTGGTGGGTGAAGCCGTTGTGGTCCTGCTGCCACACGTTGGAGGACAGGATATAGTTCAGAGAAGAAATCTTCTGTCTCCAGGGCAGTTCGCTGGTGACCTTCAGCCACTTTGCGTGCTGGCTGAACATGGAGTCCACCACGCGGATGAAGGCTTCGTAGCTGGCAAAGAAGCCGTGACGGCCGGTGAGCAGGTAGCCTTCCAGCCAGCCTTCGCAGAGGTGTTCGCTGAGCATACCGTCCATGACACGGCCGTCGTGGGACAGGAACTCGTCGTTGTCCACCAGTTCGGCGTTCCAGTCACGGTTGGTTTCTTCAAACACCGCACCCAGACGGTTGGACATGGTTTCGTCAGGCCCAAAGATACGGTAGTTCCGTTCTTCCTTGTTGAGCTTGAAGATATCCCGGACAAACTTGCCCAGTTCGATCATATCCTGCGCTTCTACGCTGCCCGGATAGGGAACGTCGATGGCATATTTGCGGAAGTCGGGCATCCGCAGATCCTTCATCAGCAGGCCGCCGTTGGCATGGGGGTTGGCGCCCATGCGGCGGTTGCCCTTGGGGCAGATAGCCTTCAGTTCGGGGATCAGCTTGCCGTTTTCGTCAAACAGCTCTTCGGGCTTGTAGCTGAGCATCCACTCTTTGAGCTGTTCCAGGTGTTCCGGCTTGGACATATCCATGGGAACCTGGTGAGCACGGAAGGTGCCTTCGATCTGCTTGCCGTCCACCACTTTGGGGCCGGTCCAGCCCTTGGGGGTGCGCAGCACGATCATGGGCCAAATCGGGCGTTCGGTGACGCCGTCTTCCCGGGCAGCCTTCTGGTTGGCTTTGATCTTTTCTACACAAACGTCCAGGGTTTCGGCCATGCGCTTGTGCATCTCCATGATGTCTTCGCCTTCCTGGTATTCCACAAAGTGGGGTTCCCAGCCGCAGCCTTCGAAGAACTTCTGGCATTCTTCTTTAGGAATACGGGAGAAGACAGTGGGGTTGGAGATCTTGTAGCCGTTCAGGTGCAGAATGGGCAGAACGGCACCGTCAGTGACGGGGTTGAGGAACTTATTGGAGTGCCAGGCAGTGGCCAGCGGGCCGGTTTCGGCTTCGCCGTCGCCTACCACACAGGCAACTACCAGTTCCGGGTTGTCGAACACAGCGCCGAATGCGTGAGCCATGGAGTAACCCAGCTCGCCGCCTTCGTTGATGGAACCGGGAGTTTCCGGCGCCACGTGGCTGGAAATTCCGCCGGGGAAGGAGAACTGCTTGAACAGCTTCTTCATGCCTTCCACGTCTTCGCTGACATTGGGGTACACTTCGCTGTAGCTGCCTTCCATGTAGGTGTTGGCAACCATGAAGTTTCCTCCGTGGCCAGGACCGGAAATATAGATCATATCCAGATCATACTTGTTGATGATACGGTTCAGATGACAGTAAATAAAGTTCTGTCCGGGAACCGTGCCCCAGTGACCAACGATTTTTTTCTTGACGTGATCCATGGTCAGAGGTTCACGCAGAAGCGGGTTGTCCAGCAGATACAGCTGACCGGCTGCCAGATAGTTGGCGGCGCGCCAGTATGCATCCATCTTGTTGAGCAATTCAGGGGTAGGATCCCAATTGCTGCAAACCTTGTTTTCCAACATCCAAATCCTCCTTTGATTCGATACGGCCGTAACAGCAATTCCATGCAGAAACGCCCCACCGTAATTACACCTTTATCATACTAATTTTTTGGCTTATTGTCAATGTGTAAAAACGAAATTTTTCGTGGATTTTGTGCCATGGCCGTTTAGAAACGCTGTTGAGTGTGATTATTTCTGATTTGCAAAGGCTCCGAAGGCTTTGTAAGCCATATACACATCCACTTTGGCGGTGACTTCAAAGGGAGAGTGCATACTCAGCACCGGCACCCCTAAATCCACCACGTCAACCCCCAGGTTGGCAATCATCATGGCAACGGTTCCGCCGCCTCCCTGATCCACTTTGCCAAGTTCGCCGGTCTGCCAGCCCACTTTGTTTTCATCCAGGATTTTCCGGATTTCGCCGATAAATTCCGCACTGGCATCGTTGCTGCCCCCTTTGCCCCGGGAGCCGGTGTACTTGGTCAGGCAGACGCCGTAGTTGAGGAAGCAAGTGTTGTTCTTCTCAAAGGCGTCGGCAAAGGTGGGGTCGAAGGCGCCGTTGACGTCGCTGGACAGGCACTGGCTGTTCATCAGCACCCGCCGCCCGTCGATGCCGTAGGGCTTGGCCAGATCTGCGGCGAAGTACCGCAGCATATCGCTGTTTAAGCCGGTGTTGCCTTCGCTGCCGATTTCCTCTTTGTCCGCCAGCACGGTAATCAGGGTGGTTTCCGGGTCCTTGCAGTCCAGGGCAGCCATCAAAGCGGGATAGGCGCAGACCCGGTCGTCCTGGCCGTAGCCCCCGATCATGCTCCGGTCAAAGCCCAAATCCCGCATTTCATAGGCGGGGACAGCCTCCAGCTCGGCGGAGAGGAAGTCCTCCTCAATAATGCCGTACTTTTCGTGGAGCAGGTTTAAGATGTTCAGCTTCACCCGTTCCGGCACCTTGGAGTCCTCCAACGAGATGGAGCCGCAGAGCAGGTTCAGCTCTTCCCCCTGGATGCCTTTGGCCAGGGTGCGCTGCATCTGCTCCCCTGCCAGGTGGATCAGCAGGTCGGTGACGCAGAACACCGGGTCGCCGGGCTCGTCGCCGATGCGCACCTGCACCTTTTCCCCGTTCTTCTTCACAATGACCCCGTGGAGGGACATGGGGACGGTAGCCCACTGGTACTTCTTGATGCCGCCGTAGTAGTGGGTCTTCATCAGCGCCAGCTGGCCCTGTTCGTACAGGGGGTTGGGCTTTAAGTCCAGCCGGGGGGAGTCGATGTGGGCGGCGTTGATGTGGGCTCCCTGAGCCAGGCTCTTTTTGCCGATGGTGGCGATAAGCAAAGCCTTGCCCCGGTTGTTCCAGTACACCCGGTCCCCCGGGGCATAGGTGGTTTCCGGGTCAAAGGGCACGAAGCCCTCCTGCTGGAGCAGCTCCACCGCCTTGGCCACCACTTCCCGCTCGGTTTTGGCGGCATTTAAGAAGTCCTTATAGCCTTCGCAGAAATCAAAGGCCTGTTCCAGCTCCTCTTTGGTCATGGTTTCGGTGAGATTCTTGGGCTGATAGCAGAGGGCCTCTTTCAGCTCCTCACCTTTGGTCTTTGGTTCACTCATGTCTGTTACCTCCTTGATAAAATGCGTTGTTCTATGGAAAATATACAATGAGCAGCAAATTTTTTGGGCCGGGGGATTTCCCCCTCATCCGAGCGAGCTGAGCTCGCCCACCTTCCCCCCAGGGGGAAGTCTTTGTCCGATGCCTTTTCCTTCTGCGCTATTATTTCACACCGGCGTTTCCGCTGGCTTCTTCTCATGGAAGATTCGACCAACGGGAGAATCAACCTGAATTATTCATTCTTCATGATTCATTTCTTCACTATTCACTATATTATCAGCGATTCATGGCCCTTCAATACAGCCTCTGGTACACCCGGTAGGTCCCCAGCACCGAATCCACATACTGGCTGGTGTCCGCATAGGGAATCACATCCAACGTCTCCCCATCTCCGGAATACTGAGGGTTGTCCAGCCACTGATTGGTGATGCCCCGTCCGGCGTGGTAAGCGGAGAGGGCCACCTGCTCGTGGTCGAATTCATTGAGCAGATACCCCAAAAAGAAGGTGCCGTAATAGATGGCCACTTCCGGGTCGTAGAGCTGGTCCACGGTGTAGTTTTCCCCGTCGGGGAGCTTGCTGCTGATCCAGTCGAAGGTGTCCTCGGTAATCTGCATCAGCCCCATGGCAGGCACCGAAGAGGTGGCGTTGGGGTCGAAGCTGCTCTCGCACTTCATCACCGAGTAAACCAGATTTTCGTCCACCGAAAACTCCTGGGCATACCGGCTCACCAGCTCGTGGTAGGGCTTGGGGAACAGCACCTGATAGCACAGGGCCAGTCCCCCCGCCACAATGGCTGCCAGCAGCACCAGCACCCCCACGGTGGCCCCCAGCACCCGGGACAGCCGGTTTGGTTTACCCTTTGCCATAGTCCTGTCCTTTCCCGGAACCGGCCAGCTGAGGGTGTTTCAGCTTCATGGCCAAAGCCAAAACCTGTTCCTTCAACTCTTCCGGCGTGCCGTCGTTGATCAAAAGGTAGTCGCTGTGCTCCTCCAAAAATTCCCGGCTGAGCTGGGCGTCCATCCGGGCCTGGGCCTGCTCTTTGGTCAGGCCGTCCCGGGCCATAATCCGCTTGCACCGAACTGCATCCTTGGCCACTACGGTAATCACCGCATCGCACTGAGCGTCCGCCCCGCTTTCAAACAGGGTGGGGGCGTCCAGCAGAATCACCCGGTGTCCCGCCGCCGCCAGCCGGTCCATCTGCTCCCTGGCTTCCTTGAGGATGGGGGGGAACATAATCCGATTCAACCGCTGGGTGGCTTCTTTGGAGGCAAAGGCCCGGTCCGCCAAAAGCTGGCGGTTCAGCTTCCCGTGTTCCAAAATATCCTTGCCGAAGTGCTTCGCTAACCGCTCCAGCAGAGCCGGGGATTGGGTCACCTCCCGGGCGATGAGGTCGCAGTCCACCACCCCGATGCCCTGTTTGCGCAGCAGATCCGCCACGGTGGACTTCCCTGCCCCGGTCTGTCCGGTGAGGCCGTAAACGTGGGTCTTGTTCTTCAAATCCACCACGTCAAACCCGCAGGCCCGCAGCAAGCGGTTGTACACCGCCATCCCCACTTCGTCCCGGAAGGGGGCCCGGGCGTACACCGTTTTGATGTCTTTGCGCTCATCCATCTGCCGCAGGGCGTCGAACAGCCGGCTGGCCTGGGACTCCTGGTCGGAAAAACTGCCGTAGGTAAACACCGGCAAATCGAACAGGCTCTTTTCCCGGTCGAACACCAGCACCGCCGTGCCTTCCTGGGCGTGGGTGCGGACGTAATCGCAGAATTGGGTGATGCTCCCGTCCACCATCACCACATGGGCAGAGGGGGCGTAGTGCTTATACTTCATGCCGGGGCTGGCCACCTTCTGGTTCCCTTCCAGCTTGGTGAACACCCCGTCGTCCACCTGCACCTGCTCCACCACCTTCAGCAAATCCCCTACGGTGACCCGGCCGGGGCGGAGAATCCGGGCGGAGTTCTCCCCCACGGCAATGACGGTGGATTCCAGCCCAACCTGGCAGCTTCCCCCATCCAGGATGCAGGGCAGCTTGCCTTTTAAGTCGTGGTACACATGGCTGGCACGGGTGGGGCTGGGTTTGCCGGAGGTGTTGGCGCTGGGGGCGGCCAAAGGCACCCCCGCTTCCTCAATGAGCTTCCGGGCCACCGGATGGCTGGGCAGCCGCACTGCCACAGTGTCCAATCCGGCGGTGACGGCGTCGCTGATTTCCGGGCGGCGGGGCAGCACCATGGTCAGCGGCCCCGGCCAGAAGGCGTCCACGAGCTTTTGCACCGTGGGGGTGATTTCCCTGACAATGCGCCCCAGCTCCTCTTTTTTGGCGATGTGGACAATCAGGGGGTTATCCATGGGACGGCCCTTGGCGGCGAAAATTTTCGCCACTGCCTGTTCGTCCAGGGCGTTAGCAGCCAAGCCGTACACCGTTTCGGTGGGCATTCCCACCAGTTCCCCCCGGCGGAGCAGCTTGGCGGCCTGGGCGATGTGCTCCGGGGTGGGTTCCCAAACCTGGGTTTCATATTGCATCGGCGTTCTCCCCTTTATGGGTTAAAATGGTTTCTATGATTTGGCACAATGGGTCTTTCAATATGATTTTCTCCTGTTTTCTCAGCAGTTTTTGGAGAAAAGTGAAATAAGCCTTCGGTATGCTTCTCAGCTTGTGGAAAAAGGCTCCGGTATGTTCGAAACAAGCCTTTGGCATGTTTCTGGCTTGACCCGCCCTCGGCTCTGCGCCATTGGGCAGGCGGATTCCGGCTTGTTATTTTCACAACTTTTTTCAAAAAATAAGGAGGAAGAAAGAGTTTTTATAACAAAACAATTTCCCATGCGGGGGTTAAGTTCCATCGATTTTTGCGAAGCAAAATGACGGCCGGCCTTTTGGCCGTCAAGATGGGACTTAGAAACGTCTTAGGACGTTTCGTTGCCACCCTAGAATCCACTGCGTGGGATTCGTATCCACTGCGTGGGATTCGTATCCACTGCGTGGGATTCGACCCCAGCAGCTTTTTGAAGAAAAGCGAAACAAGCCTTCGGCGTGTTTCTCACCAAAAACTTTTATGTTCCCGCCAGCAGTTTCGCCTGATAATCGGCAATCAGGGGGTCGATGAGTTCATCCAAATCCCCGTCCAAAATGGAATCCAGCCGGTACAGGGTCAGCCCAATGCGGTGGTCGGTAC
>PPYE01454738.1_pt1 | contig 17945 bp, 9 predicted proteins | sample 1559881 | NCBI WGS metagenome assembly PPYE01 (sample SAMN08240022, study PRJNA423297) | Human gut metagenome, whole genome shotgun sequencing project. | reverse complement strand
ATTTCCATTCTTATTATTTTAGGAGCAATTATTATTGTGAAATTATTATCGCTATTAGGCAAGAAAGTTATCAAACCTTTTGTTACGGGAACCGACAATCACCTGGACGACGTCATTTTTTACTCTTTGGAAGCGCCTGTTAAGTTTGCTATAATTCTGTTGGGAATCTGGATCGCTATCCATCGGTTGGTTTATCCGGACAGTTTTGTGAAAGTAGTTGACAATGCTTACAGCATTTTGATTGTTCTGGATATTACTTGGTTTTTCGGCCGTTTGTTCAGTAGTTTACTTCAGGTTTACTGGGGAAAGCAGTCCAACGGACAAGCTAACAAAATGATGCCAATCATCAAAAGAACCATCTTGGTTATAGTCTGGCTCATCGGCATCGTCATGGCTTTGAGTAATGTGGGAGTTAACATCAGCGCTCTGTTGGGAACTTTGGGTATTGGTGGTATCGCATTTGCTTTGGCAGCACAAGATACAGTAAAAAACGTTTTCGGTGCGTTTACCATTCTGACGGATAAACCTTTCAGCATCGGAGACACAATTCGCGTGGATAGTTATGAAGGAACGGTAGTAGACGTAGGAGTCCGAAGCACAAAAATAATGAATTACGACAAACGTATTATAACTTTCCCCAATTATAAGATTACCGATACTTCTATCGTTAATATTTCATCCGAACCTATGCGCCGAGTAGTCTTGAATCTTGGACTGACGTATGATACGACTTCCGAAAAGATGAAAGAAGCTTTAGAACTATTGAAATCCATCCCCAAAAGAGTAGAAAATGTATCTTCTAACCCTTCTGATATAGTCGCTGTTTTTACAGAATACTCAAATTCCGCATTGGTTATCATGTATATCTATTTTATAGAGAAACAAGGAGATATTTTAGGCGTAACCTCAAATATGAATATGGAAATACTGGCTGCTTTTAATAAAGCAGGATTGAACCTTGCTTTTCCGACACGGACTGTCTATATTCAGAAAGACGAATCATTGAAACAAGAAAGTTAATAAACCCATCGTTCTCTTAGAAATATGTACATGCAGCCCAACATCAATGTGCTATTTTTAAGATTAAACAAAAATACAGTTGAGATAAAAATGATAAAACAAAGAATAAAGCGCATAAATTAGTGCAATAATATACGGAATAACAGATTATTATTGCATAAATTCACATGAGATATGCATCTTTTTCTATCACTAAACCACTCGTTGGTATTAAAGGAACGCCTCCTTGGTTTAAAACCAACGCATTCTTCCTCACCGAGGAACCTGTTTTTCCTCGGTGAGGAAGAGATAAAAAGACTATCCGGAGCTTGTTTTCACGCTGGTTAATCACAAATAGCGAAAAGGCAAGATTAAACAAAAAGTTATCCTTACAGCCAATACATCATCTAAAAGAAAACATAAGAAGCAATATCATATCAATCTATTCAGCATACAACTTAAATAAAAGAAAGAGAGATTTTCATTCAAGCAAATGCAGACGTTTTTCTACTTCTTATTTATCCGTAATGTAATTTATAGCATTCCTTGACTGATTAAATATTCCTTTTTTAAGAAAGTTCTTTTTTCAGCAATAAGTAAGCCTGAGCAATAGTTAACGAACGACTGACAATACACAAACGATCATAGTAATTAGTAAGTCTGCAAGATCTTTTCGAAGCAGCTTTGTTGCCTGTTGTATACGATAAGCAATTGTTTTTACTGAAACCCCGGAACTCTCAGCTATTTCCTTATAGCTCTTTTTAGTAAAACGATGCATAACAAAAGCCTCCCTATAGGAAGCAGGCAATGCATCTATAGCTTCTTTCACTCTTTTTGAAAGCTCTTGGAACTGGTAAGTCTCTGCGTCATGTATCAGCTTTTCCATCTCCTCATAATACATAGTATCAGCATGATTCTTCAGCTGTTTTTGCTTGATGCAGTTAAGTGATCTATGGTAAACCGATTTGAGTAAATATCTGCCTAAGGAAGTTTCAACCTGAAGTGTTTCACGATGTTCCCACAGCCATAAAATAGCGTCACCCGCTATTTCTTTCGACTCTTCATAGTCTACAAACCTATTTCCATACGCACAAAGAATCGGGTAGTATTTTTTAAATATACTATCAAAAGCGATCATCTCCCCTCTCCTTAGTGCCATCAATAAGTACGCATCTTCATTGCTGTATTCCATGGCTGCAATGATAATGCTTATATTTTAAATAAGCGTAAAATAACACAGTTGTTAACCATAAAGTTTATTAATGTTAATTATTTAAATAACCTTAGTAGTTTTATTTTCCCGCTTGTCTCTTTAATAAATTTATCATGGAAATGCATCATTCAACTATAGAAGACTTGCTGATCAGCTATTATGATGGTAAAGCAACAGCAGACGAAATTCAGGAAATAGAAGCCTGGATCAAATTGTCAGATGAAAATAAAAAGAAGGCCATGGACATTTACACACTTCTTCTTATGACTGACACGCAACAGGTTACTGAAAAAATGGATATGGATGAGGAGCTATCAAAAGTGAAGGGACGGATGCAAGAGAATAAGTATCATATTTCCTGGTGGGGTTGGATACAACGTGCAGCTGTTGCCTTACTCATACCGATGGCTATTACTATTTTGGTTTTGCTTAACCAACCCCAATCTACCGCCCCCGTCCATGCCCAGATATTCGAAGTCCGGACACAACCCGGAATGATAACTTCTTTCAGATTACCAGACAGCACTTTAGTGTACTTAAACTCCGGCTCAGTCTTAAAGTATCCTTCCATTTTCACCGGTAACATTCGTGAAGTGAGTCTGAATGGCGAAGCGTATTTTGAAGTTGCGAAAGACCCTGAACATAAATTCATTGTTTCGACTCCCCAAAAATCTAAAGTGGAAGTTTTGGGTACACACTTTAACCTGGAAGCATTTGATGAGATGGATGAGGTGATTACCACTTTGGTAGAGGGAAAGGTCGAATTTGTTTATGAGAAAGACGGACAGGGAAGTAAAATACTAATGCGTCCCGGACAAAAAGTGATTTATAATAATAAGGACGGACAGATTCTGTCATACAACACCAATGGCGAATCGGAGCTTGCCTGGATGGACCAAAAGGTTATTTTTGATAAAACTCCATTTAAGGCAGCATTGCATATACTGAAGAAACGCTATAATGTAGATTTCATTGTAAACACTTCGAAATTTGACAAATATACATTTACCGGAGCGTTTACAGAACAATATATAGAAGAGATTCTGGAGAATTTTAAAATATCCTCACACATACGCTGGCGTAATGTGAAACTGACAAATAATCAAAGTGAAGAAAGGAGGCAGATTGAAATATATTAAAGCCTTTCATGTTTAACCAATAAAATTATAATACGTATGAGAAACTTCCAACCGCCTTAAAAAAAAGCATACAGGCAGATGTTCCCGCATCCAGCCTGTATGAGAAAGCCTTTAACCTGTTTGAATACAAACAGAGAAAATTATTTCTTAACTTTAATTCATGCAAATATATGAAGAAAAACAATTATGTCCAACAATTGTGGGCGGATAATCCCGTTTTTATTGTTTGGAAAAAAATTCCTTTGTCTATGAAACTGCTCTTTGTTTTCTGTTTTTGTTTTGTTGGGCTTCTATGTGCTAACGACAGCTACGCCCAACGTACTATGATCTCTGTGAAAGCACAAAACTTGACTGTGAAAGAAGTTCTGTCACAAATTGAGGCACAATCTGATTTTAGCTTTTTCTACAATGACCATCATATTGATGTAGACCGCCGGGTATCGGTAGTTACCGAACAGAGCAATATATTTACCTTATTGAATGAAGTGTTTAAAAACACCAATGTCAAATATGCCGTACGTAATAAAAAAATAATATTATCTACGCAAATAGTGGAAGCGCCTGCCGCGAAACAAACCGTGCAGATAAAGGGAAAAGTGACGGATATGTTTGGCGATCCGGTCATTGGCGCTACCGTAATGGAAGATGGCACCCAGAATGGTACAATTACAGACCTGGATGGGAATTTCATATTGAATACAGCATCTGCCAATGTGACGATTACGGTTTCTTACGTAGGCTATATGTCCCAGACCGTGAAGGCACAGCCCGGCAAAAGTCTGTCAGTCATCCTGAAAGAGGATACCAAGACACTGGACGAAATCGTTGTCGTAGGTTTTGGTACACAGAAGAAAGTCAACCTGACCGGTTCGGTATCTACGGTAAATGCCGAGGATTTACTGTCACGTCCGGTTTCTAATGTAAGCCAAGCATTACAAGGATTAGTTCCGGGAATGAATTTTTCTTATGCTTCGGATGGCAACGGTGGTGAAATTGGTGCAGACATGAAAGTGAATATCCGTGGAGCCGGTACGATCGGTGACGGTTCCAATGCATCTCCGCTGATTCTGATCGACGGCATGGAAGGAAACATGAATATGCTGAACCCCAATGATATTGAAAGTATTTCGGTGTTGAAGGATGCGGCTGCCTCTTCCATCTATGGTTCCCGTGCTCCATTCGGCGTAGTGTTGATAACGACTAAAAAAGGAAAAGCGGGGAAAGTCAACATTAATTATAATAATAGTTTCCGCTGGTCAGAAGCCATTAATCTGCCGGATGTAGCAGATGCCTACACTTATGCCATGTACTTCAACAAAATGCAGTTGAATGATGGTAAAACAGCGGTACAGTTTGACGATACCCGTCTTCAGGCTATCAAAGATTACGCATCAGGCACAATTACCACTACTACCCAACCGAACAGAAATACTCCCACTATCTGGGACTGGATCGGTAATACGAATACAGACTGGTATGACGTAGTTTTCGGAGGTACGGCATTCTCGCAGGAGCATTCTCTCAGCGTCAGCGGAGGAACAGAAAAAATACAGTATTATTTCTCCGGCAACTATATGGGACAGGAAGGAATGATGGCTATCCGCCGTGATAAATTACAGCGTTATTCGGTGAGCAGCAAGATTAACGCACAGCTTTATCCGTGGCTGAACATGAATTACAGCATGAAATATATGCGGAAAGATTATAGCAAGCCTACCGCGATGACTGATAATACCTTATATCAGAATATAGCCAAACGCTGGCCGATGGAACCAACTGTAGACCCCAACGGTTATCCGATGGGTAACACGATTATCCGGCCGATTCTCTATGGAGGCGACAACAATTCGCAGACTGACTGGCTATACCAACAGTTCCAGGTGGTGATAGAACCGATCAAAGACTGGAAAATCTTCGGAGAAATCAATTATAAAGTGATAGATGCCTTCACCCATACGGATTATTTAAAGGTGCCGCAGATGAATGTAGCCGGAGAGCCTTATTCCGGTGATACATGGAAAACGTCGAAAGTTACCGAAGGCGCCGAACGTACCAATTATTTCAATGCCAACGTCTACAGTGAATATTACAGATCATTTGCCGACGCACACCATCTGAAAGCAATGGTCGGTTTTCAGGCCGAAGTAAATAAATGGCGGCAGTTGCAGGCGTCCAAGCTGGACTTGATCTCAGAATCCGTGCCCAGTATTAATGCCGCTACGGGTGAATCGACTATCGATAAGTCCAAACTGACACATTGGGCAACAGCCGGTTTCTTCGGCCGACTCAATTATGATTATAAAGAACGGTATCTGCTGGAAGTCAATCTCCGGTATGACGGTACTTCACGTTTTGCAAAAGACAAACGCTGGAATTTGTTCCCTTCCTTCTCTGCCGGATGGAACGTAGCCCGTGAGGCATTCATGGAACCTACCAACCATATCATTAATACGTTAAAGATCCGCGGTTCCTGGGGAGAGCTGGGCAATCAGAATACGGAAAACCTATATCCGTATATCCAGTTAATGAAGTTTGTCGCCCAAGATCCCGACTCCCACTGGCTGATTAACAACAGCCGTCCCAACACAGCGAATGCACCGGATTTGATTTCAGCGCTATTAGGATGGGAAACCATGCGGTCATGGAACATCGGTTTTGACCTGGGTATGCTGAACAATCGCCTGACCGTAAGTTTTGACTGGTTCAACCGGAAGACTATCAATATGGTAGGACCAGCTCCCGAACTTCCTGTAACTTTAGGGGCAAATGTACCCAAAATGAACAATGCGGATATGCAGTCTACCGGTTTTGAATTGGATCTAGGATGGCGGGACCGCATTAAAGATTTTGACTACGGAGTGCACCTGTTGCTTTCGGACGACCGTCAGAAAATCCTCAAATACCCAAACACGACCGGTAAAATAAACACGTGGTATGTCGGTAAATATAATGGAGATATATGGGGATTCGAAACCATTGGCATAGCCAAAAGCCAGGAAGAAATGGATGCTCATCTTGCTTCACTGCCCAACGGCGGACAAGATGCATTAGGAGTCAAATGGGGCGCAGGTGACATCATGTATCGGGACCTGAATGGTGATGGCAAGATTTCCGATGGAGCTACGCTTAATGACCCAGGTGACAAAAAAGTGATTGGCAATACTTCCCCACGATTCCGTTTTGGTCTGGATCTGAATGCATCCTGGAAAGGCATTGATGTACGCTTATTCTTCCAAGGAGTGGCAAAACGCGATGCCTGGTTGAACGACAACATGTTCTGGGGAGCTACAGGAGGGATCTGGCAATCGGCCTGCTTTACTTCTCATCTTGATTTCTTCCGCGAAGAAGGGGATGATTTCTGGAGCGCTAACAAGGACGCTTATTTCCCGCGTATCTTGGTTGATAACTTCGCAAAAAATCAAAAGACGCAAACCCGCTATCTTCAGAATGCCGCCTATGTACGGTTGAAGAATTTGCAGATCGGGTATACCATCCCCGCCTATATCACACGCAAAATAGGTGTTTCCAACCTGAGAGTCTTCTTCTCGGGAGAAAACTTATTCACCCTTACGGGATTGCCCGGAGGATTCGACCCGGAAACAATTAATACCGGTTATGGAGCGAAAGACGGATCGAACAGTTCAGGAAAAACTTATCCGTTGTCCCGTACTTTTTCCACAGGATTTAGTGTTAACTTTTAATTGATGACGTATGAAAAAGATAATTAAATATTTATTTTTGCTGACAGGGGGAAGCTTTATACTCGCTTCTTGCAATGATTTTTTGGACAGGGAACCTTTAGACAGTGTAACCCCGGACAACTTTTTCTTTACTGAAAATGACTTGGCTGCCTATGCTGTAAAGCATTACAACTTCACGACGCATGAGGGATTTAATGCCGGAATCTGGAAAAACGACAATGCTACAGATAATCAGGCTGCCACTGACTATGATAAGAAATGGATTCCCGGTCAATGGAAAGTTCCGGAAGCTTATGATAATCCAGCAAGTAATGATCCGTGGTATTTCTCTGCCATTCGTGAAGCTAATTACTTCCTCGAAACAGTAGTGCCCCGCTTCGAAAAGGGAGAGATAGAAGGTTCGGAAACAAACATAAAGCATTATATAGGTGAAATGTATTTCCTGCGCGCTAAGAATTATTTGTCAAAACTAGAGACCTTCGGTGACTTCCCGATTATAAAAAACACATTGCCGGATGAAAGTGAATCTCTGATTCAGGCCAGCAAACGGGCCCCCCGCTATAAAGTAGCACATTTTATTCTAGAAGATCTGGATCAGGCAATCAGTTTGCTAACCAATAATATATCCGGTGGGAAGAACCGAATTACCAGAAATGCTGCTCTGTTATTGAAATCCAGAGCAGCTCTGTTTGAAGCTTCCTGGCTGACTTATCACAAAGGCACTGCTCTAGTACCGGGTGGTCCGGGATGGCCGGGAAAGGCAGAAGACATTGCGGACTTTAATATCGATACGGAAATCGCATTTTTTCTGAAGGAGGCCAAAGCGGCAGCCAAAGAAGTGATAGGCAATGCAGCCTTGGTACAGAATACAGCAAAAGACTGCATGGATGAAACAGTTAAAACAGACGAAGACAAATATAAAATGAGCAACCCCTATTTTGCTCAGTTCTCAGCGAACAGCCTGGAAGGATATTCAGAAATATTAATGTGGCGTGCGTATAATCTGCTTGACTATAAGATTGTGCACTCAGCTCCTTTCTATATTCGCGTAGGTGGAAATACCGGATTTACCCGGCAATATATAGAAAGTTTCCTTTGCCGTGACGGTAAGCCGATCTATGCAACCGACCAGTATAAAGGGGACGAGTCATTATCGGATGTACGCAAAAACAGAGATCTACGCCTACAACTATTCCTGATGACATCGGGTGAGACTCTCAGCCCGAATGTAATGAATGGTACTCCCGATTTGCTGCCGGAGGTTCCGCAACTTTTGGATATAACGGAAAAGAGATGCGTAACAGGCTATCAGGTACGTAAAGGATTGTCAGGAAACTGGTACCGGGATGGCAACACAGCGATTGAAGGGTGTCCGGTATACCGTGCAGCCGAAGCTTATCTCAATTACATCGAGGCTGACTGTATGGAACATAATGGAACTTCCATTGGTTCGGAGGCAGCAGGATATTGGGGAGATCTCCGCGAAAGAGCCGGATTACCAAGAGACTATACAGTGACCGTGAACAATACCGATCTGTCCAAAGAACTGGACTGGGCCATATATTCGGCAGGTAAACTAGTCTCTCCTCTACTATATAACATCCGCCGTGAACGGCGTTGTGAGCTACTTGCAGAAGGTTTACGCATGTTAGACTTAAAACGCTGGAGAGCACTGGACCAGGTTAAACAATTTGTAATCGAAGGAGTTAACTTGTGGGAATCCGATTTAAAGGATAAATACATGCAGGACGGAAAAAATCTTCTGATACAGGAAGGAACGGAAGGACAAACCTCCAATGTATCAAGCTATGTTAATAGCGGTAAGTATCTTTGTCCTTACCGTTCTGTGAAGACAAATAATATGATGTATGATGCAGGATACACATGGTGTGAAGCGCATTATCTGAATCCTATCGCTATCACGCACTTCAGAATTACGGCCTCAAATCCTAACGATCTGAGTACTTCTATTATTTACCAGAATCCAGGATGGCCAATTCAAGCCAATGAAGGCCCGATAGGTATTAAATAAAGATATAGGTCATTTCGGATATGGTAAAAAGTGTAGGACGCACCGGGCTAATGTTTAAGAAAAAATAAAGCTCAGCGTCCTATGCTTCAAACTATTGGAAAATTTGTACCTTGGCGGGACGAAGTTCTAATGCAAAACAAAACAGTCTGACATTAATATATTAAAGATAGATCAATCAAGCAAATCTAAGAATTATGAAAAGTACTTCAACATGGTGGAAAATCTTACTCAGTGGTCTGTTATTGGCTGGGACACTGGTAGCTAACGCCGACACTTACCAGCCATCTTACTCCACAGCAGGCTTTTATCAGCTTTCCAACACAGGCCGCACAGTGTATAACATGAATCCTGCCTGGCGATTTTATAAAGGCAATATCGAAGGAGCGGAACAGCCGAGATTCAATGATAAAGACTGGAACATCGTATCATTACCCGATGGCATAGAATATCTCCCCACCGAAGCGAGCGGATGCATCAATTATCAGGGGGAAATCTGGTATCGCAAACACTTCACTCCCAAGGAGAGTTGGAAAGGAAAACAACAATTCCTCCACTTCGAAGCCATTATGGGAAAATCAAAAATATGGGTGAACGGAAAGTTGCTGAAAGAGCATTTCGGTGGTTTTCTACCTGTCATCGTAGATGTCACTTCCAGTCTGAAGTATGGAGAAGACAATGTTATCACCGTATGGGCAGACAACAGTGACGATCCCTCCTACCCTCCCGGCAAACCGCAAGATGCACTGGACTTTGCATATTTTGGAGGAATTTACCGAGATTGCTGGATGATAGTTCACAACAAAGTATTCATTACCGATCCGAATTATGAGAATGAGACAGCCGGAGGCGGATTGTTTGTCTCTTTCGACAAAGTTTCCGAGCAATCCGCACAGTTGAAACTGGATGCACATATACGTAACACTTCCGGAAAATCCTTCAGTGGTAAAATAATCTATGAACTCTATGACCGCGACGACAAACGTGTTCTCTCTAAGGAGACCGGTTTGTCGGTAAGCAAGGATCTTGCGAAACAAATTTCTTGCAAAGTGACCGTAGAAACACCTCATTTATGGTCACCCGACAGCCCCTATCTTTACAAACTACACATTTATATAAAAGACAAAGCCGGTAACACCATCGACGGATATTACCACCGTATCGGCATTCGCAGCATTGAATTTAAAGGAAAAGACGGATTCTGGCTAAATGACAAACCTTACCCCTATCCTCTGATGGGAGCCAACCGTCATCAAGATTTTGCAGTGATTGGCAACGCCTTACCCAACAGCCTTCATTGGCGGGATGCGAAGAAGTTGCGTGATGCCGGAATGCGTGTTATCCGTAACGCCCATTATCCGCAAGATCCGGCGTTTATGGATGCTTGTGATGAATTAGGACTGTTTGTTATTGTCAACACACCGGGATGGCAATTCTGGAATGATCAGCCGATATTTGCTCAGAGAGTATATAGTGATATCCGCAATATGGTTCGCCGCGACCGCAACCACCCCAGTGTATGGATGTGGGAACCGATTCTGAACGAAACATGGTATCCGGCTGACTTTGCAAAAAATGTAGTGGACATTCTCAATGAAGAATATCCGTATCCTTATTGCTATGCCGGATGTGATGTAACCGCACGTGGACACGAATACTTTCCGATACACTTCACCCATCCGATGAACGGAGGTGGAGGAGCCTTTAATACCGAAAATCTGGATCCGAAAATCAGTTATTTCACCCGCGAATGGGGAGATAATGTGGATGACTGGAACTCTCACAACTCACCAAGCCGGGTCAATCGTGGCTGGGGAGAAGTACCGATGCTGATTCAGGCACAGGGATATGCCAAAAACGATTACCAACTCACCAGTCCTGACCCGTTTTACGGAGGTATCATGGATGCCTTCCGACAACCTAAACTATCTTATTATATGTTCTGTTCCCAGCGTCCTGCCGAACCCAACAAAGAATTGATCGCAGATAATGGACCGATGATTTACATAGCCAATGCCATGACCCCATTCTCTCCGAAAGATGTAACGATATATAGCAACTGTGACGAAGTTCGCCTCACGTATTGCAAGGGAGGCAAAGAATATACTTATCATAAGCCGGCAAATGAAAGCGGAATGCCCTCACCCGTCATCACATTCAAGGATGTATTTGATGTCATGTATGATAAAAAGCTGTCACGCCAAAAGAAACAGGCAGATTCTTACCTTCTGGCAGAAGGATTAATGGACGGAAAAGTGGTTGCGACACATAAAGTAACACCCACACGCCGCCCGTCAAAACTGTTGCTTTGGGCAGATGACGAGAAAGTACAGATGAAAGCGGACGGATCGGACATCGTGACGGTCATTGCAGCCATCGCAGATGAAAACGGAAACATCAAGCGTTTGAATAATTATGAAGTAAAGTTCGAAATCGAAGGCCAGGGCCAACTGGTTGCCAATGAAGAAACATTCACCAATCCACGTCCGGTACTTTGGGGAACTGCTCCGGTGCTGGTAAGGTCCACCACTACACCGGGAGAAATTAAAATCCGTGCATCAGTGGTATGGCAAGGCAAACATACGCCGGTTCCGGCAGAACTGATTATTCCTACTTTTCCATCAGAACATACGCTGGTAGCAGACAAAGATGAACTGACACAAGCACAATCCGCAAGCAAAGATGCCGGAAATAAAATAAATACCGCTCCATCCGATTGTGAGAAACGTGTACTTGAATTACAACAGGAACTGAACCGCCTGAAACTGAAAGAAGTCGAAAAACAACAGAGTGACTTTGAATAATGCGCATAGTTCTATCTATAAACAGAAAAAACACAAACTTATTAAAATACAGTTATGATAAATAGAATAGTATATACTTCATTTTTATTAGGAGCGAGTTTCGCCAGTACAGAAGCACAGGTAAGTACTCCTCCCAATATTGTATTGATTTTATGTGACGACATGGGATTCTCCGATCTGGGTTGCTACGGAAGTGAAATCCAGACTCCCAACATAGACCGTCTGGCAGAAAACGGGGTACGCTTCAGCCTGTTCAAAAATACAGGAAGAAGCTGTCCTAGCCGTGCTGCTTTGCTGACAGGACATTATCAGCACGAAGCCGGCATGGGATGGATGACGGCAGTAGATGAACACCGCCCCGGATACAGAGGACAAATTACAAAAAACATCCCCACCATTGCCGAGGTGATGAAAGCGAATGGCTACAGCACATATATGAGCGGTAAATGGCACGTCACAGTGGACGGAGCTTTTGATACTCCCAATGGCAGCTATCCGGCCCAACGGGGATTTGACAAATATTACGGTTGTCTGAGCGGAGGAGGCAGTTATTATAAACCAACACCGGTATACAGCAATCTGACCCGAATCAAAGAATTCCCCGATGACTATTACTATACCACTGCCATCACCGATTCCGCCGTCAGTTTTGTCAAGCAACACCCTACAGACAAACCGATGTTTATGTACGTAGCTCATTATGCCCCTCACTTACCCCTCCAAGCTCCTGCCGATCGTGTAGAGAAATGCAGAGACCGATATAAAGTGGGATATGACATGTTGCGTAAACAACGTTTCGACAGGTTAAAGGAGCTGAAGTTCATTTCGGACGAAATGGATTATCCTGTCTACCAAAAAGAATTTGACGGAAAACGTCCCTCTTGGGAAACACTCACACCAAAGCAACAGGAGCAATGGATTACCGATATGGCAACCTATGCCGCCATGATCGAAATTGTGGATAGCGGAATCGGTGAACTGGTGGAAACCATCAAGGAGAAAGGGATGCTGGACAATACCGTATTTATCTTCTTAAGCGATAACGGTGCAACCAAAGAAGGCGGATACCTGGGCCAGCTTATGGCTGATTTGAGCAATACTCCTTATAGAAGCTATAAGTCACAATGTTTTCAGGGAGGCACAAGTACCCCTTTTATCTTATCTTATGGCGATGCCGAAAGAAACAAGATGAAAGGTCAGATTTGCAGGCAACCTGCCCACATTATAGACATACTGCCTACCTGCATGGATATTGCCACAGCTACTTATCCGTCAGAATTCAAAGAGAATTTGCCCGGCAAGAGCTTACTCCCTCCAATCCATGGAAAAAAGATAAAGCCCAGAGAATTATACTTTGAGCATCAAAGTTCCTGCGCCATTATTTCCAATCATTGGAAACTGGTACGCGGCAGCCGGAATGAACCATGGGAGCTAATCGACTTATCGGCAGATCCGTTCGAAACCAAGGATTTGTCCGCCCAATATCCGAAGCTAGTGAAAAAACTAGAGGCTAAATGGAATAAATGGGCGAAACAATGTAATGTCTTTCCACTCGAAAACAAACCTTGGACCGAAAGAATTAACTACTATCTGAAACAAAATCCGGATCAAAGCGGAATAGAATAAAATCCGGGAACAATAGCCTTCTTAATACTAGGTTTAGAAAAAAGACTGTTCCTTTTAGACGAACAGTCTTTTTTCTGTTTACAAGACATATTGTTTGTATATAGCTGTTTTTTTATTACTTTTGTGCCTTCAGCCCCAAAGAGCTGTAACACACTTAAATTCATGAAATATACTTTTATCTAATAATAAACACGCTACGACAATGAGAAAGAAACATTCGCTCCTATTTTGTGCCTTATTTACGATTTTTACGGGACATGCAGAAGATACGGATTATACCAAAGGACTTTCTATCTGGTTTGATTCTCCCAATACATTACAAGGAAAAGAAGTCTGGCATAGTTCCAAACAGGATGCCAGTTGGGAATCACAGTCATTGCCTATAGGTAATGGAAGTATCGGTGCTAATATTTTGGGTTCAATAGAGGCGGAACGCATAACTTTTAATGAGAAAACGCTTTGGCGTGGCGGTCCTAATACAGCCAAAGGAGCAGATTACTATTGGAATGTGAACAAACAGTCCGCGCACATCCTGGACGAAATACGTAAAGCATTCGTAGAAGGAGACCAGAAAAAAGCGGAAAAACTGACACGCGAGAATTTCAACAGTGAAGTCCCTTATGAATTTTCCAGAGAAAAGCCTTTCCGGTTTGGTAACTTCACTACAATGGGAGAATTCTATGTAGAAACAGGATTAAGCACAATAGGCATGAGTGACTACAAACGTATCTTATCATTGGATTCGGCAATGGCGGTGGTTCAGTTCAAAAAAGATGACGTAGCATATCAGCGTAACTATTTTATTTCTTACCCTGCCAATGTGATGGTGATGCGTTTCAGTGCCGACCAACCGGGCAAACAGAACCTCACTTTCAGATATGCCCCCAATCCGGTATCTACAGGGCAGTTCTCTGCCGACGGTAATAATGGTCTTGTTTATACGGCTTCTCTGGATAATAATGGAATGAAATATGCAGTCCGTATTCAGGCAACAGTAAAAGGCGGTACCTTAAACAACACAGATGGACGGATTACAGTGAAAGAAGCTGATGAAGTCGTATTCTATGTGACTGCAGATACCGATTATAAAATGAATTTCGCACCGGACTTTACCGATCCAAAAACATATGTCGGCGTTAATCCGCTTGAAACAACCCAGCAATGGATGAAGGATGCCGTATCCAAAGGATATTCCAACTTACTGGACGAACACTACAAAGACTACGCTTCTTTGTTCAACCGAGTGAAACTGGAATTGAATCCTACAGTGAAAACATCCAATCTGCCCACTGCTCAACGACTGAAAAACTATCGGAACGGACAACCTGACTACTACTTGGAAAAGCTCTATTACCAGTTCGGACGCTATCTGTTGATAGCCAGTTCCCGACCGGGTAATATGCCTGCCAATCTGCAAGGCATCTGGCATAACAACATAGACGGCCCCTGGCGTGTGGATTATCATAATAACATTAATATCCAAATGAACTACTGGCCGGCCTGCTCTACAAACCTAGATGAGTGCATGCTCCCGCTAATTGATTTCATCCGTACCTTAGTGAAACCGGGTGAAAAGACCGCTCAGTCTTATTTTGGTGCAAGAGGATGGACAGCATCTATTTCCGCCAACATCTTTGGCTTTACTACCCCATTGGAAAGTCAGGACATGTCCTGGAACTTTAATCCGATGGCAGGTCCCTGGCTGGCAACTCACGTTTGGGAATATTATGACTATACCAAGGACCTGAAATTCCTGAAAGAAACAGGATATGAACTGATTAAGAGCAGCGCCAACTTTACTGTTGACTATCTCTGGCATAAACCGGACGGAACGTATACGGCTGCCCCCTCTACTTCACCGGAACACGGCCCTATCGATCAGGGAGCTACATTTGTGCATGCAGTTGTCCGTGAAATCCTGCTGGATGCTATCCAAGCGAGCAAAGAATTGGGAATAGACAAAAAGGAACGTAAACAATGGGAGCACGTGCTTGCCAATCTCGTCCCTTATAAAATAGGTCGCTATGGTCAGTTACTGGAATGGTCAACCGATATCGACGATCCGAAAGACGAACATCGCCATGTAAATCATCTCTTCGGTCTGCATCCCGGACACACTGTTTCTCCTGTCACTACTCCCGAACTGGCAGAAGCAGCCAAAGTTGTATTGGTGCATCGTGGTGACGGAGCTACCGGCTGGAGTATGGGATGGAAGTTGAACCAGTGGGCACGCTTACAAGATGGAAATCACGCTTATACCCTCTTTGGTAATCTGCTGAAAAACGGAACAGTAGATAACCTTTGGGATACACACCCACCCTTCCAGATTGACGGAAACTTTGGCGGCACAGCCGGTATCACAGAAATGCTATTACAGAGCCACATGGGATTCGTCCAATTACTACCTGCTTTACCGGATGCCTGGAAAGACGGCTCTATTTATGGCATATGCGCAAAAGGAAATTTCGAGATAGATATTACATGGAAAGACGGACTTCTAAAAGAAGCGACTATCCTGTCCAAAGCAGGACAGAATTGTATCGTGAAGTATGCCGGTCAAACAATCTCTTTCAAAACAGTGAAAGGGCGTAGCTATCAGCTAAAATACGACAAAGAGAATGGATTAATAAAAATCAAATAATAACATAACACTTTAACCTATGTCATCTTAGATGAATACAAAAACATTTACCCCCAAATCGACCATGAAAATTTATACTTGTCTTTGCTTGCTTTTCTTAGCCGGTTATCTGGTTGCCCAGAATAATACTTCGGCATTGTTGCCTATGCCCAATCAGATAACTTCAGTAAAAGGGAAACCCTTTACTGTCCGTTCCGGAAAAACGGCCATTTATTTGAGTCAGCCGGAGTTGCAGTTCACTGCCAATACGCTGCAAAATATATTATCAGACAGAATGCAAGTGGAAATTCCACTTGCTTCCGAATCCGACCGTGCTGATATCCGCTTGTTAATTGACCCTGCAATGGAAGGAAATGAGCACTATCGCATCGAAATAACTTCCAAAAGGATAACTATCAGCGGAGCTACTGTACGAGCTGTTTATTATGGAGTTATGACTATGGACCAGCTTCTTTTAGGTGATGTATGCGCCACTACACAAAAGAAAATTTCTCCTGTCTACGTTGATGATGCGCCCCGATTCTCTCATCGGGCATTGATGCTCGACCCCGCCCGTCATTTTCTTCCGGTCAATGATGTGAAGTTCTTCATTGACCAGATGGCACATTACAAATACAACATACTCCAATTGCATTTGACAGATGACCAGGGATGGAGAGTCGAAATAAAAAAACATCCTAAACTAGTTGGCAAAGATTATTATACCCAAGAGCAGCTTGCCGAAATCATTCAATATGCTGCCCAACGGAATATCGAGGTCATTCCCGAACTGGATATCCCCGGACACACCGTAGCTATATTAGCAGCTTATCCCGAATTAGGATGTACTCATACCGATACGCTGCCTAAGATAGTAGGCAAAACTACGGATTTAATGCTTTGTGCAAATAATCAGAAAGTGTATTCCGTCTATCAGGATATCATCAAAGAAATATCTTCTTTGTTTCCATCCGATTATATACATTTAGGAGGCGACGAAGCTGTTATAGAGAAGAACTGGACCCAATGTACCCGTTGCCAGGCCATGATGAAAGAGTTAGGCTATCAAAAAGCTTCGCAACTCATGATTCCTTTTTTCAGCCGCATGCTTTCGTTTGTTCAAGAAAATAATAAGACTCCTATGCTTTGGTGCGAACTGGACAATATTTATCCGCCTGCCAACGACTATCTCTTTCCTTATCCCAAGAACGTAACTTTAGTAAGCTGGCGTGGAGGATTGACACCTACTTGTCTTGAACTTACCCGAAAACATGGCAATCCGCTTATCATGGCACCGGGTGAGTACGCTTATCTGGATTATCCGCAACTGAAAGGAGATTTCCCCGAGTTTAACAATTGGGGCATGCCCGTCACCACTTTGGAGAAGTCTTATCAATTCGACCCGGGATATGGCGTGTCCGCTGAAGATCAAGCCCATATCATAGGAGTTATGGGCACTTTATGGGGAGAAGCTATACGGGATATAAACCGGGCAACTTATATGGCATACCCGCGCGCTTTCGCACTGGCAGAAGCAGGATGGACACAAATGAAACATCGCAATTGGGAATCATTCAAACAACGTCTTTACCCCAATCTGACTAATATGATGAAGAAAGGGGTTTCGGTACGTGTTCCTTTTGAGATAGTTGACAGGAAGTAAAATCTCAATTATAAGCCATTTAATATGCTATTTCAACTAAACATGAGATACTAGCTATTTTTAGGGATAGAACATTGATGAAGCTATTCAAATAGTATATAAAGTGGAAGCATAGTACTATTATTTATTATACTAGTACACAGTTAGATAT
>PPYE01047195.1_pt1 | contig 17945 bp, 16 predicted proteins | sample 1559881 | NCBI WGS metagenome assembly PPYE01 (sample SAMN08240022, study PRJNA423297) | Human gut metagenome, whole genome shotgun sequencing project. | reverse complement strand
GAAGAAGGAGCTGTTTGCTTCTGCCGCAGAGTTCCTGAATAAGAAATACGGTGAGGGAACCGTTGAGCAGAAGATAAAAGACTCCTATTACAATATGAAGGAAAAGATTGAACCCTATAAGTACCTGATTGATATCGCGAAAGAGGCGATGGAGGAAGTGGGGATCACTCCCGAAGTATCACCAATCCGCGGAGGCACCGACGGAGCCAGACTGTCCTATATGGGCCTTCCGTGTCCCAACCTCTGCACAGGAGGTTACAATTTCCATGGCAAATTCGAGTTTATTCCGGTTCAGTCTATGGAGAAGGTGGTGGAGCTTTTGCTGACCATCGTGAGGAAGTTTGAGAAGATTGAAAAATAATATATAAGAATAGAAATCACACGGCTGCTCCGCATTATAGATTAATGAGGGGCAGTTTTTCATTGAAGGCGGGGGCCTGTGTGCGGAGCGTGCAGGTTATCGTTTCATGGAAGAAGAGCAAGATTTCTTAAGACACGCATCCCATAATCATATATACTAATCTGGCAAAAGGAGGTGTTGAATGATGGACCGCATAGAGGAGGTGTCTCTGGCGATAGACTTTATTGAAGCAAATCTGACTGAAAGGCTTAATCTGGACCGGATTGCGGACGCAGTCCATTATTCCAAATACCACCTGCACCGGGTGTTTTCCGATACGGTCGGCCTGACGGTTCATGAGTACATGAAACGCAGGCAGCTGACAGAATCTGCAAAGCTGCTGGTCTTTTCTGAAAAGCCAATCGTGGATATTGCGCTTCTGTCGGGCTACAGGAGCCAGCAGGCATTTACGAGTGCATTCACGGCCATGTATAAAATGCCGCCGAATATGTACCGGGAAAACGAACGGTTTTATCCGCTGCAGCTTAGGTTTGATTTTGAAAGGAGTTATGAGATGCTGGACAGAACAGAAAGTGCCGGGTGGAAAATTACATTTGCCACCGAGGCAGAAATTCCGTGCTGGATGGAGCTGGTGAGGCTTGTGATAGACGGATTCCCGTACCTGGACGAGGAGGAATATATCCGGGTTTTGAAGCAGAAAATAAGGACAAAACAGGCGCTGATTCTAAAGGACAGAGGGCTTGCCGCCGGTATCCTGCTGTTCTCCTATGAAAACGGCAGCATTGATTTTATGGGGAGTCACCCGCTTTACAGAAAGAGAGGGGTCCCCAAAGCACTTCTCGACAAGGTAATGGGTGAGCTTCTGAGAGGCAGAAAAGTCAGTATTACCACCTACCGGGAAGGTGACAAAGCAGATACCGGGTACCGTGACGAGATTAAGGAGCTTGGATTTGCTGAAGCGGAATTACTGGTCGAATACGGCTACCCGACCCAACGGTTTGTGATGGGACAGGAGGAAAGGCTTCATGAGTGACGGTATGACAGTCCCGTTTCCCGACGAGCTTCTGCATCTGGAAGAAATTAACATGAAGCTTAAGGAGGCCCTGGAGAAAGCGGAGGAATCCGTCAGGAAATCAGAACGGGAATATATGGACACGAAACGGTATATGGTGGAACACCGGGGGGATATTGATCCTCATGAGATGTTTCAAAATGAGATGCTTCTGAAGCAGACGGACCGAAGCGGTGCCTTTGCGGTGGAGCGCCGCGACCGGATTGTAAAGATAAAAGAATCCCCTTATTTTGCCCGCATTGATTTCAGGGAAGAGTCCCGGAAGACAGAAGACAGATATTATATCGGGCGGTTTGCGTTCAATTATGAAAATCAACCGCTTATATTCGACTGGCGTGCCCCTATATCCGGCATGTTTTATGATTTCAATGTGGGAAAAGCCGGATTCCAGGCTCCGGACGGCCCTGTTTTCGGGGAGATAACACGCAAGCGGCAGTTCAAAATAAAAAACGGTCATATGGAATATGCGCTGGAGACTTCCTCTCATGTGCAGGATGAGGTGCTTCAAAAAGAATTAAGCCAGACATCTGATGAAAAGATGAAATCAATCATTTCAACTATACAAAAGGAGCAGAACCGGATTATCAGAAACGAAAAAGAAGGTACCATGATTATTCAGGGAGCAGCCGGTTCCGGAAAAACATCCATCGCCCTGCACCGGATAGCGTTCCTGCTTTACCGGTTTAAGGATAGGCTGAACGCTCGGAATGTGACAATCCTGTCCCCTAACCGTGTCTTCGGCGATTACATCTCAAATGTAATACCGGAGCTTGGGGAGGAGCCGATTTTCGAACTTAATCTGTCGGAGCTTGCGAAGATTCAGCTTGAAGGTATGATTGAATTTGAACCTGATAAAGATCCGCTTGAGCGGCAGGATGAAGCGTGGGCGCAGAGAGTGCAGTTTAAATCAACGATGGAATTTGTTTCCATGATGGATCGGTACATAGAACAATTGCCGGACTTGATTTTCAAACCCGCCGATTTCGTTTTCGGCAGTTTTACCGCTGAAGGAGAATGGATAATGAAACGTTTTCGCGCGTATGGCAAATATCCTGTCAGAAAGCGGCTTTTGATGGTTGCTGAAGATATCCGTGACCGCTACGAAACGGAGGCTGTTATGGAGGCTGAAGGCGCCGCGCTGCGGACCAGGACGGTAGCAAAAAGCCTGGGTTCCATGCTTACAATGAAAAATACGCTTGCCGTATATAAGGACTTTTATAAAAGAACTGGGAACCGGTCAATGCTTGTCATGCCGTTTAAAAAGACCCTCGAATGGGCCGACGTTTATCCCTTTCTCTATCTTCATTCCGTGATCGAGGGAGTGAAGGAAAGCAGTCTTACGAAACATCTGGTGGTGGATGAGATGCAGGATTACACGCCGGTTCAGTATGCGGCCCTAAACCGCATGTTCCCCTGCCGGAAAACGATACTCGGGGATTTCGGACAATTTATCAATCCCAACCATTTGCACAGTCTGGCGGATCTTCGGGAGCTATATAAAGAAGCGGAGTTTGTGGAGCTTAACAAAAGCTACCGTTCGACCTATGAGATTATCTCCTTCACGAAGCGCATTCAGGAAGTGGCGGCTTTAGAGCCGGTTGAACGCCATGGGGAACAGCCGGAACTAATCGCGTGCCAGGACACAGCGGAAGAAATCAGAGTGATCAAAGAGGCAATCCAAAAATTCCGGAAGGGAGGCAGCGCTTCACTTGGAATCATTTTAAAAACAAACATATTGGCAGGAGCATTATATAATGAGCTGGGCGGATCGTGTGAAGCAAATCTGCTCACGCCGGAGAGCTCGGTTTTTCGAAACGGAGTCACCATAACTTCGGTTCAAATGTCAAAAGGTCTGGAATTTGATGAAGTTCTAATCCCCCAGGCGGATGACAGAACATATTCATCCCGCTATGACAGAAGTCTTTTGTATATTGCCTGTACACGCGCCATGCATAGGCTGACACTCACATATACAGGCAGAATAACGCCGCTGGCTGTTCTGAAATAGATGCTGTTCGGAAAACACTCTGTTTCCACGCTCTCGGAATTGTGGTAGAATGGAAGAAAGCAGAATGATAAATATGAATTTGAGGGAGATAAAGATAATGGCAAAAGAAAAAGGTTCATTCAAGGAGTTTCTTTCGGCAGTTGCACCAGAATACCAAGCGTTTGTCAAGAAACTTGATAACAAACTTATGGAACAGGGCTGTGAACTCGTCATCAAAGAAGCGAAAAGCGGTTATACCGCTTCATATCGGCTAGAGAAGAAAACCGTAATGAACTGGGTATTTCGCAAGTCGGGCATTCTGGCACGGATTTATGGCGACAATGCGGGCAGATATGAAGATATCATCGCTTCCCTGCCTGCCGATATGCAGAAGAAAATGACTACTTCCCGTGACTGCAAGAGACTTATTGATCCAAATGCTTGCAGCGATACCTGTGTGAAAGGTTTTGTTTATACCTTGAATGGCAACGCGCATAAAAAATGCCGGAATGATGGAATGTTTTTCCTGCTTACAAATGAAACAGCGGAGCATATAGCGAAACTGATTTGCGCAGAGGTTAATGTGCGTAAGGCAGCTTCATAGCAGCGAATTTGAAGTTGTATGGAGGGTATGGCGTGAAGCAAGATACTGTAATGAAATTTGTGGAAGCAATTAACACTCAAGATATGCCGCTTATTATTGATATGATGTCAGAAGATTTCCATTTCATTGATACCTATGGTAATAAAGAAAATAAGGAACAAATGAAAACAGGATGGAAAGGGTATTTTGATTGGTTTCCTGATTATCTTATTGAAGTTTTTGATTATATTGAAAGTGATAAGTTTTCTATGATTATAGGTAAAGCAAGTGCTTCATATATGGGAATCAAAGAAAAGTATTGGGAATTTCCTGCTTGTTGGAAAGTGATTGTTAATGGAAATCAGATTCAAACATGGCAAGTATTTTGTGATTCCAAAAGGCAATTAGATTCGATGAAGTAAATTCTAGTTTATCTAGGAGTTGGCAAGGCTGAAATCGTGGATAAGTACCAGCCGGGAGCGCATGCCAAAAACCGCCGGTGTCCTGCAAGCAGACGAAGCTTCGTTATAGCAGGCTGACAGAGGAAGATAACAACGGCTGATCCGGAAACCCATTTAAGAGGGCTACGGTATAGCCGTGGCCTTCTCAATGCAAAAGAAGGGCTATCAGCTTACCGCCGATAGCCCTTCTTTTGTTATCACATTCCGCTTGCCGACTGCCCAATCTGAATGTTCTTCAACACTTCCTTATTGGGTGTCAGCCTTCAGGTCCGTCATCAGAAAGATAAATTAAAATCACGCAGCGCCAGCGGCGTAACATTCCCGATGCCGAGCTTTTCCAGCTCCGCTGACGCAAATCTTAATTCTGAAAAAATAAATTCCTCCAGATGGGCCGATAAACCTTCAACATCGGATTGCTCCAGACACTCCATAAACGTATCAAGATACGCAATACAGGCAGTACGGCGCGCCTGATCCGTAATGATGCTGCGCAGCGGATATCCCCATAAAAGCTGTTGGTACAGTTCAGTGTATATATTTCGGATTGCCTGGTAAGGAGCCATGTGCGTGAAAAGCTCAAGAATGCCGTAGGAAGCCAGTTCCTGCCGTCCAAGCCGCTGCAGTAATTTCAGACGTTCCATAACACGGGACCGGTCGGCGGGGGTAAAAGCGGCAGCAGTGATTCTCGATACTTCACGGCAGGACAGGGCAATAATCTGCATGCTTTGTGCATAGTCCAGAAGACGCCTTTGCAAAACAGGGTTGGTAAAGTCACAGTTTTCCGCTATTTCTTCTTGTGGAAGAATCTGTGTTCCCAGACCGTTGAAGGATTTCGTAACGCCGATACTGTTAAGCAGTGTCAGAGTCCTTCTGATTGTGCTGACGGAAACCTGCCGTTCCTTTGCCAGTCTTTCAAGGGAAGGAAGAAAGGTTCCGGCCGGATAAATTTCCCGGTTGATGGCCTTCAAAAGCTCCATGCCGAGTGAGTAACAGCGCTGGGTTGCTTTTTTGTAGCTTGTCCATTGAAAGGGGATCTGCTGTTCCGGAGCCTGCACTGTGATTTTGCTGTCATAGAAACTGCACAAAGCACGGGAAAGCTGCTCCTGAAAGGTTTCTATGGATGAACGGAGTGCGGCCCAGTCTTTCTGACGGCACAGCCGGATCATATACAACAGGGAATTATCACCCTCATACCGTCTTGCAGTAAACCTGATGCTGAAGAGTGGGGCCTGAAAGAACATAAAGATCTGCCAAACCATGCGCATGAGAAGCTCATTTTGAAGAGAACCGTAAATAAGCTGCAGGTGGCGGATCATTCTGTAGGGCGGGAGAATATCCGTACGGAGAGCCAGAGACTCCATCTGATCCAGGGTTTCCGGTGAAGCCTTTCTGAAACCAACCCACTGGGCATAGCTTAACAGCGGACGCATGGAGCGGCTCAATTCAATCAGAGCATCTTTTCTGAGGGCATAGAAGTTCTGTATATGGCGGTCGGTATCCTCTGTGTCATAGCAGACCTTTACCAATGCGCCCACGCTTCTGGAAAGGGTGATATAGCCATCCTGTTTCAGACGCAGGTAGGCCGAACGGACAGTATCGGTAGAAACTAAAAATAGCTGGCTGGCTTCCTCTATGGTTGGTAGCTGCTCTTCAAAGCGGTACACTCCAAACTCTATCTGCACAGCCAGAGTTTTATAAATAATCTGCTGCAATTCCATTTCATTTTCCAATTTCTGCTCCTCCTGTCATATAACTAAATTGGTATGCCAGCTATAATATAACATTTTTTTGCGGCGAGTACCACCTTATTTGAGCAGCGGAACCATTCGAAGATTTTATGTATCGTTACGGTTGATTTTGAGGATGTAAAGTTAATAATGACTCCATTGTGGAGGAACGGTCTTTTGGTTATACTTAAATCAAATAAACCGAAAGGAAGATACGATGAAAGAACTGAATATAGCCCGGCAGATTATTAGAAAGAGAAGGGAGAGGGGCATTACACAGGCAGCGCTGGCTGCTCATATGGGAGTGTCCAAAGCTTCCGTCTCAAAATGGGAGACCGGAGTTTCCCAAACAAAAGGATATTAAGAAACAGCCCGTGTTTACCTGCTTGCAAACAAAAGGATATTGCTACTAAACTAAGAGATACTGCATAGGCGTGTTAGTATCTCTTTTCTTATGCCGTGAAACAGCAGACTATTTCATTTCTGCTTGGTTATCTTAAAACTTATTAGTCTATGGTTTGTCAAGGGCTTGTTGCGTAAGCAATGCTTTAGCACCCTTTACAAAATATAGGCTAATAAGTAGCTTTTCAAAAGCAGAAAAGAAATGACAATACTTATAACTACATGATATAATCAAGTAAAGACAAATTGGAATTTATCAGGGAGCAGTGGAAAATGGTTTTATTGGTTGTAGATACACAAAAGGCACTTGTTAACAATGAATTATATAATTACAATGAGTTTATTGATAACATTCAACTATTGATTAAAGAAGCACGAAAAAACAATATTGAAGTTATTTATATTGTCCATGATGATGGAATTGGGAGCAATTTAACAAAAGGCACTGCTGGCTTTGAAATATTTGAAAAGTTTAAGCCGCTAACTAATGAGAAAATATTTGTTAAAAGTGTAAATAGTGCGTTTAAAGATACTGGCTTAGTTGAGTATTTAATCGAAAATAATCAAAAAGATATAATTGTTGTAGGACTTCAAACAGATAAGTGCATAAATGCAACAATAATAAGCGGATTTGAACATGGCTTTAATATAATTGTACCTTCATTTGCAAATTCCACTATAAATAATGAGTATATGGACAGCAAAAAAAGTTACCAGTATTACAATGAATTTATGTGGAATGAGCGCTATGCTAGGTGTATATCTATAGCGGAAACTGTAAAAGGAATGCAAAGATAAATCCCAGTTTGTCAAAACAAGAGAGAAAGGCAGGAGAAGTATGAGAAAAATAATCTTGTTTATTGCTATGAGCCTTGACGGATATATTGCGGACAGTAACGGTGGAGTAGCTTGGCTAAACGGTCATGGAAATAATAGTGAAAATATTGATACTTATACAGAATTCGCCAAAGATATAGATACTGTTTTAATGGGGTGGAATACTTATCATCAGATTGCTACCGAGCTTTCTCCGCAAGAATGGGTATATAATCAATTTACAACTTATGTATTCACACATAAGGAGTGCAGTTCTTCCCAACAAATTCAATTTACAAGTGAAAATCCTTTGTTATTATTAGAACGGCTGAAACAGGAGGACGGAAAAGATATTTGGATTTGCGGTGGAGCAAATCTTGTTCAGCAGTTAGTAAGTAAAAATATGATTGATAAATACTACATTTCCGTTATTCCTACTTTGTTAGGAAATGGAATTCGTCTGTTTGGCAACATGGACAGAGAAATAAAGTTAAAGCTTTATAAAACACAGACTTATAATGGCATAACCGATTTGATTTATATGCGTAGATAATCGGAGAGTAAAAGTTGTTAAACCGACGGAGCGATCCGACCACGGTGGCGGTCGCAAGACAATACGCCACGCCAGCAAAGCTGGCGAGGGGGCGGTTCGCTTCGGCGAGCGTCAGCGAGCCTTATAAGCCCCCGTTATCTAACAAGGGGGGCACAAAAAACAAAAGACAAAGGACAAAAGCAAGCGGAAAACGCTGTATTTACAAGGCAAAACCGCATTTTTAACAGTGTGAGATAAAAGACAGCAATCTCACATGGCAAAACTGAATATTTTAAGCATAGGACAGTTGATTTTACATTGACTGTCCTTTTTTCATGCAACGAAACAGAAAGGACGGATAACATGAACAACAATGATTTTATACAAGAATTGAAAAATAAACGTGAGGAATACGGCATTTCACAGTCAAGATTTGCCGTTGCCTGCGGTATCAGCCGAGAGCATTATAACCGTATCGAGAACGGCAAAGCACCCCTTACAGAAGAATTGAAGCAGGAAATCATAAAACAGCTAGAGCGTTTCAATCCGCAAGAACCGCTGTTCCTTTTGATTGATTACTTCCGTGTCCGCTTTCCTACGACGGACGCTGAAAACGTCATAAAAGACGTTCTGCAACTGAAACTCAAATATATGCTCCATGAGGACTACGGACAGTACGGCTACGAGGAACAATACATCTTAGGCAATATCACGGTGCTGGTATCTTCCAACCCTGTGTTGGGCGTTCTGCTGGAACTGAAAGGAAAAGGCTGTCGGCAAATGGAAAGCTATCTGCTGGCACAGGGGCGAAGCTGGTTTGATTTGATGATGGACTGTCTGACTGCCGACGGCGTGATGAAACGCCTTGACCTTGCAATCAATGACAGGGCTGGTATTTTGAATATCCCTATGTTAAAGGAAAAATGGAAGCGTGGCGAAGCAATCTCCTATTTCAGAAGCCACAAAGACTATGAGGGTTCACAAAAAAATGGGGACGATATTCCAGAAAGTACGGGCAATACGCTGTATATCGGCTCAACAAAGAGCGAGGTGTATTTCTGCATTTACGAAAAAGCGAAGGAACAGCATGCAAAGAACGGAACGGATATAGAAACGGCAGAAGTCAAGAACCGCTTTGAGATACGTTTGAAGAACGAGCGAGCCTATCGTGCTGTCGTTGACCTGCTGACCTATTATGACGCTGAACGGACAGCCTTTTCTATCATCAACCGCTATTTACGTTTTGTAGACGTTGAAGAAGATAAGCCTAAAAGCGAGTGGAAACTCAATGAGGATTGGGCGTGGTTCATAGGCGAACATAGAGAAGCAATCAAGCTGACGACACAGCCTGAACCTTTTACCTTAGAAAGAGCCTTACGCTGGCTACACAGGCAGGTAGCGCCGACGCTGAAAATGGTACAGGAACTGGATAAACAGAACCATACGACGATATTAAAAGATATGCTGGAGCATACAAAGCTGAAAGAGAAGCACAAACACTTATTAGAACTGGAAAAAACGGATATAAAAGACAGGATAGACACCGCCGTACAAAAGAAAACGGACGGTGTTTTTTGATTGGAAAGAAAATCACAAGAAATTTTTTCTGAAAAGTCATTATTTGGACGGTCGGCGGACTGATATGGAGTGAAAGAAGAAATTTCAAAATTTTTGAGATTTTGGAAGCAAACAGGCATTTGCTGTACAGATATGAGGTGGAAAGAAGAAATCTTGATTTTTTTACTATCCAGCTTAACAAACGGTACTCTGCTGTCCCTATATGTAGTGAAAGAGGAAAAATGAATTTTTTTCGCTTTGAACTTAGCAAACAGCTATTTGCTGGACAGATATGAGTTGAAAGAAAAACTTTTCTTCAGAATGGGAAGCAAAGAGCCGTTTTCATTCCCTATATGGAGCGAAAGAGGAAAAAAACAATTTTTTTCTAAATCAACTTAGCAAACAGCACGTTCCGTTCCCTATATGATGTGAAAAGAAGATTGTGCTTTTTGCAACAAATCCGCCTTTCTTGTCCCTATATGGTATGGAAAGAAGAAAATGAAGCGATTTTTGCCAAAATGCACCACACCGATTGTATTAATGGTGTAAAGGGAAATTTCTTCTTTCAACCGTTCTTTGACAACTGAATAAAGCAGTCAGATACCTTAGACAGACAGCGAGCCGTTGAAGCAGATACGCCACGACCTTACAGCCTGCCATGTAAGCGAGCGAGAAATACCTGCGTTCATGGAAAAGGCTTGTCCCCTTTTCCAGCCACGACCTGTCCTGTTTGATAATGATACTCCCGTACAGCCACAGCTTGAGCGTTAGAAGCGTCGCACGCAATGGGTACGGCTGCATGAGAACCATGCAGGGGTGCAATTCCCGTGGGCTTTGACACAAGCCGTCCGACCGCTTCAAGACCACTGAGAAAGGGGGTATGTGTTATAGACAAGGTTACAGAAAAAACAGCGGAAACAGAAAAGAAACCTGTCCCTGCGGAACGACGTGCCATACGTGGAAAGACACGCATTGTCGTAAAAGAACATTTTTCACAGCAAGGCAAGACAATGGAAGAACTGCTGACCGACGTCCTGCTGGAAAAGGCAAAACAGACCACGGCATGAAGAAAGGTGCGGATAAAAGGAAAAAGGATTGAACACAGGGAAATGCCCGTGTTATACTTTACCTGCAAGCAGGTATTGTAAGCATGGGTTGGTTATAAAGGAGGATAACTGACAATGAAACAAATAATTTACAATACCGCACTTTATCTTAGGCTGAGCCGTGATGATGAATTACAAGGCGAAAGCTCCAGTATTACCACACAGCGAAGTATGCTCCGCTCTTACGCAAAGGAACACCGTCTGAATGTGATTGATGAATATATCGACGACGGCTGGTCGGGGACAAACTTTGACAGACCGAGCTTCCAGAGAATGATTGAGGATATAGAGGCGGGAAAAATCAACTGCGTGGTAACGAAAGACCTTTCCCGACTTGGCAGGAACTATATTATGACAGGACAATATACAGAATTGTACTTCCCCAGCCATAATGTCCGTTATATAGCGATTGATGACGGCGTGGACAGCGAGAAAGGCGAAAGTGAGATTGCACCGTTTAAAAACATCATCAATGAATGGGTGGCAAGAGATACGAGCCGCAAAGTAAAATCGGCATTTAAGACAAAGTTTGCAGAGGGTGCGTATTATGGGGCTTATGCACCGTTAGGCTATAAGAAACATCCAGACATCAAAGGAAAATTGCTGGTTGACGAGGAAACAAGGTGGATTATCGAGAAAATCTTTTCCTTAGCCTATCAAGGGAACGGGGCGGCAAAAATCACAAAAGAGCTGATAAAAGAGAAAGTCCCTACTCCCTCATGGCTGAACTTCCAGCGATACGGGACGTTCGCACATATTTTTGAGGGTGAGCCAGAGAGCAAGCGTTGCGCATGGACGATAGCACAGGTCAAGACGATACTCAAAAGTGAGGTATATATCGGAAACAGCGTACACAACAAACAGTCTACGGTATCGTTCAAGAGCAAGAAGAAAGTCCGCAAGCCAGAAAGCGAGTGGTTCAGGGTGGAAAACACGCATGAGCCGATTATCGACAAAGAAGTGTTCTATCGTGTGCAGGAGCAGATACAGGCAAGACGCAGGCAGATGAAAAGTCAGACCACGCAGATATTTGCAGGGCTTGTCAAGTGTGCGGATTGCGGCTGGTCTATGAGGTATGGAACGAACACGTCAAACAAGACGCCTTACAGCTATTTCGCTTGTAGCTTCTACGGACAGTTTGGGAAAGGCTACTGCTCCATGCACTATATCCGCTATGACGTACTGTATGAAGCGGTATTGGAAAGACTGCAATACTGGGCGAAAGCTGTCCAGCAGGACGAGGAACAGGTGTTAAGAAAGATACAGAGGGCTGGCAATGCGGAACGGATAAGGGCGAAGAAAAAGGCTGTGTCTGTACTAAAGAGAGCCGAGAACCGCCAGAAAGAGGTGGACAGGCTGTTTTTGAAAATGTATGAGGACAGAGCTAGCGGGAAGATAACGGAAAGAAACTTTGTCATGCTTTCCAGCAAGTACCAGCAGGAGCAGATAGAACTGGAAGAACAGATTGAGAGCCTAAGAGAAGAAATACGGAAAATGGAACAGGAAATGATAGGTGCTGAAAAATGGATTGACTTAATCAAGGAAAACGCTGTGCCAAAGGAGCTGACGGCAACGCTGTTAAATACCATGATTGAGAAAATCCTCATTCACGCACCAGAAATAGGCGAGAACGGTGAGAGGACACAGGAAATCGAGATATACTATAACTTTATCGGGAAAATCGACTGAATAAAACAGGGCAATATTTTTAACTAAGGGAAACGGGACAGAGCTATCCGGATATTACACTGCTTCCGGGACTGGCCTCGTATTTCAATATGAGCATCGATGAACTGATGGGCTGTTCGATGCAGATGACGGAGGAGGAAATACAGGAACTGTTCAGCCGTCTTGCCCGGGAATTCTCTCAGGAAAACGCAGAACTTCTTCTGGAAGAATGTCGAGATGTGCTTTACCGCTACTCCTCCTGTTTCCCTGTTCTGTTGAGAATGGTTCTCTTTTATCTTAATCACAGCGGCATGCTACCGGAGGAGCGTGCAAAAGAACTTCTCGAGGAGGCCCTCGCCCTGTGCCGCCGGATCGGACTGGAATGCGAAGATATTTTTATCAGAAAACAGGCTGTCGGGCTTGAAGCTGCTTGTCAGCTATTGCTGGACCGACCTGAAAAAGTATTGGAGCTGCTGGGCCCTGACGCGGCGGTATTGTCGGAGGATGAGAGTCTCATTGCCCTGGCCTATCAAAACCTTGGAGATACCGGAAAAGCCAAACGGGTCATACAGGTCAGTATTTATCAGCACGTGAATGCGGCAGCCGCCCATCTTGTTTCTTATCTTTTTTTAAATTCCGGCAATCCGGAGTTGTTTGAAGAAACCTGGAACCGGTTTTTGCTGCTCTGTGAGAACTTTAACCTGGAGCAGTTAAATCCTGCGATTGTACTCCGGGCCTGTATAATTGCAGCCGGTGTCTACAGTATGGAGGGAAACAGCAGGAAAGCATATGAATTGCTGGAGCATTTTGCAGATATCAAATGCTCGGCAACAGATATGGCCCGGCTCGGGGGAGACGGATTTTTTGATGAGGTGGAAAACTGGCTGGCAGCGAAAAAAATGGACAGTACATCGATGAAAAGCCGGCGGGCAATCCAGAATGAGCTTCTGGCCGGGCTCTTGGACGAACTGGCGTTTGAACCGCTCAGAAACGAGCCGGAATTTCAGGCTGTCCTGCGCCGTTTGAAGGATGGGCGGCAGCAGCGGGAAAAGGAGGAGACATGATGACGGCGGCGAAACAGAATTTCAGAAAACTGGGAGGACTTTTTATTGCAGTACTCCTGTATTACATCATCCATGAAGGGGCCCATCTTCTCCTTGCCCTGCTGTTCGGCACATTCCGGCAGATTAAGTTTATTGGAATGGGTATCCAGATTGATACGTATCGGGAACAGATGAATCAGGTACAGACTGCCGCTTTCTGTATCGCAGGGGCTGCGGCAACAACAGCGGCCGGCTGGATGCTGCTCCTTGCGACGGACAGAATTCTGGAGAGCCGGTCCCTTACATTCCGGGCGGCGGCTTTTTATACTACGCTAGTATTTCTTTTAAATGATCCCTTTTATCTGTCAATTCTTTATCCCTATGTAGGCGGCGGTGACATGAACGGGATCAGGCTGCTTATACCGGAACTGCCTGCGAGAGTATTTTTTACCCTGTTACTAATCACTCATCTGATGATTATTGCCAGGTATTTATATCCGGTATATAAGAAAGTATTTGTTGATTCACTAAAATAAGAGATGCCCCGCAAAGGGGAGGCAGCAAACTGCCATTTTCCTTGACGCAATGGCTCACGTATGTTATTATCTATAATAGACCGACGGTCGGTCTGTTATAGGAGGATAAGTATGAGAGTAATAAAGGACGCCGATGTGCGGAAAAATGAGATATTGGATGCGGCTACGATTCTATTTGCCGAAAAAGGAGCCGATCATACAAGCGTTGCTGATATTATGACGGCTGTAGGTATCGCGAAAGGAACGCTGTACCATCATTTTAAGTCAAAAGAGGAAATAATGGATGCGCTGATTGAGCGTCAGACCTCCGTTCTGCTTAAAAAAGCTAAAATGGCAGCCGGAGATCAAAGCATGCCGGTAAATGAGAGAATGCTCCGCACTGTCCTGGCCCTTCACATGGACACGGAACAGACGGAGGGGAGGGAAATGATACGGCATCTGCACGAGCCTCAAAATGCACTCATGCACGAGAAGACAAAGCGGGTTATCTTCAGACAGGTGCCTGCCATAATGGCCGGCATTGTCGAGGACGGAATCGCGCATGGCATTTTTGATGCACCGTATCCTCTGGAATCCATGGAGATGGCACTGTGCTATCTGGATGTGATGCTGGATGACAATATATTAAAACTCGGTAAGACACAGCGTTCGGAAAAAATCAGGGCTTTCCTCTGTCTGCTGGAACGCCTTCTCGGGGCTGAATCAGGGGAGCTTACGGAGCTTGAAGCAGCATTTCAGGCAAGTGAAAGCAAAAGCAGCATATGAGCCGTTTAAAGCGTATAAGCCATAAGGATGCGGTATGCTGCAGAATGATCCGGAAGAACCTCTCAGGAAATAAGGCGGTTTCACTTATTACGATGCTTTTTATCGCTGCCGCCTCCATGCTGCTTTCGCTTTCGGCTCTTCTCACGGCAAACCTGGCCGGAGCGGTGGAACAGCTTATGATGGATGCCCAGACGCCACATTTTATGCAGATGCATACCGGCGACCCGGGCATAACAAAGCTGGAAGCCTTTGCAAAAGATAATGCCAATGTGGCGGATTTTCAGGTTCTGAATTTTTTGAATCTCAATAACGCTCATATAAGCATCGGAGGAAATTCCCTTGCCGGCAGCGTACAGGATAATGGTGTCTGCGTCCAGAGCGGCCGGTTCGATTTCCTTCTCGGCCCGGATAACCAGCCGGTGAGACCGGGAAGGGGTGAAATCTATGTTCCTGTCTGTTATTACAAGGATGGGGTGGCAAAGGCGGGCGATAAAGCCGTCCTGTCCGGCCATATTTTTACCGTAGCCGGATTCGTGAGGGATTCCCAGATGAATTCTTCCCTTGCATCCTCTAAACGCTTTGTTGTGAGCGAAGCGGATTACTCCCTGTTAGAACCCCTTGGCACCGCCGAATACCTGATTGAATTCCGTCTGAAGGACTTATCAGGCCTCGGCACTTTTGAGGCGGCTTACAGTGCCGCCGGGCTTGCATCCAACGGGCCTGCGCTCACCTGGCCCCTGTTTCGGATGATAAGCGCCGTTTCAGACGGTATTATGATTGCTGTTATTGTATTGGTCGGCATTCTTGTCATCTTTATTGCACTGCTTTGCGTCCGTTTTACGCTTCTGGCCAAAATCGAGGACGATTACCGGGAGATTGGAGTTATGAAGGCAGTCGGAATGCGGGTAACCGACATCAGGAGGATTTACCTGGCGGTTTATGGGTTCCTTGCCGCCGCCGGAAGCGCTGCCGGATTCCTGCTTTCAATTTTGCTGCTGAAACCGCTGCGTGAGGGCATCCGGCTGAATCTTGGCGACGGAGGAGGCGGGGCGTCCTCTCTGCTGGCCGGATTGGCCGGTGCGGCGCTTGTATTTCTGTTAATTCTTCTGTATGTTAACTGGAACCTGCGGCGTTTCCATCAGATTTCTGCCGTACAGGCAATCAGGTTTGGCTGCAGAACCGGTGCGTCGGACGGCTTCAGAGTGGTTAGGCTGTCAAATAAAAGCAGATGTTCGGTGAACTTTCTGCTTGCGATAAATGATGTCCTTGCCAGAAAACGGCTTTATGCCACGATGCTGTTTGTTATTATGCTGTCAAGCTTTATCATGATTGTGCCCCAGAATCTGTACCATACTATTTCTGGAGAAGATTTTGTCACATATATTGGAGTTGGGGATTGTGACCTCAGGCTCGATATCCGGCAGACCGGCCAAATCGAAGATAAGACGGCGGAAGTAGGAGCGTTTATGAGAGAGGACCCGGAAATTGCAGACTATGCCCTCTTTGTCTCAAAGACTTACCAGATCAGGACGGAGGATGGAGCGGCCGAAAACCTGAAGGTAGAACTTGGAGATCATACCGCATTCCCCCTCCGGTACGCGTCCGGCACAATACCGGCTAAGGAGAGTGATATCGCCTTATCGGCGCTCAACGCGAAAGAGCTGGGGAAAAATATCGGCGATACAATTATCCTGCTGTCGCCTGACGGGGAACGCAGCCTTACAGTCTGCGGTATCTATTCGGACATCACAAACGGCGGAAAGACCGCAAAGGCCGCTTTCGCGGATCGTTCAAAGGAAGCAGAGTGGAGCATCGTCTGCGCCAATCTGGCCGATAAGAGCATGCTGTCCCGCATTAACCTGAAGTACTCAAAGAAATTTCCTTATGCGAAAATTTCGGGAATAGATGAATATATGGCGCAGACCTTCGGCCAGACACTCCGTTCCGTGCGCTCAGCCTCTCTGTTTGCCGGCCTGTCGGCGGCGGTAATCACCCTGCTGGTGACCCTGCTGTTTATGAAGCTTTTAGTGGCAAAAGACCGGTATTCCATTTCCGTACTGCGGGCCATAGGCTATACCCGATCCGATATCGGCCTCCAGTATGCGTGGCGTGCGGTATCTGTTCTGAGCATAGGGATTATCTTGGGAACCGTGTTGGCCGGAACTCTTGGGGAAAATCTGGCTGCCGCCGCGATATCCTCATTCGGAGCAGAAACCTTCCGGTTTACAGTCGATCCGCTATCCACTTATTTTCTTTCCCCGCTGATTCTGCTTCTCACCGCTCTGTTAGCGGTGGTACTGGGCACATCCCGTGCGGGCGACGTCAAATTATTTGAATCCATAAAGGAGTAGATATGAACCAATTGTTAGCCGGCATTGAAATTATCAAATCCCTGGGAAACGGAGCTGAAAAGCGAAGCGTGCTTAACAGGGTATCCATTGAGATCGGAGAGGGAGAGTTTGTATCGGTTATGGGCCCCTCTGGTTCCGGAAAATCCACGCTGCTTTATACTCTGAGCGGCATGGAACCTATAGACAGCGGGAAAGTAATCTTTGAGAATCAGAAGCTGTCGGAATTGTCCGATGACGAGCTTTCTGATTTGCGCAGAAACAGAATGGGCTTTGTCTTCCAGCAGCCAACCCTGTTAAAAAATCTGAGTATATTGGACAATATCCTTTTGCCGCAGATGCGGGACAACCGCAGAAATATAAAAAAACTTACGGAGAAAGCCGAAATGCTGATGAAACAGATGGGTATCGGTGAGCTTAAGGACAGGGAAATTACTCAGGCCTCCGGCGGCCAGCTCCAGCGGGCGGGCATCTGCCGCGCTCTGTTGGGCGGCCCGGGAATCATATTTGGAGATGAACCGACCGGAGCTTTAAATACAAAGGCGGCCCGTGAAATTATGGAGCTTTTTACCCGGATTAATAAGGACGGCACCGCAATTCTGCTGGTCACACATGATCCCGGTATTGCGGCCAGAACAGAACGGGTCCTGTTCCTGTGCGACGGCGCAATCGCAAGTGAATGCAGGCTGTCTAAGTTTTCCGGTAAAAACCTGGAGGAACGGACACGTACGGTCACACAGCTTATGCAGCGGATCGGTATTTAATCCGGCTATGAAAGCTGCCGGGAGGGAGCAGCAACGAAAGGATTCTTTAGATTCCACAAGAGGGCACTGCGGCGGTAGGGCATTATGTCGCCGAAGCGACCCGCCGCAGGCGGAGAATACCGCGAGCCGGATTCTTTCTTGCAGACAGCGGTAACCTGTGCGCGGAGCGTGCAGGTTACCGTTTCCGGCGGTTATTTTTTGCGGGTATATATTTAGT
>PPYE01233604.1_pt1 | contig 17950 bp, 9 predicted proteins | sample 1559881 | NCBI WGS metagenome assembly PPYE01 (sample SAMN08240022, study PRJNA423297) | Human gut metagenome, whole genome shotgun sequencing project. | reverse complement strand
AGAGCCTGACTTCAGCGAGGAAGGATGGGCACGCAGAAAGCCGAAAAAGAAGTAACAGGCAAAACAGCCATTATAAGGTGATGTTGGAAAAGAAGAAGATTTAAGGCGTTGATATAGTTTACCTATTCATAACCGATATTGACGTAACATATTTATTCTCTATCCGACTCTGCTGAAAAATACTGACCTGTTATGCCTAATCTATATTTCAGTTTTTAATAAACTTCTTGATCGTTTATTAGAAACGGTATCCAAGTTTATTAGAAACGATTACATGGCTTTTCGATAGCATTTATCCGAATTTATATAACAAAACAGGCTGCAAACCTCTCAAAAGTTTGCAGCCTGTTTCTTATATACAAGCTACCGAAAAGCCTTCCGAAGCAAGGCATTATCGGTTAAAATGTTGTCATATTATACTATATCAGCACAACAAATGCAGTATAAGGTAAGATATTCTCATTGGTCTAAGTTTTAATTCATTTATTGTAAGGATACAAATATACAACATTAAAAGCCGTTTGTCAAGTCTTCAGGAGTTTTATACGTTCATAGTTCCTCCTCCTTCCTCAGAAGCATCATGAACATCCTTCGTCTTGATATTCCTGTACTGCTTGGGCGTCATCTCGAACTTCTGGGCAAATGCTTTATAGAAAGTCCCCCTGTTCGAGAATCCGGTTTTATCCATAATCTCTTCAATGGAGAGTTGCGTTGTCAGCAACAAGCGTTCTACAATCGTCAGGCGATACTCTCTGATGATGTCGGCAGGAGTCTTCTCCGTGACATTTTTCAGCTTCCGATAGAACTGCCGGGTACTGTATCCTAATGAACTACTATATTATTCAGTGCCGAAAGCAGTATTAACGGGATACGGCTCAACAGTTTATCCGACTTTATCTTTTTGGCAAACGACATTCCATCCATACCGGGCATCATTACATCCGAAATAATCAAATCCGGTAACTGGATGCCCAACTGCTTCAAGGCTTCCTCTGCGCTGCCTAAAGAGACAACATTGTATGCCCCGACAAATATCTCCGTAACAAACCATAACATAGAAGGGTCATCGTCAATAATCATAATCGTCTGCTTGTTCTTATCAAATTCAACCGACGAATTCTTGAGTTCGACTGCTTGCTCATCTGATGACAAAACCAAATCTTCAGCTACTTTTTCATCTTCATTATCCACCGTAACCTCCATAACAGGCAGCCATACATCAAAAGTAGTCACCTCATTAGGAATACTGGATACCTGAATCTGTCCATTCAACAGATTTACCATACTGTGACAAATGGCCAGTCCCAATCCATTTCGCGGAGAAATCCCATTCTTGTTCTGCACTTCGAAATTATCCAGAATCTTATAACGGTCGAATATTTTCGTGAGATCAGCCTCCTTGATTCCTTTTCCCGTATTAGATACCCGAATGCAAAGTTGTTCTCCTTCAATACGCAGCTCTACCGTAATGGAACCATTCTCCGGAGTATATTTGAAAGCGTTAGAAATCAGGTTATTTACAATTTTACTCAGACAGCTGACATCCGTATTCCAAAAAACTCCATCTTCTATCTGCAATCGATAGTTCAGTTTCCGGCTTTCCGCCAGCTCTCCGAATGATTCGGCAATAGTCCGTATCTGTTCTGTGACAGGAACATGTTTTATCTTCAAAATCTTGTTCCCCGTCTCCAGTCGGCGGAACTCAATCAGTTCCAATATCAGCGCATTCAGTTTCAACGCATTCTGCTGAATCATGGAAGCATACTTCCGGACATAACTGTCTACCCGGCTATAAGAAAGGATTTTTTCACACGGACCGTTGATCAATGTCAACGGAGTACAAAATTCATGGGTAATGTTAGTAAAGAAACGCAATTTCGATTCATACAGTTCTTCGCGCTGCTGGCGGTTCATTTCCTCGATCATAACATTCCGCTTTCTGCGATAACGTTTTATCACCATCCGGATAGCTCCTGCAATTACCCCGGCTAATAATAAGAAATAGACAATATAAGCACAAGTAGTCATATACCAGGGAGGAGTGATACGGATCAATAATGAATAAGGTTCACTCTCTTTCCCTGTTATATTACTTCGGTACTTCACTAGCAAGGTGTATTCTCCAGGAGATAGATTAGAGAAAACCGCCACCGTAGACAATCCGTTCTCAATCCAACTATCGCTCAAACCGTCTATCTTATAAGAGTAAGTATAATTGTTCCCGTTAATGTAATCGACGGCAATAAATGAAAGGTTAAAGAAGTTCTGACTATAGTCCAGCACCAAAGTTTCTTGCTTCGTAGCGCCTTGCAGAAAATCATAAATATTGCACTCTTTACCAAAAATAGAGAGGCGGTTGAAATGCAAAGGAGGCATGTATTCTTCCGAAAGTTGATCATTCTCGCTAATCGTAATGAATCCGTTCGTACCACCAAAAAATAATGTCCCCGTCTGCTGATCCTTGAAGAAAGCACCGTCACTAAACTCAATCACTTCCAGGTCGCCCTGCTGCCGATACGTCTGAACTGTGTTTTCGCGGACATTAAACCTCACCAACCCTTGATTGGTGCTAAGCCACAAGTTATTGTCCCTTCCTTCCAATATGCCGTGAATCGTATTGTTGGGAAAGCCGTCAGTCTCGTTATATACCCTATATTCGCCCTGATAAAGCCGGGTCAATCCGAAACTCGTACCAAACCAGTATCCTTCGTCATTCTTATGAATGGCAAAAATATCATTTACAGTCTGATTCTTCACTACATCGTCAATGCGGCAGGGAGTTAGTTGATTGGTATGCGTATTCATTTTATACGCACCATATCCACGGTTACCAAACCAAATAACCGAATCATTCTCCTGAAAAGAGACAAAGAAATAATTGTCCATCAACGGACTATTACTTGCCAGGATCCTTTCTGCCCGAGGCAAAGTTTCCATATCAGGATGGAAATCAAACATCTTTAATATTCCCCCTCCCTTCGTACCTATCCACAATGTCTGATCCTGATCCTGATATAGAGCACGAACCGGATTATCTACCCGATACTCCGGTACATCCAACATGATGTTGTCAATAGAAAACTCATCTGTAAAATACATATAAAGCCCTTGACCGTCAGCGCCCACCCAGATTATATCCTGAAACCGGTCTTTCATAAGACAAAAGATACCGGACTGAACATTTATGGACTGGAGGCTATATTTTACCTTTGAATCCGGCATATACTTTAATTGGATTAATCCACTACTCTTAAAGCCGATAAAATAATCAGTTTTCTGTTTTATAATGGAAGAAACCTCACCCAAGAAATCATCTTCGGGACTTATCGCCATACGGTTTATGTATTTAAAGTCTTTGAAGCTTTGTATGGTCTGTCTGCGTGTATCAAAGCGGTCGAGCCCATAATTAGTCTGTATCCAAAGCACATCGTTGTCCGCCTCGATAATCCGTTCGATGAGATTACCGGAGAAACTATGGTGCACATTGGTTGGTTTGTACAATCCCAGATAAGTGCCGTCGTAGATATTCAGCCCATCGCATGAACCGATCCATATCACGCCATGCCTATCCTGACACATCGAAAGAATAGCACTATTGGATAATCCGTTCTTACTGGAAAATTGCCGGAGACTATACGAAGCATTTATGTCTACTCCTATCAAAAGAAAAGAAACCAGTATCAGCAGAACTCTTCTTAAAAGAGTAGTTCTCTTCGTCCATTCATTGTGTTTTTTCATATAGCATTCTCTTGTTTTAAATCAAGACACAAAAATCGACGGAAAGATATGGAAAATCGGGAAAACGTCCAAGAACTGCACAAAAAACATTCTGATCATCTGAAAATTAACATAACAGGAGTACGCTTTTACGAAATAGGTAATCCACAAACAGGTAGCATATTCAGCTACCTGTATTTTGGAAGGAAAATCTTTAGTTAATAATGAATATTATATAAAATGAAAGCACTGCGTTTTTTACTAATCATAGTTTGTGCCTACTTTTTGGCAAGTTGCGTTTCCACCAAACAGGCAGACTCTAATTCAAATCTGGAGAGAGCCCGGCAAACACTGGATTCACTTTATCTAAATTATTCTGTAAGCAACTCCCATCTGCTTCGTGAAAACTATCCTTTCAACGAACAATATAAAGTCACTTATCTGGCATCGGAAAACCAAACAAACATGCCTAATCAGTTCTCCTATTTATGGCCATATTCAGGTACATTTTCCGCAGTAAACTCATTATTAGAAGCCACCCACGACAAGAAATACCAGCAATTATTAGAAAAACAGGTATTACCCGGCTTGGAAGAATACTTCGATACAGAAAGAACTCCTATTGCTTACTCATCGTATATCCGAACTGCTCCGACCTCCGACCGCTTTTATGACGATAATATCTGGGTAGGCATTGACTTCATCGATATCTATCAGATTACCAAAGAAAAAAAATATTTGGATAAAGCTCAACTCATATGGAATTTCATAGAAAGCGGTACTGATAGTCTGCTAGGAGATGGCATCTATTGGTGTGAACAAAAGAAAGAGTCCAAAAACACTTGTTCAAATGCTCCCGGTTCTGTATTCGCCCTCAAACTATTTAAAGCAACCAATGACAGCCTCTATTTCAAACGGGGAAAAGAATTATATAAATGGACACAAAAGAATCTGCAAGATTCTACAGACTACCTCTATTTTGACAATATCCGTCTTGACGGTAAGATAGGAAAAGCCAAATTTGCCTACAACAGCGGACAAATGATGCAATCGGCTGCCCTACTCTATCAACTGACCAAAAATCCGGATTACTTGAAAGATGCGCAGAGCATTGCCAAAGAATGCTATAATTACTTCTTCACAGACTTTACAACTGACACAGGAGAAAGCCTTAAAATGTTGAAACAAGGAAATATCTGGTTTACTGCTGTCATGTTAAGAGGATTCATTGAACTTTACCAATTGGACCAAAACAAAACTTTTATCGACGCTTTCAATCAATGCCTATCATATGCTTGGGATAATGCCCGTGATGAAAACGGCTTATTCAGCACAGACCTAACTGGCAATAACAATAATGAGAAGAAGTGGCTGCTAACGCAAGCTGCCATGGTCGAAATGTATAGCCGACTAGCAGCTATACAATAAGTACAAATTTAAAACAATAAATAATTAAGGCTATATAATATAAAGGTCTTCCGTCACAACACAGCACAAAATAATAGCTACATAAAAACCAATACTCAAAAGAAAATTAATATGAAACAAAAAAGACTTACGTTTTTACTCCTGTTAATCTCCAACCTTTTTTGTGCATCTGCTCAAAAATGGTATAAACCAGAGATTGATCTAAAAGTTGAAGAGCTACTGAGCCAAATGACAGTAGAAGAAAAACTTGGATATATCGGTGGCATTGACTGGATGTACACTAAAAGCATTGATCGCCTGGGTATTCATCGCATGAGAATGTCCGATGGACCGCAAGGGATAGGCACAAAAGGCAAGTCTACCGCATACCCGGCTACAGTGACACTAGCAGCTACTTGGAACGAGAATCTTGCCTATCAATACGGAAAAGCTTTGGGACGTGATTGCAGAGCAAGAAACATCAATGTCATATTAGGTCCAGCGGTCAATATCTACCGTGCCCCAATGTGTGGACGTAACTTTGAATATATGGGTGAAGATCCGTATTTAACATCCCGTATCTGTGTAGGATACATCAAAGGTGTACAAGATCAAGGTGTCATGGCTACAGTCAAACACTTCGTTGCCAACAACTCCGACTATGACCGTAATAATATCAGTAATGATATTGATGAAAGAACCTTGAATGAGATTTACTTCCCTGCTTATAAAGCTGCCATTCAGGAAGCAGAAGTAGGAGCCATCATGACAAGCTATAACTTGATGAATGGCATCTACACCACTGAAAACCCGTGGCTATTGAAAGAAGTACTCAGAAATCAATGGGGCTTCAAAGGACTAGTGATGTCTGACTGGGGATCGACTCATTACTGTGTTCCAGCTGCAAGAAGCGGATTAGATCTGGAAATGGCAGGAGGAGAAAAGATGAATCCTAAAGATATGGCTTACTATCTTAAAACAGGAGATGTGACTATGGATATGGTTGACGAAAAAGTACGCCACATCTTACGCATACTCATTGCTTTCGGATTCAAGGATGGTACGGAAGCTGACAAAAGTATCGCTCTGGATGACCCTCAATCTGTAGAAACAGCATTAAATGTTGCCAGAGAGGGACTTGTTCTTTTGAAGAATGAAAACAACATTCTTCCTATCAATCCCCAAAAATACAAACATATTATCGTTACCGGCAAAAATGCACATGGATATGTACATGGTGGTGGTAGTGGCGCTGTAGTTCCTTTCCATTATACCAATTTATTCGACGGAATCCAAAAAGAAGGTAAACTGAATAATGTAAAAGTAGAATATATTGATGAACTCGACTTTATGCCGTCCATCATGTATACAGACGACAATCTCAACGAAAAGGGATTTCATGCCGAATACTTCAAGAATATTCACTTCGAAGGAGCCCCTGTGGTAAAACAGACTGAGAAAAAAATCAATTATTCTTGGGCTGCAGGCACAGAATTGGAAGGTATGCCCAAAGATTATTTCTCTGTGAAATGGTACAGTACAATGTGCGTAGACGAAACCGCTGACTATGAGTTCACATTAGGAGGCGACGATGGTTATAAATTGTTTATCAACGACCAACCGATTATTGATGACTGGACGCCCGGAGGTTTCAGAACGACCAATGTTACCAAGACACTAAAAGCCGGTGAAAAATATCATGTACGTGTAGAATACTATCAGCAGGGTGGTGGAGCAGGTATCTGCTTTTTATGGAAACGTAAGAACGAGACTCAGAATAAGTTTGCCGATTACCTGAACAAAGCAGATTTAGTGATTGCCTGCTTCGGTCATAGTTCTGATACAGAAGGAGAAGCAAGCGACCGCACATTCGAACTGCCCGAAGTAGATAAAAAAATGCTGGCCAGCTTATCCGGATGTAAAAAGCCTGTTATCGGTATTGTAAATGCCGGAGGTAATATTGAAATGCAAAAATGGGAACCGTCTTTGAAGGGGCTTATTTGGGGATTTTATGGAGGTCAGGAAGCGGGAACAGCTATCGGCGAAGCTTTATTCGGTAAAGTTAACCCATCAGGAAAATTACCTATGACTTTTGAAAAGAAATGGGAAGACAGCCCCGCTTACAACAGCTATCATGACCCGGATAAAGACAAACATGTAGCATATACGGAAGGAATATTCATCGGCTATCGCGGCTATGACAAATTGAAACGTGAAGTACAATATCCTTTTGGCTACGGATTGTCTTATACCACCTTTAAGCTATCTAATATAGTAGTCTCAAAGCCAAATGCTGATGGAACAGTAGAAGTAACCTGCCGTCTTGCCAACACAGGAAAAAGAGATGGTGCACAAGTCATACAAGCCTATGTGGGCAAAGCAGAAAACAGCCCGGTAGAACGTCCCCAAAAAGAACTGAGAAAATTTGAAAAGATATTCCTGAAAGCCGGAGAATCCACAACTGTCAAGATGACATTACCTAAAGAATCATTTATGTATTTTGATGTCAACAGAACTCAGTTCGTCACTGATCCGGGTATTTACAATATAATGCTTGGCTTCTCCTCTAGAGATATTAAAGCACAAAAAAATATTCAATATACACTATAGATTGCATAATCAATAAGTAACATGAAATATACTTGTATCAAAACTGTAGCAATTTACTTGCTCGCAACCTTACCTTTATTGGCGAACGCCTCAACACACAAGGTAAAAATTACACATAGCGTCATGGTTGGGGACGGAATCGCAAAATTCATCCCGGAAGGCTTCGACGCTCAAAAGATACCTTCTTTTGCAATAGAAAAAGAACCACGCGAACAAGGAGCACTTCCTGCCGACTGGGTACTTGTTCCCGAGTTCTCACTCACGGATGGTAAAGCAAACGCATCATTAACAGTGCCGGAAGGTACAAGCATCTATGGCGGTGGTGAAGTGACCGGTTCACTTCTGAGAAATGGAAAGACCATCAAATTATGGAATACAGACTCAGGAGCTTATGGTGTAGACAAAGGTACTCGTCTGTATCAATCACATCCTTGGATGATGGGAGTGCGAAAGGACGGAACAGCTTTTGGAATTTTATTCGATACTACTTGGAAAGCAGAACTAAGCAGTACAGACGAAAAAATCGAATTAAAAAGTGAAGGAATACCCTTTCGGGTATTCATCATTGACAGGGAATCTCCACAAGCAGTCATTCGCGGACTATCCGAACTGACCGGCACAATGCCAATGATTCCTCGCTGGGCACTAGGTTATCAGCAATGCCGGTTCTCATATTCTCCCGACAGCCGTGTCATTGAAATAGCAGATACTTTCAGACTAAAAAGAATACCATGTGATGTTATCTGGATGGACATTGATTATATGGACGGATACCGCATCTTTACCTTTAATCCGAAAAGTTTTCCGAATCCTAAAGCGGTGAACCGTGATTTGCACATACGTGGATTCCATTCTGCATGGATGATTGACCCGGGAGCAAAAGTTGACCCTAACTATTTCGTATATAAATCGGGAACAGAAAATGACGTTTGGGTGAAAACAGCAGACGGTAAGAACTTCCACGGTGATGCATGGCCGGGAGCAGCAGCATTCCCTGATTTTACTTCTCCTAAAGTAAACAAATGGTGGAGAAACTTATATAAAGATTTTCTAGCACAAGGAGTAGATGGCGTATGGAATGATGTTAACGAACCCCAGATCAATGATACGCCCAACAAAACAATGCCGGAAGACAACCTGCATCGTGGAGGAGGAAAGCTTCCGGCAGGTACACATCTTCAGTATCATAATGTATATGGCTTCCTGATGGTTAAAGCATCCAGGGAAGGTATACTGGATGCTCGTCCAGAAAAACGTCCTTTCATTCTGACACGTTCCAACTTCCTTGGGGGACAACGTTATGCCGCTACATGGACTGGCGACAACGGTTCTTGCTGGGATCATCTAAAAATGTCAGTTCCCATGTCATTAACATTGGGATTATCCGGTCAACCGTTTAGTGGTGCAGATATAGGCGGTTTCTTATTCAATGCTGATGCTGACTTATTCGGCAACTGGATTGGTTTCGGTGCCTTTTATCCTTTCGCACGTGGTCATGCTTGCGCCGGAACAAACAACAAGGAACCATGGGTATTTGGACAAAAAGTAGAAGATGCCTCACGCATCGCTTTGGAACGTAGATATATACTACTACCCTACTTTTATACACTCTTACACGAAGCCTCAACTAATGGCATGCCTATTATGCGTCCTGTCTTCTTCTCCGACCCTAAAGACTTGTCACTGAGAGCAGAGGAAGAAGCTTTCCTTGTCGGTGATAATTTACTTATCATTCCAGCATTTGCTAATCAACCGGCACTTCCGAAAGGGATCTGGAAAGAACTGTCACTTGTAGAAGGAGATCAGAATGATAAATATCAGGCAAAAATGAAGATTCGTGGGGGAGCTATCATTCCGACTGGAAAAATAATTCAGAACACTACAGAAAATTCATTAGATCCTCTGACATTACTAGTGTGTCTGGACGAACAGGGCAAAGCTTCCGGAAATATGTATTGGGATGCGGGAGATGGTTGGTCTTACAAAAAAGGGGACTATAGCCTGCTACAATTTGTCGCAGAGCGAAATGGTGATAAAGTGACTGTAAAGCTAACAAAGAAAACCGGAAAATACAACACTGAGAATAAAGACATGGCAGTGATTAAAATTATAACAGATCAAGGCATACGTCAAGCCAGTGGAAATCTAGTGGAAGGTATTGAAATAAGACTATAAAAAAGCACTATACTTTGTTTGGAAACCTAAAAAAAAGTTTTATGAAAAAAGAGCACATGAAAAAGCAATATCCCCATTGGTGCGGGGTATTGCTACTGTATCTGATGGCATGTATTAGTAGTTGCCAAGACGACAAAATCAGTTCTAGCGGATATGATCCGTCTAAACCTGTTGTTTTTACAGATTTCTCTCCAAGTCAGGGAAGTCTCCGTACTCAGCTCCATATCTACGGTGAGAACTTCGGAAACGACCCATCAAAAATTTATATTACTGTAGGAGGGCGAACTACCACTACAATTGGCTGTAACAATAATGAAATTTATTGTATGATACCCCCAAAAGCTTTTGATGGAAATATAAAAATATCTATCGAAAGTGCTGATGGGACGTCTTCACCCATAGAATATGAATTTGAGAGACGTTTCCAATATGTATCTCAAACTTCAGTAGGTACATTAGTAGGAAACGAAGATGAACAAGGCAATTCTTCTGATGTAGATGGAGATTTTGAAAACGCAAGGTTCGGAAATGCAGAATGGTTGTTAATGGATACATTCGGAATACAAAAATGCTTGATCGTTAATGGTTTTAAAGGACCTATCCGGAGAATCAATCTGGAAACTCAAGAAGTATCCACACTTATGACTGAAGGGCAAGGATTGTTTGGAGGTATGTACTACATGTGTTTCGATGCGACTGGAGACACTTTATTTGTATCAGACGACCACGGACAAAGTAACAAAGACCGAAGAGAGATTGCCTACCTGCTACGCTCTGAAGACTTCCGAAGAGCAAGACCTTATGTTTATGACCGTACTGGATATAGTTGCGCTTATCAACCTTTGACAAAAACTCTATATTATACCGTTTATTGGCAGGGAACTATTGACAAAGCCGTTTTTGACCCGACAACACAAGGAATGGTAGCAAAAGAAGTATTCCCAACATATGAAAGCAGGAATGAACATGCCTACCTAACAGTACACCCGAAGGTAAATATATGTATATTACAGGAGCAAATTGCCTTTATAAATCCATGTTCAATCCAGAAACAAAAGAATTCCAAAAGCCAACAATGTTTGCCGGTTCTGAAGGAGCCAGTGATTGGGTAGACTCTCCCGGTACATCAGGGCGTTTCGTATGGCCTTATCAAGGCACATTTGTAAAAAACAAGGATTACATAGAAGCTGGTAAATCAGATATTTACGATTTTTATCTTTGTGATAGAAACGGACATTGCATCCGTAAAATAACTCCTGACGGTATCATCTCGACTTATGCCGGCAGAGGTAGTGTATCTTCTGATGGACGAGTAAACGGATACATAGACGGCGAGCTACGCACAGAAGCACGTTTCGACAGTCCTTGTGGGATCGCTTATGATGAAGAAACACAAACATTCTATATAGCAGATAGAGAAAACCATCGAATTCGCACAATTTCTGTAGAATAAACTATAAAAACACATTTCGAATGAAAAAATATATTTTAAGTTTGTTTTTTCTAATTAGCTGTGTGCTTAACACATACGCACATACAGAAAAACAACAACAAGAAAAAATAGAAATCAGCGGCATTGTTCTGGATCAGAATAAAGAGCCACTTGTCGGAGTAAACGTTTCCGTAAAAGACATACCCGGACTAGGTGCTATTACAGATATAAACGGTAAGTTTAAAATAAAGGTTGAACCTTATCAATGGTTAGTATTCACTTTTATAGGATTTGATAAACAAGAAATACTTGTTAAAGAACAAAAGAGCATCAATGTCATTATGCAAGAAGCAAAAGCAACTGCTATCGACGAGGTTGTTATCACAGGAACAGGCGCACAGAAAAAAATTACAATGACTGGAGCGGCTACTACAGTAGATGTAAATACACTGAGAACTTCCACTTCAAGCATTACAAATGCGTTGGCTGGTAATGTAGCAGGTATAATGGCACGCCAAACATCTGGACAGCCAGGCAATAATATATCTGAATTTTGGATTCGTGGAATTTCTACTTTTGGTGCAGGTTCGGGTGCACTAGTATTAATTGATGGATTCGAAAGAGACATGAATGAGATCAATATTGAAGATATTGAATCATTTACTGTATTAAAAGATGCCTCTGCAACAGCAATATACGGTTCACGTGGAGCAAATGGGGTTGTATTGATTACTACTAAACGTGGTAAATCAGGTAAGGTTCAAATCGATGCAAAGGTTGAAACTACTTACAACACACGTACATATACCCCCGAACTTGTTGATGGCTATACCTATGCCAACTTAATGAATGAAGCACGTACTACTCGTAATAAGGAAGCATTCTTCTCTGATGAAAAGCTATACATACTCCGCAACGGATTGGACAAAGACTTATACCCCAATGTAGATTGGATGGATGTACTCTTAAAAAAAGGGGCACCAACTTATCGAGCAACTTTAAATCTGAACGGTGGTGGCTCGCTTGCCCGTTATTATGTATCTGTTAGTTACGTAGACGAAGGAGGTATGTATAAAGTGGACGAAGGATTAAAAGACTATAACACCAATGCAAATTACAGACGTTGGAATTACCGTCTCAACGTAGATATGGATATCACAAAGTCCACCTTATTGAAAGTAGGAGTCGCAGGTTCACTAGATAAAAAAAACGAACCAGGAATGGCAGGAAACATTTGGGCATCAGCCATGCGCAACAATCCTATCTCAGTTCCTGTGATGTATTCCAACGGATACGTTCCTGCCTACGGTTCGGAGAATGATCAACTCAATCCGTGGGTAGCCGCTACACAAACCGGTTATCAAGAAACATGGAACAATAAGTTGCAAGCCAATGCTACTTTAGAACAAAGCCTCAACTTTATTACAAAAGGATTAAAATTTATTGGCCGTTACGGATTTGACACAAACAACTATCAGTGGATAAACCGTAAAAAATTCCCTGAAATGTGGAGAGCAGAACAAAATCGTGCTTCTGACGGAAGTTTAGTCATGAAAAAAATCAAAGACGAACAACTAATGACACAAGAATCATCTTCTAACGGAAATCGTAAGGAATATCTAGAAGCCGAACTGCATTATGACCGTACCTTTGGAGACCACATTGTTGGAGCAGTATTTAAATATTCTCAAGACAAAACGATAGATACCTCTCAGAATGGAAATGATATTATGCAAGGTATTGATAAACGCCATCAAGGACTTGCTGGACGCTTCACCTATGGATGGAAATACCGTTATTTCTTCGATTTCAACTTTGGGTATAACGGTTCCGAAAACTTTGCACCGGGACATCAGTATGGCTTTTTCCCAGCTTATTCTGCAGCATGGAATATTGCAGAAGAACCTATCATCAAAAAACATTTGAAATGGATGAATATGTTCAAACTCCGTTATTCATATGGCAAAGTCGGCAATGACGTCGTAGGAGACAATGACCAGCGTTTCCCCTATTTATCTACCTTCGGTGCCAGTGGGGGATTTAATTATGCAGACATCGGACAAAAATATGAATTTACAGGTTTAAGCTACACACATTACGCTACTACAGCCGTAACATGGGAAATAGCAACTAAACATGATATTGGTATCGACTTCTCTTTATGGGACGATAAGTTCACTGGGACAATTGACTATTTCCACGAACAACGTGACGGTATTTACCAACAACGTAATTTCATTCCCATTTCTGTTGGTCTGAACGGAGCTATGAGAATATCTACCAATATTGGCTCTGTTTTATCCAAAGGATTTGATGGAAATTTCGGATTCAAACAACGTATCGGAGATGTGAACCTCACTTTACGTGGCAACTTCACCTATAGCAAAAGCGAAATTTTGGAATATGACGAAGAATATAGCAACTACCCATACAAAAGCCAGAGAGGTTTCCGAGTTGATCAAACCCGTGGACTTATCGCATTGGGACTATTTAAAGATTATGATGATATACGCAATAGCCCCAAACAATCTTGGGGAGATGTAATGCCAGGTGATATCAAATACGCAGACGTAAACGGTGATGGTTATGTAAATGATAATGATATAGTTCCTATTGGAGCTACAACACGTCCAAACTTAGTTTATGGCTTCGGTCTCTCCGGACAATGGAAAGGTATTGACATTAATGTTTTATTCCAAGGATCTGGAAAGTCTACTTTTTGCATTGATGGTCCCACTGTATATCCATTTGAAAATGGAGACTGGGGAAACATTCTAACTGATGTAGTAAAATCAAACCGTTGGATATTAGGTGAAAATGAAGATCCAAATGCTAAATATCCTCGTTTGAGCTATGGAGGAAACAGCAATAACTATCGCGCCTCCACTTATTGGTTGCGTAATGGTTCTTACCTACGTTTGAAAAATTTAGAGATAGGATATACAATACCAAAAAGTCTTGTTAATAAAATGCATTTAAATAACATCCGTATTTATTTTATGGGTACCAATTTAGTTACCTTCTCCAGTTTCAAACTTTGGGATCCTGAATTAGGTAGCAGTAATGGACAAAAATATCCACTGTCTAAATCATATACTTTAGGATTAACTATCAATATCTAATATCAAAGACATGAAAAAGAAACATATATTATTAGCCATTGCGTTCAGTATTGGACTAGGAGTTAGTTTATCTTCCTGTTCAGACTATCTAAGTGTAGAACGTTTCTTCAACGACCGACAAAGTGAAGAAAAAATCTTCAAAAGTAAACAATTTACTGAAGAATGGTTAGCTAAATGCTATGGGCTTTTAAATGGTTCGAATATAGAATACGGACTTATCAAATTTACACTCTCCAATTATTCGGACGATATTATTTTTAATGAAAGCGATGGTGCTGTAAATTACAACGCTCTTAAATTTGGACAATATGATAACGGTTGGGTAAATGACTCTTATATCCGTTGTTATGAAGGTGTACGCCAAGCTTCCATCATGATCAATAATGTAGATATTAACGAAGAATTGACAAAAGAAGAGATCTTAGACAAAAAGGCACAAGCCCGTTTCTTAAGAGCTTACTTCTATTGGTTACTACTTAGAAGATATGGTCCAGTACCCTTAATTCCTGATGAAACAATCAGTATTGATGAAACATATATAGGCATGTCCTGTCCAAGAGCTACATATGATGAAGTAGTAGACTATATTGATAAAGAGATGATACTTGCAGCTAACGATCTGCCTGACAGACGAGACAGACAAAATATTGCGCGGGCAACAAAGGGCGCAGCACTAGCTGTACGTGCAAAAGTTTTATTATACTCCGCTAGTCCACTCAATAATCCATTACCAAATGATCCCGATAAGTTTACAGACTTTGTTGATGATCAAGGCCGTATATTAATGTCACAAACATATGATGAAAGTAAATGGGCAAGAGCCGCTGCAGCAGCAAAAGATGTAATTGATTTAGGTCGTTATGAGTTACATATCGCAGACTATCAAGATAAAGGAGACAATACTTATCCAGCTACAGTTAAGCCTCCATACAACGCAAAATATTCTACCAAAAACTTTCCTGATGGGTGGGCAAATATCGATCCGTTTGAATCATATCGTTCGATTTTTAACGGAGATTTATATGCAAATGAAAATGAAGAATTAATCTTTACTCGTGGTAATAACTCTTTAGCAGATCAAGTGAATTATCTCGTCAGAAATCAAATGCCGACCTTTGCAGGAGGAGAGAATCGTCATGGTTTAACCGCTAAACAATGTGATGCTTACGATATGGCAAATGGTGACGCCTTTAATTTGCAACATTTCTTGGACACTTGCGACGCAAGTAAACGTTTTGTTACCGAAGATGAATACAAAGCAGGAAAATATCCGCAGCTTCGCCCGAATGTATGGAAAGAATATGCCAACCGAGAACCGCGCTTTTATGCCAGTGTAGCATTTAGCGGTGCTTTTTGGCCATTTGCCAGTGCCAAAGATGCAGAATATCGTAACCAACAAATATGGTATTACAGAGGCAACAAAGAAGGACGCAAAAACGGATCTGATAAATGGATACCAACTGGAATTGGAATGATGAAATTCATCAATCCAAATGATTGTAATACAAATAATGGAAAGATCTATGATAAAGTAGATGTCGCAATTCGCTATGCCGATATTCTTTTGATGTATGCAGAAGCTTTAAATGAACTTACTCCAGGTAATAGTTATGAGGTAACAAACTGGCAAGGAGAAACGATGGTAGTTTCACGCAATACGGAAGAAATGAGTAAATCAGTCTCAAGAGTTCGTATTCGTGCCGGAATGCCAAATTATGAACAGGAAGTATATAACGACCAAACATTATTCCGCAAAAAATTAATGCATGAACGACAAGTTGAGTTTATGGGAGAGAACCAGCGCTACCACGATTTAAGACGCTGGAAAAATGTAGCTATCGAGGAATCGGAGCAGATCTACGGTTGCAATGTATTAATGACAGAAGCTACTAAAGAAAGATTCTATGAACGTGTAAGAGTCGAGAATCTACAAGCCAACTTCTCACGTAAAATGTACTTCTGGCCTATTCTGGAAAGAGAGCTACAGTGGAATAGACGGATGACACAAGCTCCTGGCTGGGAAACTTTCGATTAATATAAAAAGAAGATAAAAATGAAAAGAAGAATAATTTATATAGTTACAATGTTTGCTGCACTATCTTTCTTTAGTGCATGTAATGACGAATGGAAAGACGAACTTTATTCACATATGATCTCCTTGAAAGCACCTATAGGCAGTGAAGAGGTGTCTGATATCTATGTACGATACAAACCTAACGGAGAAGTTGTATATGATCTCCCGGTGCTAGTCAGCGGATCAACCCCATTAGATAGAGACTTGAATGTTCGTATTGCTGTGGACCCAGACACGCTGGTTGCTCTAAATCTAGCCAACTACCATGAGTTGAGAAAAGATTTATGGTATGAATTATTACCTGAGCAAAACTATGAATTTACAGCACCTACCTGCTATATGCCTGCAGGCACAAGAAAGGAATTATTCCCTATCAAATTTAAGTTTTCTGGACTAAACCTGTCAAAAGAATGGGTATTACCTCTGACCGTTGAAGAAGATCCTTCATATGTGACCAATAAACGGAAAGGCTGGCGTAAAGCATTACTCCATGTTTTGCCATATAATGATTACTCAGGCAATTATTCTGCAACAGCAATGAATATTTATTTTGCTGGCTCTAATGACGATCCATTAGTAGTTGATAATCGAAGAGCACACGTCGTTGATGAAAATACAGTATTTTTCTATGTCGGAACGAAGGAAGATAACTCAATCGACCGGGAAACTTACAAAATTAATGTCAAGTTCGAAAAACCTATAGAAGAAACTGAAACAAAAAAAACAGGTAATCTGACAATAACAGCTACCAACCCGGCAATAAATTTCCAAATAATAGGTAATCCTACCTATGAGATTTGGGATGAAATGGATACAAATCAGCCTTATCTATTGCATCGTTATCATGTATTAAGAATGGAATATAGTTATGATGACGTAACCTCATCCAATGTTCCTACTTCGTACAGAGCTAGCGGTTCATTGCTCATGGAACGAAAGATTAATACTCTAATACCAGACCAAGACCAAGCTATTCAATGGTAAAAATGCAATATTATATCCCTACTCAATGAAATATATCAAGTCAATGGTTTGATTCTATACTAAGGAGCATTTAAACTATATGCTCAATCTGATTGGAGAAAGAATAATTATTGCCAAATAAAAAGTGACACTTAGCTTAGTTAGCAACTTCGCTATAAGTGTCACTTTTTATTCATAAACAGCCTTACTTAGATTAAAAATACTTATATTTGGCAAATTTAATTCATAAAGAAATAACTCATATTATAAATATAACATATTGATGATCTAAAACAATGAGAAAGTTACTCTTATTATTCCTATTTATTTGTGGATTAGTGCTACATGCACAAGCACAAAAGAATGTAGAATTAAGTTCCCCGAACGGAGAAATAAAAGTATCCGTCCGCCTCACCGACAAAATCTACTATGACGTAGCCTGTAATGATG
>PPYE01644306.1_pt1 | contig 17956 bp, 15 predicted proteins | sample 1559881 | NCBI WGS metagenome assembly PPYE01 (sample SAMN08240022, study PRJNA423297) | Human gut metagenome, whole genome shotgun sequencing project. | reverse complement strand
TGTCGTACACGAATAACTACATTCCCACGCTCGTTGCAGCCACCCATCCCACGCAGACCCACACCGTCACGCTGTTGGGTCATGACATCACGGTGACCCTCACGGCCACAAGCTATACGTGGAGCTGGGGGGATGGAACCCCGGACCTGACCACGACCTCGCCGGGGATGCCCTGGCAAGAAGGCATGGACCCCAACACCGACCCCGCCCTGATCCGTCACTACTACAAGGCGCCCAACGGGTGGAAGTCCTTCCTCGACGGCCCATACCCCTACGCCACGCGCACCATCACGCTCACCACGACCTGGGCGGGCACGGCCACCAACCCCTTCACCGGTGACACTCAGACCGTTAACGGCCTGGTCACCACCACCGAAACGACCGGCCCGTTCCCGCTCGGCCAGCTCATCGTCAACAACACCGACACCTCAGAAGAAAAACAAGGCCACTAAAGCGCAGAGCAGGCACGAATCTATGCCACCACCATGGCCACCGTGCCCGCGCACATGAGGGCGAGGCCGAGCAGGTAGCGCGGCGTGAAACGCTCGTGAAACGCCACGGCTGACACGGCAACCGTCACGAGGATCGACAGCTTATCAATGGGGACCACGACCGAGGCAGGCCCATCCTTCAGCGCGTGGTAGTACGCCAGCCAGGACGCGCACGTCGCAGCGCCCGACGCGACGATGAACGCCAACTCGCGGCCCGGAATCGACCGCACCTCGCCCAGGCGACCCTGCGCGCCCACGATCACCCACGCCATCGCCAGCACCGCCAGCGTGCGTACCGCCGTCCCCAGCGTCGGATCAACCCCAGAAATGCCGACCTTCCCGAGGATCGACGTCAGCGCGGCAAACAGAGCGGACGCAAGCGCGAACGTCAGCCAGCTCCCGCCCTCGCGTAGCGCCCGAGGTAGGCCCGACAGCTCAGCGGGTTCCACCATCAGAAGCGTCCCCGCCGTGATCGCGACAATCCCCGCCGCGCCCCACACGCTCACCGGCTCGCCCAGCAAGACAAGCGCGAGGATAATCGCCAGGACCGTCGACAGCTTGTCGATCGGCGCCACGCGGGACACATCCCCTCGAGACAGCGCCGCGAAGTAGCACAGCCACGAGGCCCCCGTCGCCAACCCGGACAACACCAGGAACAGCGCAGAGGTCCCGTCGATAGACGCAACGCCGGAAGCCGTTCCCGTCAGCGCCGCCATGCCCCACGCCCCTGCGGCCACGACAACCGTGCGCAGCGCCGTCGCGACCGTCGAGCTCGTCGATGCGACGCCCGCCTTCGCCAGGACGGCAGTCAGCCCCGCGAACAGGGCGGACAGAGCGGCGGCGAGGATCCACATGAGACCAGCGTAGGTCCGTCCCTGACATCCTCGCACCCAAGCACAATGACGGTGTGTCATAAGCGCCATAGGGGAGGAAAGCTAGGCTATAGTTGTCGCGTATCCAGGCCTCGTATTGAGGCGACAACGGAGTGTAAAGGAACGAGATGAGCGACAACCTCGACGAGCTTGGCGTCAACGGTGAATTCGAAGAAGATGGCCGAGAGATCGTCCTTGACACGAGCGGCGAAGTAGAACTCACGGACGATGCGACCGAGGGAGTCGCCGAGCTGCGCGACACGATTGCCCAGCAGAACTCCGAAGCCGAACAGTACGCGATCGAGTTCCTCAAGAAGGTTGTGCGCATCCGCGGCGTGCGCATCACCCGCGACGAGTTCCTGCGTCAGGAGCTGCGCAAACTCCACATGAGTGACGAAGCGATTACGCGTGCCGTCGACTCGAACCCTGTGCTCGCCGGTGTCTGCCTGACTGATCTCGATATGCTCGCGGACGGCATCATCTCCTTCGAGACGAACAAGTCCGCGGCGATGTCCTTTGCCGCAGGCCTCCCCGGTGGCTTCGCGATGCTCGGCACGATCCCCGCCGACCTGACCCAGTACTACGTGCACGCCTTCAGGATCATGCAGAAGCTCGCCTACCTGTACGGCTGGCGTGAGCTCCTCAGCGACATGGACGAGGTCGACGACGAGACGATCGGCGTCCTCGCGGTGTTCTTCGGCGTCATGCTTGGGGTTGGCGGCGCGGCCCAGTCCCTGACGGCGTTCGCGCGCTCGGTCGCGATGCCCGCCTTCCAGAAACAGCTGACCAAGCAGGCCCTGACGAAAACCTCGTGGTACCCGGTCATGAAGCACTGTCTGCGATACATCGGCATCAACCTCACGAAGAAGAGCTTCGCGCAGGGCGTCTCCAAGGTCATTCCCGTCATCGGCGGCGTTGTCTCTGGCGGTATGACGTTCGTGTCGCTCCAGTCCCAGTCCACCCGCCTCAAGGGCCACCTGCGCGAGCTGCCGCCTCCCGGAGTCGACGCCGAGGAATGGAAGCAGGCTGTCAGCGAAGCGACCCCCGACGATCAGGAGCCGGGCGTGCTGGACAGTGCCCAGCAGGCGCTCGAAAGCACGACCAAGGCTGTCGCGAGTGGCGCAAAGACTGCTGCTACCGGTATCGCCGATGGCGCGATGACCGCGGCCTCCGGCATCGCTGACGGTTTCAAGGGCCTCTTCGGACGCCGCAAGTAACGACATCACCGACGAGGCCGGGGCCCGTACCGCGCGCATCAGCGGTACGCAGCCCCGGCCTCGTTACCGTGTATACCCCGCCACTGTTTGCCCTCCTCGCGCGCCCGGGGGAGGGGAAACCTGCCACGATATGCGGGTGAATGAGACGACTGAAGCGGCCCTGGCCTCGTCCGTGACGGAGGCGGGCCCTCTGATCCTGCAGGCTTTTGCCTGGGACATGGTGCCCGACGCCAGCCACTGGCGCTACCTCGCCGAGCACGCCCAGGCGATCGCAGACCTGGGCGTCACCATCATCTGGCTGCCGCCCGCCTACAAGGGCCACGAGGGCATCAACGATGTCGGCTACGGCGTCTACGACCTGTACGACCTGGGCGAGTTTGACCAGAGGGGCTCCGTGCCCACGAAGTATGGGACGAAGGACGAGTACCTGGCCGCCATCGAGGCCCTGCACGAGGCGGGCATCGCCGTGTGTGCCGACATCGTCCTCAACCACCGTATGGGCGCCGACGCGACCGAGACCGTGCGAGCCACCCCGATCAACCCCCAGAACCGTCACGAGGCGATCGGGGAAACAGAGACGATCGAGGCGTGGACCCGCTTCACGTTCCCCGGGCGCGCGGGCGTCTACTCGGACTTCACGTGGGACTGGACGTGCTTCCACGGCATCGACTGGGATGAGGCCACGAAGCGCAACGGCTTGTGGCTCTTCGAAGGCAAGCAGTGGAACGAGTCCGTCGACACCGAGTTCGGCAACTTCGACTACCTGATGGGCTGCGACGTGCACGTCACCGAGCCCCGCGTCAGCGAGGAGCTGGACCGCTGGGGCAAGTGGTACGTCGAGACGACCGGCGTGGACGGGCTGCGCCTGGACGCCGTCAAACATGTGGGCTCGGACTTCTACGCCCGCTGGCTCGAAGACCTGCGCGCCTCCACGGGGCGCTTGCTGCCGGCTGTCGGCGAGTACTGGAGCGGAGATGTGCGCGAGCTCGAGGACTACCTGGAGCGGGTCCCCAACGTCATGCTCTTCGACGTCCCGCTGCACTACCACCTGCACGACGCGTCGGTGTCGGACGGCAACGTGGATCTGGCGCGCCTGTGGGAGAACACGCTGACGGCCTCCCGCCCCGACAAGTCCGTCACCTTCGTCGAAAACCACGACACGCAGCCAGGCCAGTCCCTGGCCTCCACGGTCGCCCCCTGGTTTAAGGCGGCCGCCTACGCCATCATCCTCTTCAACGAGGCCGGCGTTCCCTGCGTGTTCTGGGGTGACCTCTTGGGTTCCCCCGAGTCCGACGACCTGCCCGCCGTGCGTGAGCTGCCGGTCCTCATGAGTATCCGAGCCCGCGCGGCTGTCGGCCCGCAGCACAATGCCTTCGACGATCCCGACGTGGTCGGCTTCGCCCGCGAAGGTAAGGACGAGATCCCCGGTTCCGGCTGCGCCGTCATCCTCTCCGACCGGATGGCCGCTGAGAAGACCCTCTACGTGGGAACGCGCCACGTCGGCCAGGAGTGGGAGTGCATCATCGGAGGTCACCCGTCCGTGCGCGTCGCGGACGACGGAACGCTCACCGGCATGGTCAGCGACGGCGGCCTCAGCGTCTACGTGCCCCGCCGCAGCGCGTAGGGCAGTGACCGTATAACGAACCCCGGCCTCGTCCGAAAAGACGAGGCCGGGGAACCTGACTGTGTGAGCGTTACTCGCTCGAGCCGCCCAGTGCGGGGATGCGCTCGATCTGCTCCTTGAAGAAGGACTCGGACGCGGAGATGAAGCGGTCGATATTGATCGACACCTGCGCGTCGGTCATGCCGTAGCGAGAGGAGACGAACTGCTCGGCGCACACGCGCTGCGTGCCGTCGTCCAGCGTCGCGACGTAGACCTTGGGCCACTTGGTGGCCGCGTTCCAGTCATTGCACGCCTGGATCAGGCGCGGGCGCAGCTCCATCGACACGTCCTCGCGGATGCCGCCCCACATGCTCAGGTCCGCACCGTCGTCGACCACGGAGAACACGTAGTAGCCGTTCGTGAAGCCCGTGCGCAGGCGATTGTCCTCAACGTCGTACCTGTAGTCGTTGCGCTCGAAGAAGTCGACAAGCGCTCGCATATCGAGGGGCCGCACGACTGTGCGGCGCTCGAGGGCGCGCTTGCACTCCTCGATGACCTGCGGAGCATCCTCGTGGGTGGGGTCCATCGCGAGGCACTGCTCCAGGTACGTCATGGCGCTTTCTTCCTCGTCCTGCCAGTACAGGGCGGTGCCGATGCGGTAGTACCACTGCGGGTCAGCCATGCCCTCGGCCTCGACGCTGCGCAGCAGCTCCACCGCGTGCTTGATGTGTTCCTGGAACGAATCCATGTACGGCTGGGCGTAGTTGATGTAGGCGCGCGCCAGCAGGCTCGTCAGCTCGTAGTCCATCACGGCCGGGGGCTGTCCCTCGATGAGCGCGATGATCTTCTGGTGTTCCTTCTCCTCATGGAGAAGAGCGATCTGGTTGATGAGTGACTCGCGCGATTCCATGGAAGCTCCTTCGTATCGAGGCCGAATCTGACTACCAGGTCACAAGCATAACAGGGGACGCGGTCGTGCCACAGCCCCGCTCAAGGCCCTCACTGTGTAGTGTTGGTGAGTTAGCTCCAGTGAGAGAAAAGGGGAGAGCATGTCTGATGATCTGCGTGCGCGCATGAGCGAGTCCGATGCCGCCCACTGGGACGAAATCCAGCGGTGGAAGGACACGCAGATGCGCCCGATCCGCCCCCGAGTCATCTCGCAGCGCGTCCGCTCGGCAGCCCTTGCGCCTCTGGGCAAGGCGGTGTCCGTCGTGCGCAAGGTGCCCGGCGGCGAGGCGCTCACCCGAACCGTGTCCTCCGCTGCCCTCGGCCTCGTCGAGCTGGCGGCCTCCGCGTCCGAGGCCTCGGTGCGCCGCAAGCGCATCCTCAAGGCCTACCGTTCCGCGGGCTTTGACGTGCGGACCCTGCAGGACATCCGCGAGCTTTCGCTCGACGACGTCCTTGCGGTCAAGCCCCGCCTGAGCCTGGCTTACTCGACGACTGCGGCCGCTGAGGGAGCGGTGAGCGGCGTGTTCGCCTCCGGAGGCTCCGTTGCCGCCGTGCTTGGCATGGGCGTGGCGTCCGCCCCGGGAGTGGGGGTCACGGCCTCGGCGATCGCCGTCGATATCACGACCTTCCTGGCGGCCGCGACCCGTCTCGTCGCACACACGGCCGCCTACTACGGCTACGACTCGGAGGACCCCACCGAGCGACTCTTCTCCACGATGGTGCTCTCACAGGCGATCGATCCGACGGGCAGCGGTCGCGATTTCGTCGTCGAAAAGCAGACGACGATGCTGGCCTTCAATAAGGTGATGCGCGACCTCGCCCGCCGCGGTTCGCTCGACGGCCTCGGCGGCAATGTGGTCGTGAGCGCGATGAACTCCCTTTTCAGCGCAATGGGGGTGCGCTTGGCATCCCGCAAGCTCGCGCAGATCGTCCCCGTCGCGGGCGTCGTCGTGAGCGCCGGGCTCAATGCCGCCCTAATGCGCACCATCGGCGACACCGCCGATCACCTGTATCGCGAGCGCTTCCTCGCCGAACGCTACGGCCACGTGGAGACCGCCGACGGTGCCTCGACGGACCTGGCGAGGCCTGCCGACACCCAGGAGCTGAGCGCAGACATCGCGCGCTACGTGGAGATCGCCGAGGCCGAGAGTCGACAGTAGGAGAACCGTAGTCCCGCTCGCTCTATGGCGTGGGCCGCTTTATCTTGGTCGGGTAGGCTTGGGGTATGACAGATCAGCCGGAGGAAGAGAACAGCACACGCGACGATATTCGGCAGCGCATGACCGACGGCGATCGTGCTCAGTGGGATGCGATCCAGGAATGGAAGGCCGCTCAGGTCAACCCTCGTAGTCCTCGAGTCATCACTCAGCGCATCCGTTCGTACGTGCTCAGCCCTTTGAAAAAAGTGGTTGGCATCGCGGGCAAAATCCCCGGTGTGGCTGCGATTGCAGGCTGGATCTCATCGGCTGTTTTGGGGCTCGTTGAGAAGGCGACATCAGCCGCCGAATCATCGGTTCAACGCGAAAGAATTGTGAAGGCGTATCGCAGGGCCGGCAACGATGTGGAGTGTCTCGAGGACATCCGAAACCTGAACCTGGCAGAGATCCAATTGGTCAGGCCCCACCTGAAGGTGGGATATGCCGTCGTTACCGCGACGGAAGGAGCGGTGAGCAGCATATTCGCGACGGGAGGGGCGGTTGCGGCTCTCCTCGGTCTGGGCATCGCTTCGGCACCCGGTATTGGCGTGATCATGGGGGCAATCGGCCTCGATATCGCGACGTTCTTGGCCTCCTCTGCGCGCCTCGTGTCGCACACGGCTGCGTACTACGGGTATGACACGAAGGATCCAGCGGAAAAGCTGTTCTCCGCGATGGTTTTATCCCAGGCTATCGCCCCGCGTAGCACGGTTGATGACCATGCCGTCGAGAAGGAGACCTCGATGCGCATGTTTAACAAGGTGGTGCGCAAGATGACCAAGCGCGGATCGATGGGGAGCGTCGGAAACAACGCGCTGACCGCATCCGTGAACTCCTTGTTCGCGGCCCTCGGAGCGCGCCTCGTCGGCATGAAGATGGCGCAGATCCTGCCGATTATCGGCATTGTCGTGGGTATGGTCCTCAACGCGTCCCTCATGCGGAACATCGGCATGACGGCGGACAACCTCTACCGAGAGCGCCTCCTGTTGGAGCGCTACGGGCAGGAGGAATCAGACGCGGAGGCTGAGGCTCCGTCCGACGGGACGGATGATCTGGACGATCTGGACGAGGAGCTCGCGCGCTACGTCGAGCTTGCTGAGGCCGAGAGTCGCCTGTAGGCGCACCCCGGTGCTCGCTTAGCTGCGCGAGTTCCAGTTCTGCCAGTCGTTCCAGTCATCCTCGTCCTGTGCGTCGACCGAAATCATCGGCGCGTACGAGGACTCAATCGGCTCGTCGATCTCGGGTTCGGGCGAGACGGCGGCCTCGTTGCGCTTCTTGCGGCGCTTGCCCCAGCCCCACAGCCTGCGGCGCTTCTTGTCGCCTTCCTGCTCGCGCGGGGCTTCCTTCTTCTGTGAGATCTCCGCGTTCCAGTCCTCTTGGAAGGGGGCCGGAGCTGTCGGCGTCTGAAGGGGTGAGGGCATCTGCGGGGATGCGGGTGCCTGCGGCTGCTCGACGACCGAGGGCATGGCGGGCGCACTCTGCTCGAACGGAGCCGGCGTCATCGGGGGAGCGGTCACATGAGGGGCGGGCTCGGGCTGTTGCACCGGCGTGGCTGGTTCGGGCGTCTCCCAGTCCGCGGGTCTTACTCGACGGACACGACGAATCTGCGCGGTCGGCATCGTTCTGGCTCGACGAACGGCTCGGGTTCGACGATGGGTTCGGGCTCAACCGCCACGGCGGGTTCGGGTTCGACGACCGGCTCGGGCTCAACCGCCACGGCGGGTTCGGGTTCGACGACCGGTGCAGGCTCAACCACCACGGCGGGTTCGGGTTCGACGACCGGCTCGGGTTCGACGATGGGTTCGGGCTCAACCGCTACGGCGGGTTCGGGCTCGACGACCGGCTCAGGCTCAACCACCACGGCGGGCTCGGGTTCCACGACGGGCGCGGGCTCAACCGCCACGGCGGGTTCGGGTTCGACGACCGGCTCGGGTTCGACGATGGGTTCGGGCTCAACCGCCACGACCGGTTCGGGTTCGACGACCGGTTCGGGCTCAACCGCCACGACGGGTTCGGGCATCGGGATGGCGACCTGGGGCACCTTCGGGATCAGCATCGTCTCGGGAGCGTCGACGGCGCTCGCGGGAGGCGGCGGGACGGGCGGGGCGGGAGGTTCGGGCATGGGAACCGGCGTCTGCTGAGCCGCGGGTGCTTCGTCGGGTGCTGGGATAGGCTGCGGAACATGCGCGTCGCGGACCGCCTGACGTTGCGAACGTCTGCTCGGGAACGCCGGCTGAACGTCGGCCGCTGGCTGAGCCTCCGCGGCCTGGCGCGAACGACGGCGAAGCGAGGATTCAGAGGTGGACTCCGTGTGAGTCTCTTGCCGTGGTGCCGTTGCTGCGGCCTGCGGCGCCGGCACGACGGGCGGCTGGGACGCTTGCGTGGGTGTCGGAGTGGTGGTCGGGGCCGGTGCGACGGTAGGAGCCTGCAGGGAAGCAGGGGGTGCGACCGGGGCTACGCTGCGCTGAGAAACGTCAGTCATCGGGGCCTGGAGGGGGCCGCTGGCCATGTCGGCGGTAGGCATCGGCTGACCGGTCATCGGCTGGGCAGGGCGCTCAGGGAAGACTGCGGGCCTGTGATCCTTGCGCGAGCGTCGCCTCTTGGGAGCCTCCGGGGTCGCAGCTGCAGGAGCAGCGGCGGGCTTCGGGCGCGACTTGTGCTCCCACGTGAAACCGGTGTCACGCGGTGTCGGCTGCGGAGGATTCATCGAGGCCGAAGGACGCTCGGTGGGAGCCGGAGCAGGGGCGGGCGCATTCGGTGCAGGAGGAGCGTAGGGCGCCCCGCCCTCGTTTACGCGAGAAGGAGAGGGACGGCGTTCATGAGATGCCGGGGTAGCGCCCTGCGTTTCGGATGTGGCTTTCTTTCCACGCTTGGCCCGCACAACGTAGACGACAATGACGATGCCGATAACGAGAAGGATGAGGCCAACGATGAGACCGACGAGAAGAGCAATCGGCGGATCGGAGGACTCGGGTGCGGCGGGAGCATCTGCCGTCGGCGCTGCACTCGGGCTCGCCGAGGCCGAGGCAGGCATCGGGGTCACGCCCCACGGATCCTTCAGTGCATTCGTCGTCGCGGCGGCACTGGGGTCTCCGCCAGGGGTGAGAGAGCCCTTCACGGTGATCATTTGGGGCACGGTGTCGGTCCACGAGGTGACGGAGAACGTGCGGCCCTCGTATGTCGCCGCAGATGTGGAAGCGCCCGCGGTGGAGGACTGCACCTCTCCCTCGACGCTTAGGGACAGAGACTTCAGCGTCAGGTCCGGGTGGAACAACTTTCGAGACTCGGTGAGTGTGCGCTCGGCGTGAGCGGTCATGACGAACTCGCCTGAGTCCTCGATGGAGAACTCAGATTCATTCTCCGCATTCGTGTACATGAGTTGCATGTGGCACACGGTCGCGTCGTCGCGCGTCACGAACTCAACGTGCTGGTCCGACGACTTACCGGCGTATGGCTGGCACGCCGACTCGCTCATCGTCCGCGACGGATCGATGATTGTCAGCGTGTCGACGAGCTGGCCGTCCTTGGTCAGAACGAATGTCTCTGACAGCGTCGGCCCGTCGGCGGCATAGGCCCCCGACGGTAGCGTCGACACGATGAGCAGTGCCCCGAGCGTGGCGCACAGGGCGCGAAAGAGTCGCATGCAGTCCTCCTGATATGAACCACTCGATTATCGTCCGTTCGTGGATACAAAGCAACGAGGGAGGAATGCGCGCGAGATTGCCTGACCGATCGTCAAGTGAAAGAGTGTCGAGTGACAAAGAAAAACATGCCTCGTTGACAAGGCTAGATCGGCGTCTATCCCGTAGGATAGACAGGTATCTACCTGCAGTTAGGTTTTCGATAGATAATCGCTCATACGTCCATGTTGATGAAGGGGGTGGCCCGTGAAGTGTCGACCTGCTACGCGCGATGATATTCCCGAAATGACGCGTATTATCACCGAGGGGTTCCTCGACTATCCGCTGCATATCATGCTCAAGCCCTACCTCTACCAGCCGGACCGTTACCCGCAATGTCTGGCCGCGATCAATCGGATGCTCGCCTCTTCCTATCAGTGGGTGCGTCATGCGCTTGTCGTGGAGCATGAGGGGCGCATTGTCGCAACGGCGCTCATGCATGATCGCAAGGTTGGTGTGGTGCGTAGCTTCGTCAGTGGAGGGTATGAGCTCTTCCGCTACGCCTCCCCGCGCCTCGTGGCTGATTTCCTCGACGTGACCGACCGATCCGATCAGATCGCCATTGATAATGGCGATTTCGACTGGTATCTCGAGGTGCTCTCCGTTGATGCGAGCATGCGCGGCCGCGGTGTGGGGCGTTGGCTGGTTTCCAAGGTCCTGCCGGATTATGTGGCTAAGCGTGGTGGGCGCGCCTACGGCTTCGTGACCTCGACGGAAAAGAATGCGCGGTTCTATCTGAATGGCGGTTGTGAACTTCTCGACCGCGTCGATGTTCATATGCGTGAGGAGACCTGTCCGATCTGGGCTTTCCAGCGGCGCGCAGAGCTTCTCTAACGCGGGTGCGATGTGGCGTTTTGCGCCGATTCTCAACCCTGTGTGGCGATAGATGGGTGATTGCGCCTTTGTGCAGGTCGTAGCGCGTGATGCACGTCCCGCACTTCCGCTTGACTTCAAGGACTTGAGGTCTTTTAGGGTGAAGTCATGGTAGGGACCAGCTCCGGGCGCACGTACTCCATCAAGGAGGTAGCGGCGCTTGTTGGGCTGCCCGCGTCCACCCTGCGTTACTACGAGGATGTGAGCGTTATTCCCGCCATCGCGCGTGACCCTTCGAGTGGTCACCGTATCTATCAGGAAGACGACCTCGAGCTGTTGACGTGGGTATCGTGCCTGTCGGCGTCGGGCATGTCGATCGCTGATATGCGCGAGTATGTTCGCTCGGGCCTTGGCGGCGAGCGTGATATTTCCGAGTTCATCACCTTGCTGGAACAGCAGGATGAACGATTGCGGGAAGAAGCGCAGATTCTTGAGCTGCGGCGTGAGTTCTTGCGGACGAAGGTCGCCTACTGGCGTGCGGTCAAGGGTGAGGATGTCCAGGAAGCAGAGCGTCTGGACGCTGCGGCACGCGCTCTCGCTGAGCGACTGAAAGCCTGGTCGTAGCACCTTCATAGTCCTAGTGGGGCGGGTTCATGCCTGCTCCGAATCCTGCCCCGCTAGGGGGCACGGGGCCGCGCATTCGGTTTGGGTGCGCGGCCCTTCACTATGGCTGCTGTGGATTCCAGTAGGGGACTGTGCGTCGCAGGTGTGCCATCTCGTGCTCGATGAGAGGTGCCAGTTTCTCCCAGGTGAGGGATTTCTCGCCGTGCCACGCTGCTTCCGCGACGACGAGGAGGCGGGGGAGGAGATGGTAGAAGAGGAGGTCTGGGGTGGTGATGGTCGAAGACGATGCCACGGCCTCGACTCCTTTCAGACGCTCCCCGCGTAACGCGTGGGTGAGGCGGTCAGGCAGGGTGTGGCCCAGTTCGAGGGCATTGTTGACGCGCCCCGGGTGGCTGAGGGTGAGGATGTCGGCGTCCGCCAGGACCCACGGCGCTCCAGAAGATTCGGCGGCCCGGCGTCCAGCGTCCCCGGGTCGGTGGGCGAGGAGAATGGTTCCCGGAGGAGGCGTCGGATAGGCCATCGTGAGGGTGTCCCACGCGACCGCGCGCCTGCCGTGGAAGTGAAGGGCGCGCAGCGCCCGGTCGATAAAAAGCCGCTCGATCACTGCGCCGGAGCCGAGTCCTGCGCGCATCAGGGAGGAATCGGATTCCCACGCCCCCCAGTCGGTCGATGCTCCCCCGATGTGGATGGTCGGGGACGGGAAGAGGGAGCAGGCGTGATGGAATGCGGCTTCGACGAAGCTAAGAGAGGCGGCGCTGGGCCAGAGTGTCTGGTTAGTTCCGTGTGCAGCCTTATTGACGAGGACGGGGTCTCCCAGGCGGGGGTACGCGCGGATCGCGGCTCCAGCGTGGGAGGGGATGGAAATTTCGGGGACGATGCGGATACCGCGCGCCGCTGCAAAGTCAACGAGGTGGCGAATGTTGGCGTCCGAGTAGAAACCTTGGGTCGAGTGGGCCGGGGTAAGACGCCATGAACCTTTCCTGCTCGGAGCGCATTCGGTGTCGTACCAGTCGCTGGGCTGTCGGGGGATGTTGCCGCCGATTGCGGTCAGCATGGGGTATCCGGGCACGCGCATGCGCCACCCGGCGTTGTCGGTGAGGTGCCAGTGCAGGACGTTGAAGCGGTAGCGGGCCATGACGGTCAGGAGTAGTTCCATGGTTGGGACCGGCCAGAATGTGCGTGCGGAATCGATAAGGAGGCCGCGCCACGAGCAGGCGGGTGGTCTGGTCGTGTCGTGCGGAAGGCTGGGGGGAGTGGTCGCCATGGTGGCTCCTTGGGCTTGACTACGAAAAGTGTAACAAGCATCACTAATGCTCTGGAGTGTTTTCGTTCGTCAATCTGCACAGACTATTGAAAGTCTGCGATTATCTCCCGCCTGTCAGGTTTGTTCAACGGGTCTACAATGGTCACGCTAACGTGAACCCAGTCATACTCAAAGAGGAGTGCTTCATGCTGTCGACCGACACCGTTTCCCTTAGTCCAAACCCCCTCGTGGCTGCCCTCGGAAAGCCGGCGAAGGAATTTACGAAAGCCGACATCATCGGCTATATCGAGGACAACGGCATCAGGATGCTCAACCTGCGCTACATCGGAGGCGACGGTCGTCTGAAGACGCTGAACTTCGCGATCCAGTCCAAGGCGCACTTGGATCGTGTGCTGACGCTGGGGGAACGCGTTGATGGCTCGTCGCTCTTCACTTTCGTCGAGGCGACCTCCTCGGACCTGTACGTCGTGCCCCGCCTGGCCACGTCCTTCCTCAACCCCTTCTCGCACATCCCGACCGTGGATATCCTGTGCGGCTTCTACGATGTCGACGGCAAGCCCCTGGCCTCGGCGCCGCAGGAGATTCTGCGCAAGGCCCAGCGCGCCCTGAAAGAAGAGACGGGCTGCGAGCTACAGGCCCTCGGCGAACTTGAGTACTACCTCTTCTCCGAGGAGGAGGACCTGTTCCCCGTCGAACCGCAGCGCGGCTACCACGAATCGGGCCCCTTCTCGAAGTGGGAGAGCGTGCGCACGGAAACCCTGCTGCACCTGGTGTCCATGGGATGCGCGGTCAAGTACGCCCACTCGGAGGTCGGTAACTTTGTGTCCGACGGTCGCCAGATGGTCCAGCAGGAGATCGAATTCCTGCCCGTGGACGCCCTCGATGCCGCCGACCAGATGGTGCTCGCCAAGTGGGTGCTGCGCGAAGTCGCCCACTCCTACGGCATTCACGTCTCTTTCTCGCCGAAGATCGCGGTCGGTCAGGCCGGGTCGGGCATGCACTTCCACACCCGCCTCGTTAAGGACGGTGTCAACCAGTTCTCGACCGGGTCGGGCCTGACGGAGACGGCCCTGAAGGTCATCGGCGGTTACCTGTCGCATGCAGCTTCCCTCACCGCCTTCGGCAACACGGTCCCCACCTCCTTCCTGCGCCTCGTGCCGCATCAGGAGGCGCCCACGGCGATTTGCTGGGGCGACCGTAACCGCTCCGTCCTCGTGCGCGTGCCCCTGGGATGGCAGAACATCGACGACTCGATGTTCCGTGATGCGAACCCCGCCGAGCCTGCCATCGACGAGCTGCCGAACGACTCTCAAACGGTCGAGCTGCGCAGCCCCGACGGTTCCGCGGCCGTTCACCTGCTGCTGGCCGGTATCGCTGTCGCGGCACGCATCGGCCTGACCGAACCTGGCATGGCCGACTATGCGCGCGAGCGAAAGGTCGACGGCGATGCCTCGCAGACCCCCAACCTCGATCAGCTGCCCGGCTCCTGCTTCGAGGCCGCCGGCAGGCTTCTCGCCCAGCGCGAGGACTACGAGGCGAAGGGAGTGTTCCCCGCGGGCCTCATCGATTCGTGGGCGTCTCACCTGGTCGCGCTCGGGGACATGCACCTGCGCGACGACCTGGCCGACTCGCGTATTTCGGTGGAAGAGCTCGTCGAACGCTACTTCCACATCGGCTAACGACACGTGCCCCGGCCTCGCGCAGAGGTCGGGGCACGTCGTTGTCACAGACGAATGAGGTCACTCGGGTGGGGCGAAACGTTCCTCGTCCGAAGGTGGCTCGGAGTCGGTTGAGCCGGCCGCGCGGCGCGCGTAGGGGAGTGCGGAGGCCTGACGTGCATTCGCCTGAGCGCGGCGTGCATTCTTCAGCGAGGCGTCGCGATCGAACTGAGCGTCTGCTGCACGCCGTTGCGACGCGGCGCGACCCCGCACGAACGCCCCGACGACAACCAGAGCTAACACTGACCCAGTCAGAGCGAGGACGGGCATCAGGGAACGCCCGACCGAGCTTCCTCCTCGCTGCGCAGAGGAAGGTATGGGGGTGGCGCTCGAAGACGGGGCGGGTGACGGCGTCGGCGCGGAGGCGTCCGGAGCAACCGAGCCCGACGCGCTCACGTTGTTCGTCACGCTGTGCCATACGACGGTGCTCGCGTCGTTCTTTGTGGACGACGAAGGAGCGGAAATCTCCCCGCCGTCAGAGGCCTCGACGATGACTGAATCGTGAGCGATGAGGGTCACCGACTCGATCGTGGCCGATGCCTCGGGCGAGGAAAAACCCTCCAGCAGTCGGGCCGATGTCGACTCGAAGTGGAAAACCCCGCCGTCATCGACCGAGACGACCTCGGCGCCCGCGTCCTCGAGGTTCCAGGTGAAACGGCATCCCATGACCCCGCCCGCATCCACCAGCAGCGAGGAAGTCGCCTGGGCGGCCGTGCCCATCGACTGACACTGCTCGCCGATCAAAGCGTGATCGGTCGACAGGGTCACCTGATGTGTCGCGCTCACGCCCGGCGTCATCTCGTAGACCTCGACGAGGCGGATCTGCGTCGGCTCGTCCGCATGCGCTGCAGCGCCACCCGCCGCCAGGGCGAGCGCCCCAGCGGTACCGAGCAGCGCTCGCGCGAACCTCATTCGGCCTCGTCCTCAGCGCGCAGCCGCGGCACAGATGTCTTCTCGGGGCGAATGCCCACCTTGTCGGCGTAAAACGCGCGAATGACCTCCATGTCGGCGCGCACGTCGCCCGTCAGCTGGTACGTCGGGCCCCAGCCAAACGTGCGGGTGTTGCGGTCGATGAAGCCCAGCTGGATTGGCACGCCCGCCTCCATTGCGATGCGGTAGAAGCCGGACTTCCAGAAATTGCGCGGCGAGCGCGTGCCCTTCGGCGTGATGCACAGCGTGAACGTGTCCGCCTCTCGGATGCGCTGGGCAACCTGATCGACCAGGCCATGCGCGGCGCTGCGTTCCACGGGAACCGCGCCAATCTTCTTGACGAACCACCCGAGCACCGGAGCCTTGACGACGGAATCCTTCACCAGGAACGAGAACGAGCGCCCGGACTTCCACATGGAAATCGCCATGAAGACGCCGTCCCAGTTCGAGGTGTGCGGGGCGCCGATGACGATGACCTTGTCCGGCAGGGGCTGCGTGGACAGCTTCCAACGGGAAACAGACAGATACGCGGACGCGATCGCGGAAGTGAGAGCCATGAGGGCCTTTCTGGTCGTAGCTGGAGCCAATCCTACCCGTGGGGCGGTTAGTCCAGCGTCTCCACGGCAAGGGTCTGCGTCATGATGTGGGGGTGCCCCGGCCACAGCGTCAGCGCCCGCTCGCGCACCGCCGCGGTTTCCACGCACACGAAGTTCTGCCACTCGCCCTCGCCGATGTCGCTCATCGTGGCCGCGCCCTGTGACCAGGGGTTCCACACGATCGTCGAGCCCGAACCGTTCTTATCCACGATGATGCGTCGGCCCAGCTTCGGGTCGACGACCTGGACCTGCTGGGTGGAGGTGTAGACGCGATCGGTCGGCCCGATGAACGTGACGTCGCCGGTCTGGGTGGCGTAGCGCTCGCGAACCTTGTCGTAGTAGCGCTCCCCGTCCAGGCCCTCCAGCGTCACGTCTTTCACGTCTCCGACGTGCAGGTAGGTGTGCAGGGCGGCCTCGATCGCGAAAGGATGGTCGTCCTCGTTTGTGAGGGTGAGGGTCACGTTCAGCTCGGCCCCGGCGGTGATGTCCAGACGCGCGCAGAAGGAGTGCGGGTAGAGGGCGGAGGTCTCGCCCGTGTGGTGCAGCTCGAAGGAGAACGAGGCCGGGGCGTCGTTCGCGGGTTGGGTGCTTCCCAGCAGCGTCCAGGGGCTCGTGCGCGCGAAACCGTGGGCACCCGCTCCCTGACCGGGCCTCGTCGGGGAATCGGTGGGGCTGCCGAACCAGGGCAGGCACAGGGGGATGCCGCCACGGATCGCCTTCGTGCCATCCAGCACCGCGCGGGAGGAAAGCCACAGGACGTCCGGGTGGCCCGTGGGACGCCAGGACAGCAGGTGCGCGCCGAAGGGGGTGACAAGGGCCGAGGCCGTGGAAACGTCTGCGCTGAGCGTGGCGATGTCAGTCATACAAGCCAGTTAACGCCATTGCTTGTGAACGAGCAAATAGACCGGCCGATGGCCCCTCATATCTCCGCCACGTGTCCACGACGTGGTGGAATTCGCAACACGGGGATCGCGTTGCCCCTTGTTTAGCCGATATTCTTGAAAGCGTATGTGCGTGAAATCGGTTCGAACCGGTCGTGTCTGCGGCGTGCGCGCCCCCTCACACGCACAAATCTGTATCCACATTTGAGGAGTCCACATATGTCCACGCGTCCCGACCTGCGAAATGTCGCCATCGTCGCACACGTCGATCATGGCAAGACCACGCTGGTTGACGCAATGCTCTGGCAGTCCGGAGCATTCTCCGAGCGCGACACGGTCGAGAAGACCGGCGAGCGCGTCATGGACTCCGGCGACCTCGAGCGCGAGAAGGGCATCACGATTCTCGCCAAGAACACCGCCGTCCACTACACCGGCCCTGCGGCTCAGGCTCTGGGCCTCGAGGATGGCGTCATCATCAACGTCATCGACACCCCCGGCCACGCCGACTTCGGTGGCGAGGTCGAGCGAGGCCTGTCGATGGTCGACGGCGTCGTCCTCATGGTCGATGCCTCCGAGGGCCCGCTCCCGCAGACCCGCTTCGTGCTGCGCAAGGCCCTCCAGGCCCACCTGCCCGTCATCGTCGTCGTCAACAAGGTTGACCGCCCCGACTCGCGTATCGAAGAGGTCGTCTCCGAGACGACCGACCTGCTCCTGTCGCTGGGCGAGGACCTCATGAACGAGGGCGTCGATATCGACGTGGACTCCCTCATGGACGTTCCCGTCGTCTACGCCTCCGCCAAGGCCGGCAAGTGCTCGCTGGAGAACCCCGGTGACGGCCAGCTGCCCACCGAGAATCTTGAGCCCCTGTTCGAGACCATTCTGAACCGCATCCCCGGCCCCACCTACGACGAGGACATGCCGCTGCAGGCCCACGTCACCAACCTGGATGCTTCGCCGTTCCTGGGCCGTCTCGCCCTGCTGCGCATTCACAACGGCACCCTGAAGAAGGGCGCCGACGTGGGCCTGGCGCGCCACGACGGCACCATCCAGCGCGTCCACATCTCCGAGCTGCTGGCCACCGAGGGCCTCGAGCGCGTGTCCACCGACTCCGCTGCCCCCGGCG
>PPYE01275664.1_pt1 | contig 17957 bp, 14 predicted proteins | sample 1559881 | NCBI WGS metagenome assembly PPYE01 (sample SAMN08240022, study PRJNA423297) | Human gut metagenome, whole genome shotgun sequencing project. | reverse complement strand
GGCTGGGAGCCATCCATTCCCGTGTTCGCCGTCCTCTCCGTATCTGTTTATTTCCAGATGATGGGCAATCCATCCGGAGCTTTCTTCCAAAGTCTGGGGCGTACTGACTACATGTTCAGGGTGGGTCTTGTCAACACCGCCATCGCCCTCGTGGGCCTCTTTATCGGATTGGCCGGCGGTTCCATCCTGACGGTCGCATACGGTATCGCTATTGCCTATTGTCTGCACATGATTCCCCTTGCCTACTTTCTCCTATACAAGGGGTTCGGCCGAAAGCCTGGATGCCTCAGGTCCTTCTTGCCTGAGATACTGCTCGGCGTTTTCTCGACTGCGCTCTGCGAGATCGTCTTCCATTTCATCGAGTTCCCGCTGGTCGTTTCCCTAGTTGTCAAATGCGCAATTGTTCTCGGAACCCTTGCAGTTGGCTACTGGAAGTGTGGGCAGCTCGTGTACCTAAAACGTCTCCTCAGGCGATGATTCAGCTTAACCACTTTGAAGAAAGGAATTGCCACATGAAGATAGCAGTTGCGGGAACCGGATACGTGGGCTTGTCTCTCACGATGCTGCTCGCGCAGCACAACGAGGTGCGGGCTGTGGACATCGTGCCCGAGAAGGTCGAGGAGCTGAACCGCTTCGAGAGCCCGATCAGGGACGCCGAGATCGAGGAGTTCCTCGCTGAGGCCAAGGCCGACAGGCGCCAGCTCAACTTCACTGCCACGCTCGACATGGATGCGGCCTACACGGGCGTGGACTACGCCGTGATCGCCACGCCCACGAACTACGACGACGCCACCAACTCGTTCGACACCAGCAGCGTCGAGGCCGCCATCGCCGCCGTGCGCAAGGTGAACCCGACGGCCTGGATAGTCATAAAGTCGACCATCCCCGTGGGCTACACCGAGGGGCTCAAGCTGCGCCTGGGCGACAGCAAGATATTCTTCAGCCCGGAGTTCCTGCGCGAGGGGCACGCCCTGTGGGACAACCTGCACCCCAGCCGCATCGTCATGGGCGCGCCCAAGGGCGACGCCGAGGCAGTGGAGGCGGCAAAGACCTTCGCAGGGTTGCTTGCTCAGGGTGCCGACCCCGCAGAGCGCGAGAGGGTGAACGCCGACGGTTCTGAGGGCATCCCAGAGCTGGTACTGGGCACCACAGAGGCCGAGGCCGTGAAGCTCTTCGTGAACACCTACCTGGCGCTGCGCGTCTCCTACTTCAACGAGCTCGACACCTACTGCGAGGTGAAGGGCCTCTCCACAGCCGACGTGATACGGGGCATCTCGCTCGACCCGCGCGTGGGCGACTTCTACAACAACCCCTCCTTCGGTTATGGCGGCTACTGTCTACCGAAGGACTCAAAGCAGCTGCTGGCGAACTACAAGGGGGTCCCGCAGGACCTCATTCGGGCCATCGTGGACGCCAATGCCACCCGCAAGGACTTCGTTGCCGAGCAGGTGGAGGCGCGCGTGGTGAAGCTGGTCTACGAGGGGGCCAACAAGCCGGTGGTGGGCGTGTACCGCCTGGCCATGAAGAGCGGCTCCGACAACTTCCGCTCCTCCTCCATCCAGGGCGTCATCATGCGCCTGCGCGACAAGGGCATCCCCGTGGTGGTCTACGAGCCGACGCTTTCCGATGGCGAGTTCCTTGGCTGCGAGGTGACACGCGACCTGGACGCCTTCAAGGACAGGTGCGACGTGATCGTGGCTAACCGCTGGTCAGAAGAGCTCTCCGGCGTTGCCGCTAAGGTGTACACCCGCGACCTGTTTAAGAGGGACTAGGCCAATCAGATGCAGACCACGGATTCCATTGACCAGCCAACAACAATGTACGCCTTTGTCGTGCTGTATAACATGACAGTTAACGGCTCGAAAACCTGCGAGGCTCTTGAGCATGTTGCTGGACATGACATACGGGTTCTCGTCATCGACAACAGCACAAGAGACCTGGGCAACGAAGCTGTTTGCGGGGGTCTCGGCTGGCACTATCTCAGCATGCATGGAAACGCCGGGCTGTCGAAGGCCTATAATATCGGCCTTGACCTGCTGAAATCTCGCGGTGACGAGGGAATCGTAATCCTCCTTGATGACGATTCCAATGTCACTCAGGAATACTTTGATGAGCTCGAGGCGGACCTTCGCGACCATCCGGACGTGGACATCTTCTGTCCGCCGATACGAGCCCAGGACGGCAAGTTCTACTCTCCGAACTCGTACGGCCTGATCAAAAGCTACCAGATGCATCAGGCGACCGACACGGTGCCTCAGAAACACTTTAATGCCATTAACAGCTGCACGGCGATAAGAAGCTATGTATTCGATGGCTATCGATACGATGAGCGACTGTTCCTTGATCAGATCGACCATAAGTTCTTTGAGGACCAACGGAACCTTGGGCGCAAGTTCATGAAAATGAGCACCATCATCAACCATGAGTTCTCGCTGCAAGAGGTCAAGGACATCCAGTCCATCGAGCGGCGCTACAGCATCCTCGTCCCCGATTTCCTCACTTTCTCAAGCAGGAACTGGTTCAGGATGCTGCTTGGATACCTGAAAGTGTTCGGATGGGCCGTGCGCGAGTACCGGCATACGGGTAACTGTTCGATTTTCGGGTGGTTCCGGCAGACGACTAAGGACTGGCGAGCGCATGGGCAGCGGCTGGATTAGGCTGACCTGTTGAACGCTAGCTTACAAGCCCAAAATGCTTGAATATCCAAAACTTATAGGGGTGACGAACTGGCTTCGATTCGCCAGTCGTCTACCCTTTTCTTCATGACATCCCTCTCATCTGTCGTTTCGATTGACGTGTAGATAATTGGCTCCAGTGCAGAAATGAGTGTTCCTAGTAGCTTTGCACTACATACCCATTGCCATACTTGAGGCTGACGATAATATGCGCCCTCTCTGTCATAGTGGTCTCTGATTAGGTAGAGATAACCGTTCGGCTGGCCTTTGGACGTGCCCCGGACGGCTAGGGACGCCCTTGTGCCAAGACTCAGCCGAACGCCCCTTCACAAGCCCATCATCTGGGAAGACGGTGCCACGGGGGCTCCCGACAAGACGAAGGGGCGTTCCGATAAGTGCGGGAACGCTTCCTACGGCTCATTCGTTCGGATGAGATTTGGATTCAACCTTTGCTTTCGGGTCTATTTAGCATCGAAACTGGAAGTGGTTGCCTGGAAGGTTCGCCAACGACTAACCTTAACCGGCTGAGTATTTCGCGACGTGAGCACCGCACGTCTCGCGGTTTCCGTACCGGTGCCCACGCCGTTTCCGTATCACCCGTTTCGCGGGCGCGTATCGTTACTTCCTCTCGGCGAGCAGCTTCCTCACGTTGACGTCGCCCAAGTCAATCCGGACCGCACCGTGCACCAGCCGGTCAATCATCGCGTCGGCCTGCACGCCACCGCCGAGCCGGCCGTGCCAGTCAGCAGGCGAGTACTGCGTGCAGAGGACGGTGGAGCGGTTCATGTAGCGCCGCTCCACGAGCTCGAGCAGGAACCGTATGGCCACGTCGTCGACGTCCTCGGTGAGCCACTCGTCGATCGCGAGCAGCTCGTAGCGGGCGTACTTCCTCAGGATCTTGGCGTCCGAGCGCTCGGTCGCCGCTAGCTCGTCGCGCTCCATCAGCAGGTCGGGCAGCCTTATGTAGCGCGCGCCCCTGCGCATCCTGCATGCCTGCTTGGCCATGCAGCACGCGAGGTGGCTCTTGCCCGTGCCCGTGCAGCCCTCGATCACCACGTTGGCGGCCCTGTCCATGAACTGGCAGGTCAGCGCCTCCCTGATCAGGATGCCGTCGATGCCGCGCCCGTCGCAGGTCATCTCGCCGGGCCCCGCGTCGGGGAACCGCAGCCTTGCGCGCTGGGTGAGCCGACTGACGCCGGAGGCCCGCTTGGCCTCGTGCGCATGGTCCACCATCATCCGCACGCGCTCGTCGAAGGGCATGCCCATGCAGGTGCGGTCGGCCTCCTGCAGGTCGAGGGCGTCGACCATCTCGCCCATGTTCACATCAGGACCAGCCCTCCCTCTTGGCCATGCCCAGCCGCGGAACGAGCTGGGTCGTCTGCCGGAACCTCACGTAGCGCTGGACCGTCGAGCGGCTGATGCGGTAGCCCTCCTCGTCGCGCAGTCTCACGTAGATTCGCATCCCGTGTGCTGCTGCTTGCGCCAGCTCCTGCAGTCGTCGTCGAGCCAGGGGCCTGCCGTCCCCTTGTACGGGTCGAGCGCATCGCTTGCCGGCTGCTTTACGCCCGGCGGCTCGGGCGAGAGGTCGACCATCCTCGTGTACTTGCCGGTTGTCGAATCGGAGGCTCCAACGTACCACGCGATTGACGCGACCGTCTCGCTCGCCCTGGCCCCTCCAGAGTATGTTCCCTGTCTTGTCCACACCGACCGTTCCGCTCTGGCCTCTTTCTCTCAAGATCCCGACACCCGGAAGCGTAGGGGCAGACGGCGGTCGGCGTAGCCGCGTTCTCAAATCAGAAATCAGAAAGTATTTCATACTCAGAGCCGAAACTATCCCGCGCTTAAACCTGTAAATTCGAGGATCAAACACGCTTGGCAGACATGCCCATGCAGAGCGCCTCTTCCCGCGCCCGGAAGGCCTCGAGGAGTTCCCAACCCAGCACGCTTGAATCAACCGTTCGACTGACCTCCGGAAGCGTTCCGGGCCATTTCGTCTGATGCTTTCCAGAACTATCTCCTGGCTCACGTGACGGAAGCGACAGGTAGTTGGCAGAGAAACTCAGCCAAAAAGCATGCTTAGTTACCCGATGCCTAACCCGAGCAAGAAATGCATTACGGACTTTTGCTCGTTCGCAAATCCTATATATGCCCCGATAGAGACAAACGGGCGTGAATCGGCAATACTCGAGAATGTTCGTGAGGCCTTGCTCCCCAAGCTAATGTCTGGAGGAATAAATGTATCAAGAGTTGAAGTCTGACGTGATGCCAAATGTACGAACCCTATTCTAGGCAGTCATTGCCAGAGGAAAACTACAGAGCTCTGCTGGGCAGTGCCATATGTGTTTTCAACTCGAACTTCGCGTTCGTAGTTGAGAATATACTCCGGGACGACCCTGCGTCTTTTGATTGGGGAGAGCTGATTAATCTTGAGGGCGGAAGGCTGCAGAAACGCATGAAGCAGACCCGTCTCTCGGAGCGTGATGACATATGCTCCCTTTTTAAAACAATATGCTTAGAGCGAAACCGAATTGTTCATAGCTTTCAGATTACGAATGCAAAAGGGGATCAGGTTTTGGCTACCAGAGAAAAGAATGGTATTCAGTTTGAGATTACGGAAGAGCATCTGCTGAACTTCATCACCGAAAATGAGCGGCTATCCAGTCTCCTCCATTCATATCGAGGCTGGTAGTCAGAAAAATAGCCATTTACCAGCACGTCAGCACTGCGTCCTACAAAACTGTTCCCATCCGTATATGGAAAGGAACAGCAGCCGAAGGCTCGTTGAAAAAGTGACGCTTATGTATGCATCTCATAAAGTGGCGCGCGAGCTTTCCTGCGCCGTATTCCATCCCGCTGGGCACGTATTCCATCTTGGGAATCCCTATACTTAAGGAGATTAACGGGTTGACGAGAGGGATGCTGTATGCCCCAGAGCACAGCACGTAACTTTATTGAGGGAAAACACAGGGAGCTAAACCGGTACTTTGTGGATGACCTTGAGTACAAGGAGCTCTATCGTGGTGTAGAAAACCAGACGTTGCAGCTAATCCTATCCACAGCTCAGAAGCACCTAGTTGATCTGTTCGAGAAAATGAACTCGAGACTTCCGACTAAGACGATAGCGCGCACTACTGGGCAGAGGAAAGCAGGCAGCTCAAATATCTCGTGAACATGCTTGCCGGTCTAGAAAAAGGTCTCAGTGATACGTCATATGCAATTAGGATAGACAGTGACTACCAGAAGGTGTTCAAGTGGCTGAGGGAATTTCTCAAGGATTCTGGTGGAAGTGAGATTCCGCCACATTCCGCATCCATTGACATCTTGTATGTGGATCCGATTGCAACTCCGGCAGATAAGCTCTCCGTAAAGGAGCTACCCACAGATATCGGTCAACTGTCACTTACGATGAGAGGAGAGGGCGGCTACGCGACGGTCTTCAGTTTCACGAATCCGGTGACCGGAAAACTAGTAGCCCTCAAAAGGGCGAAGAAAGATTTGGATGAGAAGGAGCTCATGCGGTTCAAGCGGGAGTATGAGACCTTGAAGGGGCTTGACTCGCCCTATGTGCTAGAAGCCTACAAGTTCTCTGAGAATCCGTATCAATATACGATGGAGTACGCGGATCAAACTCTGAAGCAGTATCTTCGTTACAATAACCAGACGATATCGGTTGCTAGCCGCGTTGGAATAGCTCGTCAAATTCTCCGGGGATTCAGCTATATCCATTCCAAGGGTCTCTTGCATCGTGACATTAGCTTGAACAATGTGCTCATCCAGCGTCACGAGGATGCACTGGTGGTCAAGATATCAGACTTTGGACTCGTCAAGAGGCCTGATAGTTCATTGACGTCAAGAGACTCTGTGGTAAACGGTACTTGGCTCGATCCACTGCTCGATTGTAAGACCTTCGGTGAGTATGACATGACTAACGAAATCTATGCTCTTACGAGGTTGGTCTATTCCGTGATGACCGGCAAGGAGAAGCCCACGAGAATTGATGATTCAGCTCTTGCGGAATTCACATGGAGGGGGACAGAGGTTGAGCATCCTGAGCGTCGCTATAAGAATGACCAGGAAATCCGCGAGGCATTCGAGCGAATGGTTAGCAAGGCAACCTCGTTCCAGCGCTGACGATAGTTGATGCGCCTCTTTCGCTCTGCGTGTATTAGTGAGACGTGAGTGCCGGTTTGACCACCGCGTAATGGACGGTGGTCGCGCCGTTAACGTAGCTCCCGCATAGCTGGATGCGGTCTGTAAAGTCTTCTTTGGTGGGAGTTTTCCCTTGTTGACGTTCTCAGCGAGCCAATCGTTGATGCCAAGCGCACCCATTGAAAATACTCTATTCAACGCAGATCAAGCTCCCTGCTACGTTCCCGAGCTTGGGCATTGTTAGTCGCTGGAACTGGCTCTTTGGCCTATTGTATTGTGAGATACGTTTAGAAGCCCCGCGCTTAGAGCCATCAAACGGCTGGTGAAGCATATGGATATCAATATATCTGACATGAATACGATGGGTTCTCCAAATACAAGAAACACGGGCAATCGGGGCGAGGAGGAAGTCAGACGCTTCTTCAGTAGGAATTGCATGAGCGTAATCGATTATCCTCAAAGTCAGGATGTTGGTACTGACCTAATTGTGGATGTGCAACTCGAGGATTCTAAAACGGGTAACACTCTTGATTTAGGATATCCTGTGCGAGTACAGGTAAAGACTGGCACCTCATATTTTTCCTCCCCAGGGCGTTCCCTAGATAACAACGGCAAAGAGGTAGATGGATGGTGGTTCAGCTGTGATGGCAGACACCACAACTATTGGACAAGACACTTCGATAGTTTTCTTCTGATTCTGGTTAAGCTTGAGGACGAAACGGATTATCGCGAGGCACCAGAGATGTACTGGCAGTGGCTTGATGAGGAGGGCCGCTACTGTCCGACTCGGAAGCCGAAAACTTCTGATGGTTTCCAGAACGAATCAACACAAAATGACATCCACTATAAGATTTTCATTCCTAGCAGCCAAATTGTTGACGAAGGCCTATGCGATATCCTCAAGGAAGCAGCATGCAACCATTGGCTTAGCACGAGAGTGGCGCCTGCTGACATTTACAACTTTAATATTGCGGAAGTGCCTGCTTCTCAGCAAGCGCGTTATACAATGCTATTGCCAGACCTTACGGCTCCACATGTTAATAAGGGCTATGACCATGCGATATCTTGGCCTGAAGCTCTTGCCCTCTGCGTTCTTCATCATCCGGGCAGATGGAGTAACGATTACTACAGCTTTGCAGACCAGTTCGACGAAGTTCCTAATATCGAAGAGGCAAAGTCTAGCAGTGACGCTGGCTGGCAATTTGCAGGCTGGTATTATGACTATCGTTTTCTGAATGGCAATGAAAATCCGGATGGTTTTGAAGAACTATCCGGTCTTCCTGCAGAACTTCAAGCTGCGCGTGCTGTCATTGTATCTGCCAGAGCTTATCACGAAAAACAATTCCACCTTGCTATCCAAGTCATTGATGCCGCAATTGACGGCATCGAGGCTAAAGGCATTGATGACATCGACATGGCGTGGCTGTTAATCCAGAAAGGCAATAGCTTATGTGAACTTGCCAAAATGGACGAAGCGACAAGTGCTTATGCTAAGAGTCAACGACTCACAAGGGCTAGCAAAACAAATCAAACTGATTTAACGGCAAAGCTACTTCACAGTGTAGCCACAGTCGCAATCTATTACCTTCAAACGCCGCCTAGAGGAGATGTAGGTGGTCTCATTTCCGCAAACGATAACGAACTTGCCAGGTTTTCACTGAGGAGAGACGCCGCGAACTTCGATAAACTCATTGATGAGAGATTTGATGCGTGGGGTTCTTCCGGTGTCATTACCTTTGGGGCCTCAGACACCCTATTAATTAATTGCCAGGTTAGTCTGGATGTCAGCCTTTTGTCAGGCAATGTGCCGTCGTACCGACAGTCTCTCTCGCAGATGGCAATGATTGAACTGTCAGAACGGGGGGCTGAAGGAGATGCTGCTGTCGGATATCTCTCCGCGCTGCTGCGGGCGGGCGACGCCAATCGACTCGGGCAGGCACTCGAGAAAATAAAGCGCACTTATGACCCAAAGATAGTAGCTGACTTTATAGAGAGACTGTCACCCGCCGATGTCACGCCAGTGACTTCTGCTGCTTATTTTAAATCCATTCTTATTTGCGGGGAGTTTCTGAGTAAGTCTCGTTCGGATGAATGGTTCGCTTTCCTTATTGCTGCGCTCGACGATCCAGAAAAATTTGCAAAGCGATATAACCCTCCTGGCGTCTTCCGCTTCTGGCCAACGGAAGCCATTAATTGTATACGTTCAATGCGCTACCAACTTAGCCCTGACGTGATGAATCGGATTGTTAACTCTATCATTTCGAGCAAAGTATCCCTTGAACCCGCCTCCAGCGAAATCCGTGGTCTGATTCTTGCCCTCAACGATGATTCTGCGAGTTCGAGCGAGCACAAAACTGCTAGTGAACCGATACCCCAATGGCTAAACTCAATATTTAGTCAAGTTGCCCCCTTGACTCAAGAAAAGCGCAAAGCAATTCATCAGGAGATTCTAAACGGAAATCTGTCGCATATAGGACAGATTGGGTCCCTCGACAGCTTGGAACCCGATGAGATACTTGCAATCATCGGCGAAGGCCTTACTGTCCTGAAAGAAATCTGTGCGCAGGCAGATGATGGGGTGTATGCAGGAAGATCAATCGATTACGGCTACCTAACTACGTATCTCATAACGCATTGTGCTGAATGCTCAGATTGCGATCCTGATCAATGGTGGGATGGAATAGTTGAGCTGCTTGAAAAAAGATTGATTGATAATCGTGAGAAAATGTCTGTGGCGAAGGTGATAACTGCAAGTATTATGCGGGTGCCGGTAGAACAGGCAAAGAAGATTGATGCCCATGGGTCGACGATATTGAAGTCTATGGATCGGGGAGCGCTTCCGTTCGATGACGGAGATGAGCGCATCGTGTTGCAAGCGATGCTGATGGCGGCACATGGTCGTGTACGAGGGTTCGATGAAGCCATGCGGATGTCGGCATTCGAATTTGAAGGCATTAATAGATATAATGTGTCGCTTCTTGAATACACTGCAAATCCTGAACTTGCTTTGCTTGCTGCCTGTTCTTCTGATGATTACGAGTTAAGGTACAAAGCATTCGAAACTTTAGTGAGCGTTTGTTGCGAAAACGAGCGGAGGTATAAGGAGTATTCAGACTACTTTTCAAAAAAGTGTCTCAGCGGATGCAGCGACTATGCGAGGGGGTTCATAAATGCTCTTTATAGCCATCAAAGCTATTATTTTGAGGCAAGGGAGCTTCTAGAAAACCTCGCAAATAATCACCCTTCAGCAATTGTGCGTCACCATGCGAATGCCCTACTCTCAAGACAATAGCCGAGCTGTACCTTTAGCATTATCATTACCAGTTGGTGGGCCGCAATCCTGGCCAACAATAAGCTGCCTGAAACGCGTAGCCCCTCTCGAATGTGTATTCGAGAGGGGCTACTACTGGAATTCCGCTAGACGCATGGGGCCCTGATTACTTCACGGCTGCTAATGGTTGTGGGCTGCTCATCAGCACAACAGTTTCAGCACTCTTTCCGGCACTCTCAATCGCATTGATATCAAACGTTTCCAGCAGTTGGCCAGCCCTCACCCGTTGTCCCTGGGTTACCTTAACCGAGAAAGGTGCGCCCTTCAGCTCAACAGTGTCAATGCCAATATGAATAATGACCTCGCTGCCAGAATCAGACGTTAGTCCAAGCGCGTGTCCAGTCTCTGCAACAGCTGTAACAGTACCATCAAAAGGTGCGACCACAGTTCCCTCTGAGGGAATGATGAGAATTCCCTTGCCCAACGTTCCCTTTGCAAATGCTGGGTCTGAGCACTCGGAAAGTGGCTTCACTTTCCCGGTGACGGGTTGAATAAAGTCGACGCTTTCCCCACCGGTGCTGCCCATTGCGGATGGTTCCTTCTCGTCTTCAAAGTCGTCCTCGTCAAAGCCAATGAGCCACGTTGCGATGAAAGCAACTGCGAATGTCAGACCCATTCCAATAATTGCAAGGACGAAATTGTTCGAGCCTGCAGGATCAATAAACTGGGGAAGGCTAACTAGTGAGACGGTTACAAGCTCGAATACCTTGACCTGGGCGAGACCGCAGTACAGGCCGCCAACGGCGCATGCAATGAAGGTTGCGATGAGGGGCTTCTTCAGCTTGAGAGTCAGGCCAAACATGCAAGGCTCGGTAATTCCAGCAGTTGCAATTGGAAGTACGGCGCTGCCAGCGAACGACTTGAGGTCGCGGTTCTTTGCCTTGAGAAAGATGGCCAGGGAAACGCCCAGTTGAGAGAAGTTGATAACAGCGAAACCAACCCAGAGGAAGGGGTCGAAGCCCATCGTCTGCATGTTAGAAAGTGCCGTGGGCATAAACACCCAGTGGCTGCCGGTAAGGATGAATAGCGGCATAAGAAAACTAACCATGAATACGCCAAGGACATAGTAGTTTTGATAAAGAGAGAGCATGGCGTCAGCGATGACCTCGCCAATTATCGAGCCGAGGGGGCCTGTGACCAAGAGGGTGAGCGGTGCCATGATAAGGAAGATGGGAAGCTGAGAGAGGAGCAAACCCCAATTGCGCACCCTAGTGCTCAAGATTCCCTTCTCAACCAGGGACTGGACCCAAACCGTGATAAGCATGGGCAGCAAGCTCGCGCTATAGGAAATTGCGTGCACGGGCAATCCGAATAGGCTGATGGCTCCTCCGTCTGAAACCATTTGGGAAAAGGTGGGATGCATGAGAATGCCAGCAAGTATCATTGCAATGACGGTGTTGCAGCCAAAGTGCACAGATGCACTGTATGCCACGAGAAACGGCAAAAAGTAGAAGAACGAATCACCCATCATATTTAGCAATATGTATGTCTGACTGTCGGTAGCAAGCCATCCGCAGAGTACTGCGATGGAAAGAAATGCCTTGAACAGTCCGGTTACTACGAGGCCGGAGAGAATCGGCGTAATTGTCGCAGAGATTGCATTCAATATTTGGCTGCCCCAATACTTGAAGCCATGTCTCTCCTCGTGTGGCGTTGGGCTTGGGCATACTGCTTTCCCATCAAGCTGAGCAGTGACGGCCTTGTATATGCTGTCGATTGACTGGCCAACGATGACTTGATAAGTGCCTCCGGATTGCGCGATTCCAGCTACCTCGGGCAGTTTTTTCAGGCCGTCGTCATCCGCGAGAGAAGGGTCAACTAGTTTGAAACGCAAGCGCGTGAAGCAATGAGAGACTTCGCTGATGTTTCCAGGTCCGCCAACGCCTTCAATGATGCTCTGAGCTGCTTTTTCGTAACTGCTCATGGGTTAACCTTTCGTGAGGGCGCGGCAATACGTCGCAGCCATGTTTGTCCTAGGCTTCCAGTCGGCCCGCGGTGCTCGTACTGGTTGGACTTGATTATGGTTCATATGTGAGATTATTCGTGATTCATTTGATGAAGCACTTTTTTGGCTTGATTTATCAAGGCGACTAGCATAAACACAAGGCGTCTTATTGCCAGTAGTAGTCCCATCCGATGTGCTGCGAGCTTCAAGACTCTTCGGGAGTGCTGGCTGAAGTGTTTGGACTCTTTATCTCCTCGTATGCAAGCCGTTCGGGTTCGTGTACCTGTTAGGCGTAGTTTTCCTGGACGGCCTCACGGGGCGTCATTTGTGTTGAGCCAAGATGGGCAAACCAAAGAGGTGAAGGTAGGAGGATGAAAGCAGGTCGAAGAAGTATGAAATCCCATACTTTCCGTAGATGCCCAACGCGTCCCGTCCCTCCTGGTCTTCGGAGAGACACAATACGTGGTCGTAGGCATCCCAATTCAAAAGTTCCAGGTTAGCTGTAATGAGTACTTTTCTTGCGTCTACCTGGCGTATCAGATAGTCAAAGCTTCGTGCAAATACGCCTGAGGCTGATACGACTACCAGCAAGGATGTGTCTTGAGCCGGTTTTCTGGTTAGTCGGCTCTCGTAGTCGCTAGTAACGACTTCGGTAAGCTTACCGGCAAAGAACAGTTCCTGCTGAAAACGGTTAAGGACGCCGCTGGTATTGCCTGCGCACGCTAAGGTGACATGCGAATTCGTGTGAAGCTCCCGGGCTAACCCCTCGATTACCTCGTTGTCTACTGTCCGCTCCATTTGTATGAACATGCCTTGGATTCCCGAATCGAGCGCCGCCCTATACGCATTGAGGTCCTGCTCCAAATCGCGTGCATTGAGGTCGCTTGGAAACAGTGCGCTGGTTATCCCATCTTTGAGATCAGAGAAGCTGGTGAATCCCATTCGATTGCAGAACCGCCGTACTGCCGAGCGAGTTACAAAGGCACTGTCAATTATTTCGGTAATTGAGACGCTCTGGATATTTCCCAAGCGCGGCATTAGATAGAGCGCTATAGCATAGTCGCTATTATGTTGCCCGGAGTTGAGGACAAGACAAAACGTATTTAACAAGCCGAAGCCGTTGACGTTCACCAAGCCTCCAGGTATTTTGCTCTCCAATCGATGACAGTTTCAGAGTAGGTCATCCCCAAATCGGGTCAAGCGTCTGTGCGGCGAGCGGTGTCTCGTAAGATGAAGCCCCGATACCATGCCCAACTTTTTTTCGGAATGCGTGTAAGGCCGTGGTCAAAGTCGACCCTGACCAGACCGTAGCGTTTCTTATATCCATTGACCCAGCTGTAGAGGTCCATGGCGCTCCAGATATAGTAGCCGCAGACGTTTGACCCCTCTCTTCGAGCCTCGGAAAGGCTCTCGAGGAACGCCTCTATTACCTTGATCCGGTCATTATCCTCAACGTAGCCATTTTCATCCGGTGTTTCCAGCGAGCCATGACCGTTCTCTGTGAGCACAACGGGATTCCCATACCGCTCCATGATGTCGACCAGGGAATCATGCATGATTCGAGGAAGGATTTCGCGACCCCACTGGTTGTGGGGGACGGTCGTGTCAATAAGCGTCTCATAGAGAGGCGCAACAATCTGCCCCTCCATTGTGACCCCCCCTCCCACTGGGTCGACTTTTGCACATGTGGGAGAGTCGTTCCAATTGGTCACATAGCGCCGCGCATATACGTTTAGGTTCAAGTAATCGCCTTTTCCAGCGGCGAATATTTCCTTCTCGTCAGGCACGCGGTAGAGAAACGTTCCCAACTTCTCGAGCATTTCATTGAGCTCTGGCGGTAGTCTGCCTTCCAGCGCTGGGCACAATACCATGCGATTGTTGAAGAAATCCGCCGCCGCATAGACTTCATGGGGATTGTCCGTGCCAGCTGCTACTTCGATGAGACTGCCGTTGTGTACTACGCCAATAGCCCCGGGAAGATTCATCTCGTGGTATAGGGCCACCGCTTTTGCGCTTGCCAGCATCTCGTTATACTGCCACTGCAGGTAGCTATGGACGTCAGCATTGCGGCAGGGAGGGTATAACCCTGCGATATTGGCGTTGTAACTGTAAAACTGTGGCTCATCAAGAGTTGACCATAGCTTTACCCGGTCCCCAAACCTCTCAAAGCATATGCGAGCGTACTCCTTGAAGGCGTCTGCTGTGTAGGCGTTGCTCCACCCACCTGCCATAGCGATTGGATAGGGGAGGTCATAGTGGAGAAGCACAACATTTGGCTCGATATTGCGATCGAGACAACCATTGATGAGCCGATCGTAGAACGACAGACCCTCCTCATTCGGCCGTCCCGCGCCATCGGGTAAAATGCGACTCCAGCAGAGTGAGAGGCGAAGGGCGTTTTGACCGCCTTCGGCTATGAGATCAAGGTCTTCCTCGAACCGATGATAAAAGTCGCTTGCAACCCGACCGTCCGCACCGTTAACGTTCATCCAATCGAGTGCATTGAAGTAATCCCACTCGCTGAGCCCCTTGCCCCCTTCGTTCCATGCCCCTTCGCACTGATAAGCGGCAATAGCCGATCCCCAGAGAAATGGCATTCTATCGAAAGGCGATGAGACAGCATACATGGCACTCTCATTTCTGCTGAAGCTGTTATTCGTGATGAGTATATTGGTGCCATTGTTGGTTTGGCGATTCGTTTGATGAACCGTTTTGACGTGCCAACTGCGGTGCACAGGGACTTAGTCAGTTTGAGGGGGGTCCCTGTTTGCGACGCTTTGACGTGTGGAAATCTGTTCGGTAAGTTCATTGTTACCACTGAGACTTCTGGTGGTTTGGCTCCTGTTGATGTCGGCGGCATCCGACTGCTGCAGCCCACTGCTGCACCGCTGTCTCAAGAGATTGTACCGATTTGATTCTGTTGGCATTCCAACTTGAGTTGATACCGTTTAACAGGTAAATAACTACCGTTCGGAGTAGTGATTTGCTTATTTGTTACGCTGAGTTTCTCAAACGTATCGGTTTGAGATAAAAGTATTCCAGTACGCATTTTGAAATGTTCTGATATGAGTGTCAAAGCAATTCGATATCGAGTTCCAAATAAAAAGGGGAGCGAGTGTAATGTCGGAAAGCAATGCGGAAATTCTTCTGTTGACACATGGAGGATGGGGGATGTCGCTCGCCAAGGGGATTGAGATGCTCCTTGGCAAGGTGGACTTTGTCCACGAGATTCCCCTCGAGCCCTCCTACACCCTTCCCGAGTACATGCAGATGGTTAAAGAGCATGCAGAGGTAATGACCGCTGACTCGCTTATCCTCACTGATCTTATCGGAGGCACGACTTCAAATGTCGCTGCAGTAGTTGGCAACCAGACAGGCATCAAGGTCTTTTGCGGCCTCAATGCGCCCATGCTCCTCGAAGCATGTGTCGAGCTCCAGAACGATGGGGCTTTTGACTTCGACGCAATTCTCGCCGCAGGCCAGGGAGCCTGCATGGATGTTGTGGCAGCCGTCAGAAGCACCATGGCCCAGAAAGCATAAGGAAGGAGGTTAGCTATGGGAAAGATTGTTCTTACGCGCGTCGATTCTCGTCTTATCCATGGTCAGGTAATGACCAAGTGGGTGAACCAGGTTCAGGCAAACAAGATCGTCATCGTGAGCGACGAGCTGGCCAACGACGAGTTCATGAAGAGCATCTATCTGCTGTCTGCTCCAGCAGGAATTACGGTTGACTGCCTTACTGCGGTCGATGCCGTTAAGTCTTACAAGGATGGCGTCTTTGGCGAAGGAAGGATTCTCCTTCTCCTACCGAGTCTCCAAGTGTTGGAGACCATCTTCAATGCAGGAGTGAAGGTCGACTCGGCGCAAGTCGGTGGTCTGGGCGGAGGTTCTTCTCGCAAGGTTGTCTTCCAGAACATCACGCTGGATGACGCCGACGCAAAGATCTGCGAGGGCCTTAGCGCTCAGGGAGTCTCGATTGTCTTCCAGACGATTCCGGAAGACGCCCCTCAAGACGTCGAGTCCATCCTCAAGAAGTACCGCGGATAGTTTCTTCTGATATTCAGCTCGCTCTGCTAGTGAACTAGGAGATTCCGAATGAGTACTCTCGGCATTGCAATTTGCATGGGTCTCTACTACTGGATAGCAAGACTTCGTTTTGGCTACACAATTTCGAGTGCCCTCCTACAGCCCACGACCATTGCAGTCTTCGTTGGAATTATTACTGGCCAGATGGCGCTTGCAATGGAGATTGGTGCTGCGCTGCAGCTTGTCTACCTCGGTGTTACCTCGACTCCCGGAGGCAACGTCCCCAATGACCCCGCGCTTGCTGGTACTATCGCCATTCCACTTGGCGTCATGTCTGGTATGACCCCGGAGCTCGCCGTTGCCCTCGCCGTGCCCTTTGGCGTCATTGGCGTCTTTGTCGACCAGCTCCGTCGCACCACCAACGCCTTTTGGGTGCACATGGCTGACAAGTACGCTGAGGAGGCTAATATTGCCGGAATCATGCGCTGCGCCTACCTTTTTCCAGCGCTGATGGGCTTTGTGATTCGCTTCCCATTTGTCTTTGTGATTGACTACTTTGGTGCCGACTGGGCTAACGCGCTCATCAACGCACTGCCCGATGTGCTGCTCCACTCCTTCGAGGTCATGGGCGGAATCCTTCCTGCCCTCGGCTTTGCCCTCACCATCATGGTTATTGGCAAAAAGGAGCTCATCCCATTCTTCTTCTTGGGCTACTTCGCCGTTGCGTATCTCAACATCCCCGTCATGGGCATGGCAATCTTTGGTCTCATCATCGCCATCGTCATGCGCATGATTGTGTTCCCCGACACCACCAACGTGAGCATCTTCGCTGGCAAGACGGCGGTGGAGGAAGAGGTCGAGAAGCAGCATATCCTCTCGAAGGCCGACGTTACCAAGTCTTTCTGGCTCTACTACTTCGGTTGCGAGGAGTCCAACTCCTACGAGCGCCTTCAGTCTCTCGTGTTCTGCGCTTCTATGTCTCCCGCACTCAAGAAGCTCTATCCCAACAAGGAAGACCTCTCTGATGCGCTGAAGCGTCACCTCGTCTTCTTCAACACCGAGGGTACCCTCGGTGGCATCATCCAGGGCATTTCGCTTGCCATGGAGGAGGAGAAGGCAATCGAGGGCAAGATTCCTGGCTCGGCGATCACCTCTATCAAGACCGGCCTTATGGGCCCAATCGCCGGCATGGGAGATGGCATCGTGTGGGCAGTTGTCATGCCCGTCATCTTCGGCATCTTCATCCCTTTTGCGGCTGAGGGCAACCCAATCGGTGGCATTATGCCCCTGATCCTCTGGCCTGGCGTGACGATTATCATTCAGTACTTCATCACGCATTATGGCTATAAGCTGGGCCGCGAGTCCATCACGGGCATCCTTCAGTCCGGCATGATGCAGTCCATCATCTACGCCGCCAACATCCTTGGCCTCATCATGATGGGCGCTCTCTCCAGCTCCTACATCACCATCACTACTCCGCTTAGCTTCACGATGGCCGCAGGCAACACTCTCGAGATCCAGTCGATTCTCGACGCCGTTATCCCCAACGTCCTGCCTCTGGTCGCCGTGTTTGCCATCTACTTCTACATGCAGAAGAAGGGACCGCGCTACAACAGGATTCTCCTAGCAATCATCGCTATCAGCATCATCTGCGCCGTGCTTGGAATTCTCTAGTCGCAAATAGTAATGCTTGGTTGGCCCGGTACCCAAGGGCGCCGGGTCAACTCTGGAGAGGGAGACATGGGCATTTATCAGGAACTAGGTCTCAAAAGAGTGGTCAACGCATCTGGGCGTGTGACGGTTCTCGGTGTATCGACCTTTAGCGATAGGG
>PPYE01072371.1_pt1 | contig 17962 bp, 16 predicted proteins | sample 1559881 | NCBI WGS metagenome assembly PPYE01 (sample SAMN08240022, study PRJNA423297) | Human gut metagenome, whole genome shotgun sequencing project. | reverse complement strand
CATTTTTTCCGGCTTTGATACTGTTAATGATCGGAATCTTGGAAGAACAGATATACTGACAGCATCTGCACTCAACACAGTCCATGACATTCATGTCTTTCATGCCCTGCCAGTTCTCTTCTTTCGCATATTTAACGAAATACAGAGGAGAAAGTTCCATCGGACATACATCCACGCAGCGTCCGCACTTGATACATGGCTGCTCTTTGGTCTCGTCTGTATCAATGGCGATGATACCGTTGGAGCCCTTCATCATAGGTACATCCAGAGTGTTCAGAGGGAATCCCATCATAGGTCCGCCCATCTTGACCAGAACATCGTCATCTGTAAATCCGCCGCAGTAATCGATCAGCTCTTTTACGCTGGTACCGATCTTGATGATAAAGTTGCCAGGATTCTTGATCTTCTCGCCTGTTATTGTTGTAACACGCTCGATCAGAGGCATACCCTTCTGGATTGCATCGGAGATTGCTTTTACGGTACTGATATTATCTACGATAACGCCAACATCTGCCGGGAGACCGCCGCTTGGAACTTTTCTGCCCATAACGCGCTTGATGAGAGTCTTCTCAGCGCCCTGCGGGTATTTGGTTCTTGCGACAAATACTTCCATGTTTCCGATATTGGCAACTTTTTCCTGCATTAATTCGATGGCATCCTGCTTGTTATCCTCAATGACAATGATACCCTTCTCGGCACCTGTTGTCTTCAGGATCGCTTTCAGACCAAAAATAATGTCATCTGCAAACTCAAGGAGAACCTTGTGGTCTGCTGTTAAATATGGCTCACATTCGCATCCATTGAGTAGAATGGTATCAACTGGTTTGGCTGGTTTCAGTTTGACACAGGTCGGGAAGCCTGCACCACCCATACCAACGATTCCTGCTTCTTTTACAATCTCAATGATCTCATCCGGAGTCAGATTATCAAGGTCACCATGTGGCTGTACGGATTCGTGCAGAGTATTTTTTCCATCCGATTCAATGACAACAGCCATGACTTCACTGCCTCTTGTGCCATGCATACGTGGCTCAACGGCAACTACGGTTCCGCTTACGCTGGAGTGTACCGGTGCGCTGATAAATCCGGCAGCTTCGCCGATCTTCTGTCCGACTTTTACAGTGTCGCCTACCTCTACGATCGGGTTGGCAGGTGCACCAAGATGCTGGGACATGGAGATCACTACAGTCTTCGGATCCGGGAATTTCTTCAGTGCGATATGCTCGCTGAATTCCTTGTGCTCTGACGGATGAACGCCGCCATAGTATCCGTTCAGTCTGTCTTCTCTGATAGACTTCACGTAATCGTTGATCACCTTGAAGTTAACCTTGGAGTAATCACGTACCTGTACCGGCTGGTTCAGGAACTCTTCCAGACGGCCCTGTTTTGCCAGTCTCTGGTAGATCTTTTCCCATGCACAGTCTTTATTCGGGTCTACTTCACATTTACCGTTCTTTGCTCCGCCGCACTGTCCATTGACAAGACTCTTTGAACAGTCGACGATAGGACAGACGCCTCCGGTAATGTTCAGATAGCACTGTGCACATGCATCGCAGCTCTTCTTGGTAAGTGCCATGCCGTGATGTCCTCTGTAGTTAAGGGTATTACTTGCTGCAATCACCGGCTTGCCTGCCAGATCCGCAACTGTCTGGATACCAAGACCACAGGAGATCACAACTACATTCTCTGTACCTTCCGGAAGCAGATCCTGTAATTTTCTTTCTGTGTGCATCTTGTTGCACAGAAAATCGAATTTTGCACTGCCTGTGACGGTTTTTCCCTGCTCCGCAGCAAATTTCAGGAATTCCTCGCAATCCGGTTCGTCAACGGTCTCAAATTCCTTGAAACACTTGTTACAGGCGATTACAAACAGATTGTCCCTGCCGTTCAGCACTGATGCAAGCTCATCACTGCTTTTCAGCTTGTACTTAGTATAGTTTTCCAATTGCTCACCTTCCTTATAAAGATTATATCCTTATGATTATCTGCTCTTATCCGTTCCCTCCTTCTCTGCACTCCCAGGAAAGAAACAATAAAACCAAATAAATAAGTTCTTTGTTATTTGTTCAGCCCTTCGAAAATCCCGGTTCCTAAAAAAGGCCGCAATATTTCCTCTGACTGCTACAATAAATGTACCATAATTTGAACATATTATCCAGTTTTATTAGCTATTTTTATAAATTTATTCTATGATTTCATCCCAATTATCTATGGATGTACAGATATTTGTACAACTTCTGTTATGTTACATGCGTTAGTTATATGCAACTTATATAATTTTGTTTATAAAATATCCTTTTTATGTATTGAGCATATTGCACAAGGATCTTACCTTTAACAGGACAGATCCGAAAGGTGTCTTTTATCATGGAGTAAGACGCTGTCCGCAATATTCACAGGTGCTCAGACGCCCTTTTATTACCTGATTCTTTGCACCGCAGCTGGGGCAGGTAACTGTAATATAGATCTTCTCATTTACGCGTCTGTTCGGTGCAGTGATCATAATATAATTTCCTTCTCTGTCTATCTGGATATTCCGGATATATCCCCCGGCAATAAATTTTTCCAGCTTTTTCACTGCACCTTTTCCCAGTTCCTGCTCAAGCTTTTCAAATGAGACGGTATTCTGAGCATAGGATTCAAACCAGCAGGCGATTTCTCCGGCTTTTTTCTTCTTTAATGTTTTTTGTATCTCCCGGAAGGTCGGATACAGAAACAGCAATCCAAGTATGATCTCTGTTGCTGCCATTCCCCAGCGCCCTTCACGGATATACTTCTCCGATGCGCCAATAGCTCCCAGGGAAAAAAGTATAAAAAAGCCACAAAGAACCCATTTCAGTTTCCCCAGTATTCCTGTTTTTTTATTTTTTTCTGTCAAAAAATCGCTCATGTCTGTTTCCTCTTTCTTCTATTATTCAAAATTTTATGATGTATTTATGAATGCTCCGTCAGCTCACGCCAAATTTCCTCTGTCTGAATATGTTTCTGCATTCTGTGGATCTTCTATTTCAGTGTGGTTACGATCAGTTTACTTTCCAGTGCAGCTGCTATCAGATCCTCTTTACAGCTGTATCCCGCCTTGGCGATCATTTCCTGAAAATTCCATCTCACCCCAGAAGCAGAACAGTCCATTTTCCTTGCGATCTCGGAATATGACATCCCGTGAATATACAGGCGCAGCATCTCCAGCTGTCTGGGACTGATATCACCGCTTGTGATCCAGTTAAGTTCCACCTCCGGTGCCACATCCGGAAATACATGCTCCCCATTTAACGTTCTGTAGATCACACTCCGTATTTCCTCTTCACCGTGATCCTTATACCATAGACTGTCTGCACATCCGCTCTTTGCTCTTTCCAGCACCTTGGGATCGATCAGCGAAGTAACAACCAATACCCTTGTATATGGATATTTTTCCCTGATGATCTTTCCGGCACTCAGCCCATCATGATTATGAAATGTCTGCACATCCATAAGTACAAGATCAATTGCCGAGTAAGAGCAGATCTTTACAGCTTCACAGGCATCCGAAACTGTCTGGACATGTCGGAATTCCGGTTCCCGCATAATAATACTTTCAAAATACTTCTGCATGATCCTCTGATCTTCTACTATCAGTATCCGTACCATAGACTCCCATCCTTTCTGTCAGTGGCATTTTCAACACCAGACAAAACTCCGGCGAAAAAGAAACCTGCATAATACATTTCTCTGACTCCGCAGCTTTTCTCAGTGCAGACAGACCACCACCTTCTTCTGCATTTTTTTCAGGTGCATCTCCATCATTCGTTATCCGGATGCTGTATTCATTTGCACCTTTTTCTATCTTCACCAGAACCGTACTTCCATGGGCATGTCTGGCACAATTTGTCACACATTCACGGATCGCTCTGTCTGTCAGCAGCCTGTAGGAGGGATGCTGAGGGAAATTCCCGCTGATCTGAACATAAATTCCAAGTTCTTCTGCATGCCTGATCGTATCCGCGCATAATTCTTCCATATTCTCAACAGAAGAATCTGTAAGAATATAGACCAGATGCTTTAGTGCAGATAGCTGTTCATCCATTTTATCCTGATTTTCTTTTCTTTCCAATATCCTGCGTATTGACAGAAGGCTTCGGCCAAAATTGTCATGAACCTGCATTTTCATGACAAGTGTCTCCTGCTCTCTTATTTTATCTCCTATTTTTTCATACATTTCCTCCAGCTTATGATTCAGGATTTCCAGCTTTTCATTATTTGCTCTGATTTTTTCACCATTGTAATAAATTTCTGATACATTAACTGCCACTGTCTGCAGATATCCTGCACAATCCGGCTCCTGCAGACGATATTCCTGAAACATCCAGACGGAATCATCCGGAAAATAAAATACATTACTGTCACTATTTAATCTGCGAAGTCCCTCTGCTTCGGATCCTCCATTTATTACTTTCCGCAATGCTTCATAATCCTGCAGATAGGAGCCTGTCATTATCCTGCTCAGTTCATGCATCTTGGTGTTGCATAAAACAATCCTTCCAAGAGGATCCGAAAAACACACCCCACAGGGAACATCATCAACAGCTTCATTCACAGACCAGTAAGACAGAGAATGATGATATCTACGTCTCTCTCTCCAGATTGCCCAGCAAAGATAAAGCAACAATACCACCATCGCTGCCATCAAAACACTGACCGGACACCCCCGGAGCATTGGCTGATATGCGCTTTCCCCATGACAATATCTGTGATCATTCATCAGGAACCCCATAAGCATAAAAGAAACTGCAAAAACAGTCACTGCTGTTATAATTTTCTTTTTCCCGTAAAAACAGGTTATCCTGATCAACAGAAGAATCAATTCCAGAATCAGGCAGATTTCAAGAAGGATCATCAAAAAATCCTGCATTGCCATACTGCATTCCGCAAAATCAGTCATCTTCCGCCTCTCTTTCTGAATACGATGCATCCGATAAACCATTCGTTTTCATCTTCCTGCTGCACATTTAATTCCGGTCTTTCTGACATTAATCCCCGAAGATCTGCTTCTGCTACAATATGAACCGAAATCCGCAAAGCATCATCGATCTGCGACACACGGTAAAAAACAGACTGCATTGTATCAAACAATCGTTCCACAAGCCATTCAAAGGTATCATAGCATTTTAGTATATCATCTGCATTCAGCTGCACTTCACCATTTTCTACATAATAAGCTGCCCGGATCTTACATAATTTTAAGCTGTCACAGGATTCCGCAAGACTCTGTCTGAGATCCTCCATTGTAAGCAGATTTCCGTCTGATGCATATTGTGTCAATACCAGATTTTTTCTTCTCTTTAAATATGTACCAACAACCACGATCTTTCCCAGGATCCGGTCATAGTGTTCCCTTGACTCCGTTCTTTCCAGCTCATCCATCAGCTGTGACAGCAATTCCAGCTGCCCAGCTGTCTGATTCTGTATCATGTTCAGCAGCCGGTTCTGTTCTTCTGTTTTTCTCCGCTCAGCCTCTTTCTGATAGGTTTTCTGCAGCAGACGATTTCTGGCAGTCAGCTCCTCCTGCTGTTCCCTGATATCCTGATACTGATCCAGAAGCACCGAAATATCTTCTGACCAGAACAAATGTCCTCCTCTTATAGGAATATGGTTGATCCGGATTCCCTGTTCCTGTACAGCTGATCTGTTTATTACAATTTTACGCAGTTCCGGTGACAGCTCCGGAAAATCACCGGAATGATAATATCGCTGAAAGGAATCATCCGTAATCTCTGCATCCAGTCCTCCGGAGGTCTGGAATAATTCAAAATATCGATTATTTGTCTGTATCAGGCCGCATAATATACACCCCTGATAAATTGCCGCCATTAAAAGGCAGCATACTGCTGTCATATCCCCGGCAATTGTTTTGATCAGGGGCAGACGGAGTAAATTCCCGATATTCCATCCCAGCAGCAATATTCCCGGAATGACAGGCAGCCAAAATTGCTTCCTTCCCGGAATCCTGCTTTTTCTGATCAGCATAATTTCCATCCATATCAGGCAAAATATGATCCATCCCTGGATCACTATAAAAAGAATACCATAGCTGTAATCTCTGTCCGAAAACGGAGGCCGCCCGGAAAACCGAAACACCAGCTGATGCAGGTCATTTGTAAAAACACAGACGATCATAATCACCGTAAAAACCAGCAAAACAATAATTTTTCTGCCCGTTTTCTCGCCGTCCTTTTCACCAAGAAACATCGCTGCTGCCAGTCCAAGGACCGGTATCAGGATCATCGGGATATAATACAGATACCAGCAGATATGTTCTCCAAGCGGATCATGAAGAATATGAAATTTTACCGTCCGCACAAAGAACCAGAATACCATCAGACAGCCAATTGCAGTCAGGCATCTGCGCGTTTTTCTATGCACTACATGCTTTTCCAGATAGATCACCCAGGCACAATACATTCCCAGATAAATACAGTTACGACACTGATCTGCCAGATTTCTCATAAAAACATTTTCCGGTCTTACCAGCCTGCAGAAATACGCCAGCAATACACTTATCAGGATTCCTCCATACGACAGTGCCCTTTTTTTATTGTATGTCATGAAAATTCCTCTCTCATTAATACATCCCTGTAACAAGTATACTATAAAACTCTATTTTATTATATAGTTTTCAGAGAAATCATCCATTCTCAACCCTGTTGTCACAAACAGAGTGAACAATTCTGTCCACTCTGTCTATCATCACTCAAAATGGTCTTGGCTGGCCACAGTATTCGCAGAACCTTCCGGTATTCTCTGCACCGCACTGACATTTCCACAAACCGCCGGGCTGCTGCATTCCCGACTGCTGCATTCCGTTGTTCATATTCATTCCCGACTGCTGCATTCCACTATTCATGTTCATTCCGGACTGCTGCATTCCGTTGTTCATGTTCATTCCGGACTGCTGCATTCCACTGTTCATGTTCATTCCGGACTGCTGCATTCCATCGTTCATGTACATCCCGGACTGCTGCATTCCGTTATTCATCTGCATTCCGGGCTGCTGCATTCCAGCCGCATTTGGTGTCAAAGCGGCTATGATCTGATGACCTGTCTGCTCCACTTCCATCAATTCGCCTCTGTTATCGCTGCTTATGGAAAAAGTATTCAGACGAAAATCCATATCATCAAACCATGGAGTTTTTACTTTAATACGCATAGTATAATCAAATTCATACTTATATACCGGTGGCTGATAGCTTACGGTTTCTCCATCCTTTGTTGTATATGTTTCCTCGTTCTGCTGTCGCTCTACATCAACTCTGCACTGCACAACAGCGGATAAAGGAACTATGTCCGGATTTTCATTGACATCCAGCTTCCGTGCAACAGTAAAATTCCCCTTATTATCATCAATAAAAACATTATAATTTCTGGTATTGATCTGACGGGTTATACAAAAATCCATTACGGCTTTTTTGTTTTTTTCACGATATTCCAGTTGACGTTTGATATCCTCTACCGTACTGTGCCGCCGGTCTTCAAACCATGGTGATAATTTTTTTGCACAATCCTTACACAGATTTCCGTCATCCAGTTTTCTGTTTCCCAATAAACCTATTTTCTCTCCGCAGATATCACAGATCTTCTTATCAAATAAACCCATACCCTATCCTCCTTCTTTTTATAGTTGTGTTTTGTTTATCTACATTATGCGTGAATGCTTCAATATTTGCACTAGCACCTCTGACAGTAACTGAACTCATCTTCATATCAATGTCAGGATCATAAGGCGCGTATCTGAAAATCCTGTCCGTTTCTATATATTCAGGATATGCCGTATGGGATACTCTCTGCCAGACACAACCGTCCCCATCCCACCTCCACATTCGGATATTCCTCATATCCGCCCACACTCTGTGCGCCTTTCCTCAGATACGCCTTCACTTTTTCCCCATAAAGAAACGGATCATTTCCTTTCACGATTCCCCACTCCATAAGCAGAGCTGCGCTTCCGCTGACAAAGGGTGCCGCAAAGGAGGTTCCGGTGACGGTGGCGTAGCCACCGCCTGGAACCGGGGCGGTGATGGATACGCCGGGAGCTGCGAGGTCAGGCTTCCGGATCGGCAGGAACCGACTTCCCCTTCCGGAAAAATCTGCGTAGGCATTCTGTCTGGAATCATAAGCTCCAACAGAAATAACTTTTCCAGCAGTGGAAGGAATCGTCAGGGTTCCCACTGCCCGTGGAGAATAAAACCCGGTTCCACGATTCAGTACATTTCCGCCCGGCAACCAGAGGAAATACTGGCCGGAACGCACATGTTTTCCACTTAAAAGAACTTTCCAGACACCGCTGTCCACATAATTACCTTCAGGAATGAAATCTATGTAGATTTCCTGGGACAGCTGATATGGACCGGGTTTTCCATAATAGATCAGAAGCTCTGTATTTTCCAGCAGATGCCGCTGGGGGCCCAGCCGTTCATATAATGGGCCAATCTGTTCTCCAGACGGACTTTCCAGATAAATTTCCATCTCATCTTCATAATCCTTCCATAGCTGTACATTTAATGTGGGCTCAAAAGCTCCCACTGCCAGCTGGATTTCTTCTGTTTTCCCCTGCTGCAGGATTCCTCCTGCATGCCAGGGCTGGCTGCCGTTATTTCCGGTTCCTGTAACGATCACAGTCCGCCCCATGGCCGCAACTGTATCAATATAGTTTTCCAGAAGGGAATCCCCTCTGTGGGAACCATAATTATTCCCAAAGCTAATGTTTATGACGATCGGTTTTCTCATCTTCACTGCCTGCCGTATCAGGTAATCAATCCCCTCCATCAGCTCCGTTGTCCGCGGAAATGAATTTTCCCGTGGATTTCCCATTTTTACCACCAGAAGATCACTTCTATACGCAACGCCTCGATTCACTCCATCCGATGCTTTCCCATTTCCTGCTGCTATTCCAAGAACTGCTGTTCCATGTCCGCTGAAATCTCCAGACGGAACAAGGCGCCTGCCTTCGGTTTCCCCGAGTGCAAGCGCCTCATCAATTTCTTCCTTCGTATATTCAGTTCCTGATACATAGTTTTCCGGTGGATTTCCAGCTACACTCTGATCCCACAGTCGCAGGATCCGGGTACTGCCATCCTCGTTTCTGAAATCCGGATGGAAATAGTCCACTCCGGAATCCACAATACCCACCAAAATCCCCTTTCCGGTTAAGCCATCGGTTCCATTCTGCACCGGCAAAATGCAGCTTGCTTCCCGCCCTTCAAAGGTCTCAAAGTAGAGTCTCTTGGGCTTTTCTATAAACTCGATCTGCTCTCTGACTGAGTATGCAGCAATTTCCACTTCCGGCAATGTCACTACTGCATAACCACCAAGCAGCGGGACCACCTGGATCCTCTCACCACCAAGTCCGCTTTCCGGGCCACTGTACTTCACGATCACATCCCACAGCCTGGTGGTGGGATCATATCCCACATTCAGATTTCCCGATTTCGCCCGCTCATGCGGCAGGGCATTCATGGCAAGATTAAGAAGATTCTCTAATTTCTGATCTGGCATAAGGCTTTCATTTCCATTGATACATTTTTTTTATTATATGCAACGCCTTCGTTTAAAGCACCAACCATCTGTTCCAGCATTTCTCTTTTAATTCCGGGAACGAAGCTTAACAACTGACGAAGCGGCATTCCTTCCATCATCGCAGCCATCATTTCCTGATTATTTAAAAAGACCCTTGGTTTTTCTGTCAGCGCATTTATTTTGCGCTGTAAGCTGGAAGAAGGTAAAGAATTGCTGCAATATACCAACAAATCCATCAGTACGATCAGCACCTTTTTATGTTTCTCCAGCCAAAGTCACTTTCAGACTGCTTTTAAGAAGCAATTCGGAATGACTCCCAATGAATGCAGGCGCATGGGGTCATAAATCGTCTCTAGATATCTCAAGGTTCCATGGATGCAAAAAGGCATGAGCCTTTTATATGACTCATGCCTCTTCAGCTAAACAGATATCCGTGATCTTATCCGATAATGTTATGCCGTTGCTTTTTTATCATCTGTCTTCTCAAGCAGTTTCTTCACGCCCTGGATCGCTACCAATACACCAAGGATCAGCAGTAATACTGCAAATACAAGCTGTAAGGTGTTTCCAAGATCCAGCCCTGTTGTTACCAGTGCCTTTGAAAGCTTTGTGATGGTCATGCCAAGTGCTGTGAAGGTAACTGCCATCATGAATACCATCGGGATCCAGAGCATGCAGCCCTGACGTTTTGTTTTCTTTAAGAATACTGCACAGGCTACAAGAGCGAGTACAGATAACAGCTGGTTTGCGGAACCGAACAGCGGCCAGATCTCCGCATAACCTACTTTTGTAAGCATGTAAGCAAGTACCAGTGTGATAACTGTTGCAAAATATTTATTTGTCACCACCTTCAGGAACGGGCTCATGTTTTCCTCATCTGTATCAGAATCAAGGAAAAATTCCTGGAATGACAGACGTCCGACTCTGGCTACAGAGTCAAGAGAGGTCAGTGCAAATGCAGATACTGCAAGGTTGATCAGGGTAAATACCAGTGAATGTGGAAGGCCAACTACAGAAAGGAAGTTTGCGATAGCACCTGCAAAAATCTGCGGCTGTGTTGTAAGCCCCTGTGCTGCTGCCTCGCCGTCTGCAAAGGATGCAACTGCGATCAGCGCGATGATGGCAAGCATACTTTCCATCAGCATTGCTCCAAAGGAAACAGGAAGCATATTTTTCTCATTTTTGATCTGCTTGGATGCAGTACCGGAGGATACCAGTGAATGAAAACCGGAAACAGCACCACAGGCGATGGTTACAAACAGGATCGGAAACATGTACTGTCCGTCCACATTAAAGCTTGTAAAAGCTTTCAGGTTACAGGACGGATTGGCTACAAATACACCAATAACTGCGCCAACGATCATAAAGATCAGCAGATAACTGTTCAGATAGTCACGTGGCTGAAGCAGTGCCCATACAGGAGCAACGCTGGCGATCAGGATATATGCAAAGATGATGATATGCCAGGTTCCAAGGCTTACATACATCGGGAAATTAAGTCCCAGTGCAATTGCGGCTACCAGTAATATAATTGCTACTGCAGTGTTGATCCATTTATTGAACTTTGTATATTTAAGGAAAAATCCAAGTGCAACAGCCTCAAATATAAATAACATGGAAGTGGTTGCAACAGCTCCGTTTGCCGCTACCTTTGTAACAGCTCCTGCATCATTTGCGACAAATCCGTTAAAGGTTCCTGCTACAACATCTGCAAATGCGGCAACAACCAGAATACAGAACAGCCAGCAGAATAAAAGAAACAATTTTTTTCCAAGCTTTCCGATATACGCTTCGATGATATATCCGATAGTACGTCCTTTATTCTTTACAGATGCGTACATGGATGCAAAATCCTGCACAGCTCCAAAGAATACACCTCCGATGAGGATCCAGAGCAGAACCGGCAGCCAGCCGAAAATTGCGGCCTGGATAGGTCCGTTGATCGGGCCCGCACCTGCTATGGATGCAAACTGATGGCCAAATACTACATTTGTATCGGCCGGTACATAATCAACTCCGTCCTCCAGCTCATAAGCAGGAGTTTTTGCTTTTGGATCAATACCCCATTTGTTCTGAAGATAACGGCCATACAGAAGATATGCACCTCCGAGAACTACGATGGCTATGATCATCATTGTGATTCCGTTCATAATATCAACTCTCTTTCCTTTGTGTTTTTTATACATGATACAATGACCGTAAAACAGTTATTGCATCAAAAAACGCCCTTGCTATCCTTTCGGATAACAAAGGCGGAATGTTCCGTGGTACCACTTTGTATTATCGTATTTATTGCTAAACGCGACCACTTATTACTGTCATATCAAACAGCCTCTTCTGTAACGTGAAGACTACGTCCCGGCTTACTTAATCTTTCTATTCAGCGGGATGCTCCCAGGTGATATCACAAAATACCTTCTGCCGCTTCTCATCAGCCTGCGGCTCTCTGTAATCCGGCATGCTTTTTGTGGTCTGTCCTGTTCCATGCATTTCTCTTTTTTATTTATCTAATGTTTTACTCCTTTTTTTATAAAATTTCAACAAATAATTTATACATACTTTATAAATTTGCATACGTTTTTTTGTGCACATTTCAATTTCAAAAATAAAAGGCATCTATTTCTCGCAGAATTTTTCTCTTTACTTTTCCTGAAAAAATCTGCTATAATAATCCTCGCGCAAATTGAATATGGATTTTTCTGACACTAAATATCGCTTTGGCTGATGTCTGATGGCCGGGGCATATTTGGTGTCTTTTTTTGTGCTGAAATCCTATACAAAGATCCCGGTTGATCCCGATTCCCCTTTTACCAAAGCTCTCCGGTATCACTGCCTCATCCAGGTTCAGCCGCACCAGATTTACATTCTTATTCTCCCGCACCATTTTTTCAAATGGAAAACGGATAATGGATGGGGTGTTAAAACCAACTCCAAGCTCCTTGCTTTAGGTCAAGGATTTTTTTGCCCGATCACGAAAAAGCAATAAAAATGCGGCATATATGTAAAACAGATCCATACTCCACTTTATGATCCGTTTTCCGTCACATACGCCGCATTACCCATTATTCAGAAAATGTATATCTTACCATGTATCCTTTTCCATCACCGGTCACGATCACAACCCCGCCGTCGGGATTCTCAATCTTATCAATGATTGGAAATCTTCCTTTTTCTTTGACATAAGCTTCCGGGCTCTCAATCTTTGCTTCAACGATCTCTTGCTGAGAATGGCGATCACCACCACAGGGATTAATAGTTTCAATAATGATCTCGTATTCCTTCATACCCTTCACCTCTTTCATAATGCAGTTTTTCGGTTCCTATACTTATATTTTATCGCAAAAATCCCGGCTCTGCAAAATGTATTCTGCACAAAATATCAGAAGATTTATTGGTGTCTTTCACTATATTCAGGCTTCTTCCGCATCCATCTCTTTTTGGATCTCATCTTCGCTTTCTGCCATAGCCTGAAGTGTCATAGTAAGAAGTTTCGCAAGATCCCAGCCCAGCTGATCTGCGCCTCGCTGGATCACTTCTCTGGAACAGCCTGCCGCGAAACCTTTGCTTTTATATTTCTTTTTCAGGGATTTCAGCTCCATATCCTTGGTACTCTTGGACGGACGCATCAGCGCCGCTGCCCAGATCAAACCGGTGAGCTCATCCGCTGCAAAAAGGACTTTTTCCATCTCATGCTCCGGCGCAGTCTCAATGGTAGCTCCACAGCCAACAGTAATTCCATATCCATGAGAAACCACCGCATGAATGATATCTTCTCCCACACCTGCCTCACGGAGAAGTTCCGGTGCTTTCAGGCAGTGTTCTTCCGGGTAAAGTTCAAAATCAATATCATGGAGCAGACCTACAATGCCCCAGTATTCTGCGTCATCGCCATAGCCCAGCTCTTTTGCATACCATTTCATCACTGCCTCCACAGTCAGTGCATGCTGGATGTGAAAAGGATCTTTGTTGTATTTTTTTAATAATGCAAATGCTTCGTCTCTTGCTATATGTTCCATTTTTCTGTCCTCGATTCTGTTCTACTATCTATCACATCTGTCTTGCTGTACCAGAAAACCATATGTTCTGCCATTCTTCATTGTATTCTGACACAGCCCGATGCATACATTATTCTACAAAGTAGATCCTGCTCTCGTCAAAACGATCCTGCTGCTTCCTGCTCTCTGCCGGATATCCCAGGGCAAAGAGGGAAAAAACTTCCACATTCTCCGGAAGTTTCAGAATATCATGGACCAGATCCATGCGATCCTGCATCGGCGCGATTCCGATCCAAACGCCGCCAAGTCCCAGCGCATCCGTTTCCAGCCAGATATTTTCCTGGGCGATAGACATGTCGATCTGCGCCATGTCCTGCACAACCAGTCCCTCTTTCCGATATACCGGAACGATCACAACCGGCGCACCTGCCGCACATCCGGAATAAGGAGTCGCTTTGGAAAGTTCCCTGATCTTCTCCTTATCTGTCACAACATAAAACTCCCACGGCTGCTGATTACATGCACTTGGCGCCTGCATACCGGCTTTCAGGATCTGAAGGATTTTCTCTTTCTCCACGGGTTTATCTTCATATTTACGGATACTTACTCTGTGAAAAATATTCTCCATGATATTTCCTCCTCGTCTTTATGATCTACATTACTTTTCTGGTTTTATTTTGTCAGTGGGACTTCCACATTCTGTCTCTTTAATCATATCCTTCTCTGACAAAATCCTCTTTGCTCATTTTAGCACAGTTTTTTGCAGACGGACAGACCACATTCCTGAAAACGTTTACACGGTATCCTATACCCATTTTTTCTTTCTCAGATACAACATACATCCCAGGCACAGCACCAGCTGCAGGATCGAAGAAAACGGTGTTGCCAGCCCGATATCAAACAGCGTCGCACCGGCTCTGCGGCTCATAAACCATGACACCGGAACTCTCACACAGAAAGCACCTATGATTCCCTGGATCATTACAAACTTCGTCATACCGATTCCATTATAAAATCCGATATAGCAGAAAAAGATTGCCGTAAACAGACAGTCAATGGCATAAGCTTTCAGGTAATCTGCCGCTGCCTCGATGACCATTGCATCGGAGGAAAAAATTCCCGCCAGCACATTTCCATGGAAAAATGACAGGAAAAACATTCCAACACCAATGGCAAAAGAAACCGCCACACCATTTTCCGGAGAGTCCGGCCGTGGACCCCGATATCCGTTTTATGCATTTCAAAAGGCAGCTCTTTTTTGCGGATAACGCCAAAGGAAACGATCACACTGATGATCTGTGCAAATACAGTTGCAAAAGCAGCTCCTGACGTTCCCATCTTAAATCCCGCACAGAGGATCAGATCCCCTGCAATATTGAATACACATGCAACGGCAACCGTAAACAGCGGCGTTCTGGAATCTCCGATCCCCCTGAAAATACAGCCGATCAGATTGTACGCCACGATCACCAGCATACCGCCGCCACAGATCCGCACATAAGCAACTGTTTTGTCAAAAGCTTCCTCCGGCGCATTCATAATGCTGCTTACCTGTGGTGCAAAAATCACAAGCACCGCAGTCATGACCAGTGCGATCACCGTAAACATCACAATAGCCGTTCCTACTGTCCGTCCTCCCTGTTTCCGCTCTCCACAGCCAATCTGCTGTCCCAGAAGCACTGTCGTTCCCATGGCAAAACTGCTCACAAGATTGGTAAGCGTCATCAGGATCTTGCCCTGTGTAAAAGTGTTGTTTTTTTCCATTCTTATCCTCCTCTTCTTAATAAACGTTAAAAAAGCTGGATAAGCAACAGACATCTCAGCCTGTCATCTTATCCAGCCATTGTTTCCGTCGAACAATCAACCCTCCGATGAACATCCACAGTATACTATATGCGATTTTTACGTCAACCTTGATCTTACGCAATTCAGTTTCAAAAATATAATCTCTTTTGTCTGCAGCTGCACATTACGTATCTCATTTATTTTTATATACACCCAGCACATTTTCAATATAATCTGCCATTTCCTGCGCCATCTCAAACTGCTCCGGAATACGGGGATGCCCCGGCGTAGCCACACCGTTTCTGCTGAACAGAAAATGTGAGATCTTCTCATCTTTCACAGAATTTACAACCCGGTCAATAGCATCATCCCAGCTCTTATCATGCTGCAAAACAGTCGTACAGCAGACGATCCACGCCTCCGGATAAACACCACGGAGCTTTTTCAGAAAATCCCCATAGTGACTCCGCCACCTGTCAGCCATCTCACAACAATATGAATAACTCTTCTCCACCTGCGTCACCTGCTCCTGATCCGGTTCCTGTTCGTGAACACAGACACCCTGTGCTTTCTTCTCAGCCTCCACTTTCATATAATCCACCGGATAATTATCATTCTGGCCCAGAGCCACGATCACCACCTGGGGAACAAATTTCGAAAAATCCCACTCCGTCATCTCCCCAAGCATGGTGTTATAATGAATCTTATCCCACGCAGTCTCCATTCCAGTCTGCTCTGGCCTGTGAAACCACCCATGACCATCCATCAGCGCGATCCCGCCCTGAGCAATATCATGAAGTCGCGCCCCAAGCATCCTCGCCGTCATCCAAGGAAAAGAAAACCAGCAATTAGAAAAACCCCCTTCATGCTCCATATCCGTTTTACCAATAAAATCAATCGCCTCCACCGACTCCCCGGCAGAAACCGAATCCCCATAAACCTCAATCCTACGCTCCGAAACCGGAGGCAGCTCAATCAATCTCTCACCATCCCCAATCTCAAACCCCAGAATCTTCAGCTCATGACACCCATCCTGCCTCTTAAAAAACAACACATGATGCACCCCAGACTCATTCTCCGGCACCCTAACCTCAATAACCATCTCACCGGACTTTTTCAAATAAAACGCCGACTGCACCTGATCCAGAATACACCCCAGATAATTCTGCCAGTACTCATTAAAATTCTCCACATGAATCCTCAGCACCTCCCCTGAAAACCAAAACTCCGCCGAAGACCCCGGAAACACCCAGACCGGCTCCGCCTCCACCCTACAGTCAATCCTCCCTGTATATCGAATCCTCTCATCATTGGCACAAATCCACATAAAATATCCCCTTAACTTTTTGTTTATAGCTCACACATCACTTATTACAGATTATACTCACCATACAGCTTCTGACGCCATTTTACATCCGTCACCACACGCTGCACTTCATCCGACCGCCCCTCCAGAAACAATCGATTGATCAGTGCACTCAATCTTGCTTCACCCTCTGCTTTTCCTTCCGCTTTTCCAATCGCCATTCCTTCCTCGCGAAGCCTCTCAGATTCCAACTGCAAAACTTTTCCACCCATAACCTCGCCAACTCCTTTCCGAACTTTTTCTTTATTCCTGAAAACATAATCCGATATTCTGATAATCAGCCTGTTCAGATCTGTATACAACTCTGACCTCCCGGAAATCGAAATTTCCTTCCCCAGTTTATTACGTATATCTTCATATTCACTTAATAATCTCTGAAGTTTTTCCGAATCTTTCTCTATTATATCCGCAGACTTCTCATATCTCATAATATAAAATGGAAGCAGCATCAGAAGCTTTTTCTCAAAAATACTATCTTTTGTATAATGCTCCACTTTCACAGTTGGAACCCGATATACACACATCTGAGAATCCGGAAGGATTAACTCTACCTCCAGAAAATCCGGTGTCCTTTTTCCGCTTCTCAAATATAGTACGCAAGATCTGGGAAATTCTACGCAATATCTCCCATCAACTTTTTTCTGTGTTCCAATGCAATCGCAAAGTCATACTCAACCATCCTGACCGCCATTGTTTCATCATCCAGGCTCTGGCATTCAATATGATACAACATATCGCCAATCCTCAGACAGGAGTCGGTAATAATCTCCCCATCTTCCAACTGATGTTCATTACGAAGCTGAACAATCTTAACATCCTCCGGATATGCGGTATGGAACACCTCATTAATAAGCGGAACCACCAGATAAGTCATCTTCTCCACCATTGTCCGGAAAACATCATCGAATATAGTATTGTTGGTCATTAACACTCCTACTGGTATATAAAATTATACCACATCACCCAAACATAAAAACCCCATAAAACGGATTTTCACAAACTCTACAGTAACTCCAAATGGAAAACGCTCCAGAACATGAAGCTCCAAGAATGTCCATACAGACAAAGATCTTATAAGATATAATAACCATACCACGCATCACCCCAAAAATCATCCAAAACTATTCCAAAAATTATCCCATAATCCGACATCCACTCCCGCCAAACCACAAGGAAACTCAGCCTTTCCACCCAGGCATCCAGCGCAGCGCTGATGCCTCATCCAACCCCCGAGCAGCCACTCTAAATCTCCCAACCTGAACAC
>PPYE01047193.1_pt1 | contig 17966 bp, 17 predicted proteins | sample 1559881 | NCBI WGS metagenome assembly PPYE01 (sample SAMN08240022, study PRJNA423297) | Human gut metagenome, whole genome shotgun sequencing project. | reverse complement strand
TTGCTGCGGGGACCGTTTGCACTCTTTGGAGTGCGCATCGGAGTGCTAAGCTCGAAAAAACCTCGCTAAGCACCGGCGGCGTCCTCACCTGCTTAACTAAATCTCAAACGATAACCTGCACGCTCCGATCACAGGTCACCGCCATCAATCACAGCAAATTGAGCGGAATTAAATCCGGTGATATTCTTCCGGCCTTAATTCCGCTCAATCTTTTATGAAACATCATATAAAGCAAATTTCCAGCAAACATACTCTAACAAATACTTTATCCCATATCCAACATATATCAAATGCATATGGACGCGCTGAGTTGCCTCGACAAGGTCCGCCCCCCGCACTTAATGCGTAAGACTATCAGCGGCCGCAGGCCAGTGGACGGGCGATACCCTTGGCCTTAAGTCTTTCGTCCCGGCGAAAATCTTCGCCCGCAGCCCCATACCACAACAATCTTCCCCCGAGACGAAAGACTCATACCCCCACCACCCCGTCCGCTGGCCGTTCCGGCGGCGTCCTCACCTGCTTAACAGGGCTGCCAAGTACTACAGAGTCATAACCGCTTTTTTCTCAGGGGAATATCCCCCTGCAGGTATACGATTTTACCATTCAGCGCCGTCATGACGGGAACAAGAAGAGACGTACCCTTCCTGACGTTACCGTCGGAATCTGAAAATTCCACATCCTGTTCACAGACTTTGAGAATTGTAAGATCCGCGATCCTCCCCTTTTTAAGAATACCTGCCTGCTTCTCCATGCCGAGACAGCGGGCGGGAGTCCGCGTTACCGAATCAAATACACGGTGCAGAGGCATTCCCATGTTCCAAAACTTGGACATAACAAACGCCAAATCCTTCATGGCAGGTGTGTTGGCAAATGTGGCCGCCGTGGCGTCACTGCTTATGATGTCGGGATAAACCCCGTCTCTCACCGCCTGCTGTGCCACCTCAAAATTAAAGTTCATCCGGCCGTTTCCCACTTCCAGGATGACGCCGCGTTTCTGTGCCTTTTTAAATGCCTCCTGTACGCCGCCGTCTTCCTTTAGAATCGTCATCCCTTTATTGTGGTACATATGGCTGTATATATCTCCCGGACGCAGGCGGCTGACAATCTCCTCCGCCCGGACCGGCGGATCCGTTGTGTGGACACAGACCGGGAGCTTCCAGCGCTCCCCCAGTTCCAGGGCATGCTCCAAAGGTGCAATCCCCAAATCCCCCACAATCGATCGGCTGATTCTGACTTTGATACCTCTGATTTCATCGGCATATTTCGTGATTAATTCCTCCATCAGCCCTTCTTTAACAGCCGCCCTGTCCAGAGGCTCAGAAATTCCGGCTCCCGGCTGCCCAACCGGCGAAAGGTTCAAAAAGCTCCTGATATTGATTGTCCGGGGCAGGATATCCGTCAGGCGGAATGCTTCATATCCGGCACAGCCGGCTGTCCCCATGTCTACGGCCATCGTCACACCGGATGACAGCAGGAGATCTCCGTTTAAACCGAATCCGCTTCCCTTGGTATATAAATGTGTATGGAAATCAATCAATCCCGGCAGGATATAAGCGCCGCCCGCATCCAGCAGAATTTCAGCCGCTGTATCTGCACGCTCACCTGTTAATGGTTCGGACAGCCCCTGTATCCTTCCCTTTTCAATCCAGACCGCACACTTTGTCTCCCGGCCTGTGTCCAAGTCAACGGCCACCGCATTATTAATCAGTAAATCCATGTTCCCCTCCCTCAGCTTCCGGCCCGAACCGCTAGGCCCTGCCGATTCTTCTTTAAATATAAAGCGGCCAGATCATTGGTATTATAAGTATGCACGCAATCAGAAATACGACCGCCATCCCGATATTGCTCTTCAGGTAATCCGAGAACTTGTACCCTCCATATGCATAAATCAGATTGGCCGGGGGACACGCAATCGGTGATAAAATCGACATAGTTGAAGCAATACAAAGCACCATCAGCAGAGCAGACGGGAATACTCCAATCGTCTGTGCAATCGCAATGATAATCGGCATCAGCAGGGTGATCGTGACAACGTTAGACATAAACTGTGTCATAACGCAAGTCAGAATAAAAATAACAATGGTTATGTAATACACATTTGTAGAACCGCCGATAATGCGTATCAGCATATCGGCCATAATCTGTGCGGCGCCGGTATTCTTAAGCGCTGTAGCCAGAGGCGTCATACCGCCGAGCAGAATTACGGTCTTGATGCTGACAAGCTGATATGCCTGCTTCTCCGTAAAAATCCCAAAAAGCACGTCGGCAACCGCACCCATGATTGCCACCATATAAGATGGTATGCCTGTCCTGTCCTCAAAAATCATTCCTACAAATACACAGAGCAGGATTACCACGGAGACCACCTGTTTCCATCTGGGTACATCCTTCGGCGCCTTTTCCGTAAAAATCTGGCTTTCATCATTGTATATCTTGATATCCGGCAGAAATTTATAACCGATAAAATACATATACAAAAACATTATGACGGTAAGGGGAATGCCGATTTTCGAAATCTCAAAGAATCCAAACGGCTGTCCCAGTTCTTTAATCTGATCCCCAATCAGCACATTAACCGCCGCATCGCCGACCAGCGTCAGCCTGCCGCCGGCCATAGCTCCCAGAAACGCGGACATAAGAAGCTTAGAACGTGAAAAACTGGTCGTCGCCGTGATTCCGATAATAATCGGAATAAATACTGCCACCGTACCGGAATTGCTCAGTCCGGCCGACATAATCGTGGATAAAATCATTATCGCCATAATCATCTGGCGTTCCGTTTTTGCATATTTAGTTACAATCGAAGCAATTTTGTCACATACTCCCGTTTCAAACAGAGCGCTGCCGACAATCACCACGCCGATTAACATCAGAATCGTCGTGCTGGCAAATCCGCTTACCGCCTCCTTCGGCGTAACCAGTCCCGTCAGTACCAGGGCACACAGTGTCAGCATAACCGTCATATTGACCGGTATCTTTTCAAGCAGAAAAGATATAACCGCAAGGATTAAAATAATTATTGTCAGTGTGGATGGTTCCATATTTCCCCCTCATTTCTTTAGTCTGCAAAGGATGCGGCCCCCATGGCCGGCCTCTGTCCTTTGCTTTTTTTGATGGTTCAATTGTACGTGATCCAATCCACAAAATCCAACAACACATTTTGTAAGTTTTGACAAAATAATATTGTTAAAAAACAAATCAGGCGGGAAACATTCCCGGCCGGATTATTCTCCCGCCTGGAACGATTCCCGCCTGAAGTTACGGAATGTTATTTAGCCAGCATTCCCATAATCTCATTGGTTCTTGCTATAAAGTTCGTCATTCTCTCCGGTGTCAGAGAACCATGGCTTAAGAGCGCCAGATCGTAAAGCTGTTCGCAAATCTTTGCCGTGTTTTCTCCCTCGCCGTGCTCTAAGACATATTGAACCAGATTGTTATTCGCATTCAGAATCAATACCTGTCCGCTTCCTCCGAACATGGACGGATCCATTCCGTACATGTTGTACATCTTCATCATTTCCTGCATACGGCGGGATTCCTCTGAAACCGTGATCATCGAGGAGATAGACTCATTTTTCAGCTTCTCCACTTTGACCTGAAGCTTATCGTCGCCGAGCGCCTTGCGGAATACCTCCGTCAGGGTTTCCTCCGTCTTCTTAAACGACTCCTTATCTTCCTCCGCCACTTCTTCCTTCATCGTCTCATTGACATCCGCGTCGATCCGGAAGAATTTCAGTTTCTCATGCTTCTGCTCCAGGCGGCCGATGAACGGATTATCAATATTATGCGGCAGGATAAGGGCATCCTGGCCCGACTCTTTGAACATATTGATGTACTGGCTCTGTTCTTTTTCGTCGGTCACATAGAAAATCTTATTTTCGTGGTTTTCTTCTTTGGCTCTTTCTTCGCAGTCTTTCAGCGTCAGATATTTGCCTTCCAGATTCTTGAAGATAATATACTCATCCATCTTGTCGGCAAACTTATCATCCTTGAGACAGCCGAATTTGATAAACGGAGCAATGTCATCCCAGTACTTCTCATATGTTTCACGATCGGTTTTACACATTCCGGACAGCTTATCGGCCACCTTCTTAGTGATATAATCAGAAATCTTCTTGACAAAACCGTCATTCTGAAGCGCGCTTCTCGATACGTTAAGCGGCAGATCCGGACAGTCGATTACCCCCTTTAAAAGCATCAGGAACTCCGGAATAACTTCCTTGATGTTGTCGGCGATAAACACCTGGTTATTGTACAGCTTAATCGTACCTTCCAGGCTCTCATATTCCATGTTGATCTTCGGGAAATAGAGAATTCCCTTTAAGTTAAACGGATAGTCCATGTTCAGATGGATCCAGAACAGCGGCTCTTTAAAGTCCATGAATACCTTGCGGTAAAATTCCTTGTATTCCTCCTCTGTGCATTCATTCGGATGCTTATTCCACAGCGGGTTAATATCATTCAGTGCCACCGGCCGCTTCAGAATTTTGTATTTCTCTGTCCGCGGGGAAATTTCAACAGTCTCTTTTGTCCCGTCTTCATTCTCCTTTTCCTCGGTCTTAGCCTCTTCAATTACAGTTTCTACAATTGTGTCCTTCTCAGTCAGCTCATCCTTCTCAATTGTCTCATACTGCGGCTCTGCCGACGCATTATCCAGGAAAATTTCTACCGGCATGAATGCACAGTACTTCTGGATTACTTCACGCGCCCTGTATTCATTACAGAACTCGTTGCTGTCTTCATTCAGATAAAGAGTAATCCTCGTACCATTGCCTGTCTTATCGCCTTCGTCCATGGCAAATTCCGTACCGCCCTCGGACTCCCAGTGAACCGGCTTAGCCCCTTCCTTATAGGACAGGGTGTCGATAACGACTCTGTCGGCTACCATGAATGCGGAATAAAAGCCCAGGCCGAAATGGCCGATAATCTGATCCTCATTGGCTTTATCCTTATACTTTTCCAGGAAATCCTGGGCCCCGGAAAATGCAATCTGGTTGATGTATTCTTCCACTTCCTCCGCTGTCATACCGATACCGTTATCTTCCACGGAAATCGTCTTCGCATTGGAATCCACCGTTACCTGAATCTTATACTCCAGCTCCTCCGGTTTTACAAATTCCCCCATCAGCTCCAGTTTTTTAAGCTTTGTGATTGCGTCACAGCCATTGGAAATTAATTCCCTGTAAAAGATATCATGATCCGAGTAGAGCCATTTCTTTATGATTGGGAAAATATTCTCGCTGTTGATTGATAAGCTGCCTGTCTTAGCTGCCATAATTAACACTCCTTTGCTATTCGTATATTTGTATTTCTTTTAATTAATTACTTTGTCATGCTCCGTGTAACCCGGGATGTGCGGTTGCGCACGGAAATTCCCCGCAAAATAGTGGCCTTGAACAGAAACTTCACCATTTCTCAGTCCACCGGGCATTTATTATTCTAATACCTCATGCCTCAGATGTCAATAGAAAATTAGCACTCGTTTGAATTGAGTGCTAGTAATTTTAATTGCATTTCTTTTCCATTCCTTGCGTTTTTCTTTCAGTTTTTTCCAGCTCGTTGACATTCAAAGTCGGAACTTCTATAATGGTTAAGTCATACAAAATAAGGAGGACTCTCTAATATGAATCACAGAAAAAAACTACAGTGTTTTTTGAAAAAAAGCGCTGCTGTCGGATATATCTCGCTCTCACTGGCCTTTTCCAGTGTATTTGCGGGAATCGCTTATGCCGGTCCGGCTGATGATACCTCTCTGACGACTCCGTCTCCGGGTCCGGGAAGCGGGCCGGGAGCTGAGGTTCCGGTAGATAACAGCTACTACAACCAGCGCCTCTCCGATCCGGTTGTAAAACCGGTCGACAAGTATTCCTATGAACAGATGGAGTATGATATCAGCGCCCTCGCCGCCCGCTATGGGAACCGCATGACAATTAATGTCATCGGCCAGTCTCTCGACGGCAGGAATATTTATGATATAATAATCGGAAATCCGGCTGCGCCAAAAAAGATTCTGTTTCAGGGAGCCATCCATGCAAGAGAATATATTGTGGTTCCTCTTATGATGCAGCAGCTTGAATATATGCTTGCATTTTATGATACCGGAACCTATAATGACCAGCCGCTGTCTTCCGTACTGAATAATGTAGCCGTCCATTATATTCCAATGGCAAACCCTGACGGTGTCACATTGAGCCAGTTCGGCGAAAGCGCTATCCGCTCCGAAGAGCTGCGTCAGACCATCCAGAACTGCTATACACTGGATATCGCAGACGCCCGCACCGCCCTGAGCTATGAAGAATATCTGACCCGCTGGAAGAGCAATGCACGCGGCGTGGATCTGAATCATAACTTTGATGCCGGCTGGGATACGTTAAATCCGACACTGAACCATAATTCCTTTACGGACTATAAAGGGCCTTCCCCTCTGTCCGAGCCGGAATCACAGGCGCTGGCAAATCTGGCCCAGCAGAACGCATTCTCTGCCGTCATCAATTACCATGCAATGGGCAGAGTGCTTTACTGGGATACGGAAGGAAACCAGAAAGCGGCGGAATCATACGACATGGCACTGGCCGCGTCCGGAGTCACCGGCTATCAGGTACTCGCCAGCAAAGGCGTCGGCGGTTATAAAGACTGGCTCCAGAAAAAAGGAAATCCGGTTCCGGGCCTCACGATTGAGGTCGGCCGTTCCACCTGTCCGGTCGCATTTTCCGAATACCAGTCTATCTGGGATCAGAATAAGCAGATACCTGCTCTTTTCTGTAAATACATTATTACCCATTAAGGTGAAAGAGGGTGCTGCAGAACTGGATAATACCGGTTCTGCAGCACCCTCTTTCCGTATTACTCTTTCCTTATAAAAAGCAGGAATGCCGTAAGAGTTCAGACATCATGAACTGTTACGGCATCTCTTTATTAAAGGCGGTGACCTGTGCACGGAGCGTGCAGGTTATCGTTTAGTACGGTTTTACGGCTGCCATCACCGAAGCGGCAGCCTCTTTATATCCATCTGTGTAATCTGCAGTAAAAAGAATCAGGTAATCACCGGATATCCTGATATAACATTCCCTGCCTGTGCCTTCCGCAGTTTTACCGGATATTGCGGTATAAGTATTACCGTCTCCCAGTACGGCTCCCGCCTCTGTCTTCACGTCTCCGTATCCGGCAGTCCTGAGCAGGTTCACATAATAATCCACATAATTCTCAAGATTCCATCCATCCTGTTTTTTCATGAATCCCATATCAACCGTTGCCGCGGTCAGGGCCTCTCCCAGCGGGCTGACTCTGACTGTAAGCAAATCTTCATTCTTATCTTTATATGCAAACTTCGCCGGTGCCAAAAGCTCCAGACGGTAACCCAGCCACTCATTGGAATAACTGTGGTCTGTCAGTGTTCCGGCATTCCCGGCCTCATTCCCGTTGGCTCCGACGTTCCTCGACTGCACAACGCCGTCTACCACCCAGGATCCGTCCGGGTTAACCTGATGTCCGTCCGGTGTCTGCGTATTCCTCATCATATATCCATACTGGTCAAAATAATAGCATTCCGCAATCTGATCCTGATTGCCGTCCAGCCATTCCCAGCCGTTGGTGACAAATGTTTCATCGTCCCTCTGCCATCTCCAGCCCGACGGATCCTTCTGCCATCCCGCCGCATAAGCCGGAAAAGCCGTAGTCATACTGAACATCACCAATGCTGCCGCAAATAATTTTTTCTTCATATCGTTCTCCTTGTCTCAACTGATATTAAAACGTTTTAATAGATTGTGTCTGAAAATTGTTTTCCGTCAGATATGCGTCACACTTTGTGGGAGATTTGGACCGAATGAGCGCGGCGTAGTGGGCTACGGTAAGCGAATTTGGGCCAAATATGCCGCGAAGTGAGGCGTGCAGATGGCGGGAATGGATTTTCATACAGGCTCTAGCCTTCCTCAAAAACAATTTCCTCTTTACGTAAAAATGCCTTTACTGAATCGTCCCATTCCCTCTCCAGCGATCTGTCCATTGTAAACTGATTCATGGAGAGTCCGGTGACACAGTATAAAACCTGATCCTCATACCTGATATTGATAAAAAGACCTCCGACCTGTTCCGGCAGCCAGGATGAATTTCTGTCCTTTAAAAACTTTTCCGTATTGTCCGGCGGTAATTTAAAAACAATTGCAAAGCTCTCCGGCAGCTTGCTGCCTTTGATTAATGAGAAGCAAAATGGGCGCAGCGTCTTCCATGACGAGTAATTTTCAATTTTTCCCGCCTCCAGTTCCTCTTCGGAGTAATACCCCTGTCTCACCCTGCCGTCGATGGTGAAGCTGTTAAACGTAACGATACTGGCTTCCCTCACCAGAAAACGGTCGAATGTTTCCCCAATAAATAATTTTTTCGTAAATACTTTCATATCTTCAATTCGTAATGCAACCATAATTTCCCTCCATCCCCTCCATTCTGTGGCAGTTTCGCACTGTCCTATCCATTCTACCGCACCCTGGGAGTTCATGCAACGGATTTTCTCATTACTGTATGGAGATTAATTAAGCAGGTGAGGACGCCGCCGCAGGCCAGCGGACGGGGTGGTGGGATCGGGTTATGAGTCTTTCGTCCCGGGGGAGCGGCATAGCTGGCTGGAGAGGAGATACCGTGGTTTTGTTTGCGCAGGGCGGTGCCGGAAGATGTCGGCATTATGTAGTGGCCGCGACAAGGTTCCCACCCCCTTTGAGACTGGAGACAATCAGCGTCCGGAGCGGACCGGGTCCGGTGTGCGAAAACCTCCGCCTGAGTCATCCGTCCCCGGTGAAAACCTAATCTGGGGAAGTAGGCGGAATCAATTGCGGAGGGGACATGGGAGTCCGCCGGTGCTTAGCGAGGTCCCTTACGAGCTTAGAGCCGCTGCGCACTCCAAAGAGTGCAAACGGTCCCCGCAGCAATTCATTCCGGCCGGATTCCCCCTCTGCGACCAACCTCCCACAGGGACGGAAGACTCAGACAGCCCCCTCACCACATCGGACATGGTCCGTTCCGGACGCGTCCTCCATTCTCAACTAAATCACATTGCATATTTTCCTGCTATTCTTTATACTTGTAGCAGTACCGGCGGTGGGAAGCACGCTGTTTTCTCCTTCCGGGCCGGCCATAAAAATTCAAGGAGGATTTTCACATGGATTACAATTTATATTCGAAAGACATTGAGGAACTGACCGCGCATTTAAATGCCGGGGTTTCTCCGTTTCATACAGTTCAGTATTCGGCAGAGCTTCTGAAGGGGCGGGGCTTTGAAGAATTGAAGCTGGATGCCCCCTGGTTCCCCAAAGCCGGCATGGGCTATTTTGTCAACATTTTTGACACCACGCTTGCCGCTTTCGTGATCGGCAGGGATATCACTGCCGCCGAATCAGGGGTGCCGTCCCTGCGCATCGCCGCCTCCCATACCGACTGGCCCTGCCTGATGGTAAAGCCGTCCCCTGAGCTGACATGCGGCTCATACGCAAAACTGAACGTATCCGTATATGGCGGGCCGATACTTAATACATGGCTGGACCGTCCTCTGTCGATGGCCGGTAAAGTATGCCTGCGAAGCCCGGATCCCTTCCATCCTGAGGTTCTGCTGGTAGACTTCGCCCGCCCGCTTCTGACCGTGCCCAACCTGGCAATACATTTTAACCGTGAAGTAAACAAAGGGGTGGAATTAAATCCGCAGAAAGATATGCAGCCGCTTCTGGCTGTTCTGGATGAGACATTGAATAAAGACTCTTTTTTCCTGGATCTGCTGGCAGAAGAAACGGGCTGCAGTAAGGATGATATTCTGGATTATCAATTTTACATTTATAACTGTGACACTCCCTGCCGGCTGGGCATTCATGGTGAGATGCTGTCTTCTCCGCGCCTTGACAATCTCACCTCGGTCCATGCCTGCCTGAGCGGGATCATGAACAGCCGCAGGGAACACGGCATAAGCGCCGCCGTCTTATATGATAATGAAGAGATTGGAAGCAGTACAAAACAGGGAGCCGCATCACCGCTTATGGAACGCGTTTTGGAAAAGCTTTATCTGAGCCTTGGTTACGGCCGGAGTTCTTTTCTGGATGCATTATTTGGCGGATTCCTGCTCTCCCTCGATGTTGCCCATGCCCTGCACCCCAATCAGGCGGAAAAGTATGATCCCAAAGACCACATCAGCCTGAATGAGGGCGTTGCCCTGAAGCTGGCCGTATCCCAGGCCTATGCCACAGATGCATCCTACGTCAGTGTCGTCGAAGAGCTGTGCCGCCAAAATATCATTCCATACAGGAAATTTTCCAACCGCTCCGATATCAGAGGAGGTTCCACTCTGGGAAGCATCTCCTCCTGTATGATGACCATGCCGGCCGTTGATGCCGGGGCGCCAATACTCGCGATGCATTCGTCACGCGAGTTGATGGGCATAAAGGATCAGTGGGCGCTGGCGCAGCTTACCAGGGCATTCCTTGCATAGTATAAAAGCTGAACTGTTACGCTGAACGGCACGCCCCGTCTGCTCCCTGCCTCAATGAAACTTCACCTTTAGGATCCGCTCCACCGACTGATTAATCCGTTCCTCCGAGAGCGTCCCGTTTTCCACCGCCGTCAGGACTCCCTGGTATGCCTCCTGAAAATTTTCCGGCATCAGCAGCATGTCATTCCCCGCCTGCAATGCCCTGACGGCCGCATCAGCGGAACTGTATGACGAGGTGACTGCCCCCATATTGAGGGCGTCTGTGATGATGATACCGTCATATCCCAGGGTCCCGCGCAAAATCTCCGTTATCATCTTTGGTGACATGGATGCCGGCGTATTGTCGCCTGTCACGGCAGGCGCGGCAATATGGCCGGACATGATGAACCGTGCCCCGGCTCGGCCGCCCTCCAGAAAGGGTACAAAATCTTCCGCCATCAGTTCCTCGAGCGTACGTTCTGTGGCTGCATATCCGTCATGGCTGTCCGCCGTTGTGCCGCCATGCCCCGGAAAGTGCTTCAGGACAGCGCTTATGCCATGAGCCTGCAGTCCCTTGACCACTTCGTTGGAAAATGCTGCCGTCACAGCTCCGTCTGTTCCGAAGGAACGCCTGGCCACAACGGTATTCTCCGGATTGGTCAGCACATCTGCTACCGGGGCAAAATCCATATTAAAGCCCAGATCAGCCAGATAAGTTCCGATTTTATCTCCAACTTCATATGCCTTCTGCGGTTCACCCGAGGCTCCGATCTCACTCATATCAGGAAATGACGCAATGCCAAATTCTTCTCTTCCGCTGATTCTGGAAACCTGTCCTCCCTCTTCATCCACCGCCAGAAAAGCTTCGATTCCTGTATTGTCCCTGAAATATTTCTGTGTTCTCGTGAGCATATCTTTCACCTGATCCGGTGAACGCAGATTCTGCTTAAAATAGACGATTCCCCCGACCGGATATTCGCGGATTGATTCTTCCGTCTTAGCTCCGGCAGCATAGACCTCGTCTACCCCGGTAAGAGCCTCCGGCGTCACCATAAATAATTGCAGCACCTTTTCCCTGAGCGTCATCTCTTGCAGCGCTTCTTCGACTGTCATCGGCGTTTTCCCTTCCAGATTTTCTTCAGAGGCAGCCGAATCTTTTGCCGCTTCGTTTCTGTCGTCACCGGGGAAGTACTCTGTCACCACAGCCTCCGAGGAATCCCTCGTTTTGGCCCTCTCTTCTTCCTGCACCTTCAGATGGCGCAGAAAAAACACCGAAACTGCCACCGCCGCTGCCGCAACCAGCAATAGAACAAGCCACCCGGCTGCCGGGCCTCTCTGCCGTCTTCTGCTTTTCGGATTTCTTCTGCTCTGACCACGTTGACGTTCTTCCATTCTCTGTCCAGCCTTTCGCCCGTTATTTTCCTGAATACTTTCTGTAAATTTCAAAGAAATCCGCACCTGCCGCGTACCGTCCGGACCCAAGCTCCAGCTTATTCCAGGGATCCCCCGAATAGGTCAGGTTGATTCCTTCCCGAAAGCTGTCATAAATCTCCTTGAACGCTTTTCTTTTGCGTTCCTCGAAGATGATTTTCTTTCTTGCCGCTGTAGCCTCTTCATCATAATCGCTGATGCACTTAATCACATAATAGGTTCCATTCGACTCAATCACCTGGCTAACCTGCCCGGCAGACAGCGCAAACGCCGCATCTTCAAACTCCTGGGATTCTTCCTTTCTCCCCAGTTGTCTGGTAGTGGCAGACAGGCCTGCATCACTGGCGCATTTTTCAAAATCCGCATTCTCCTGCGCCGCAGCCAGACTGAGGTTCTCCGCCGTCTGTCTGTCGGCTGTTTCAGCCTGCATCACCGTAATAACCTTCGCCTCACTGTCACTGACCTCCAGATCTATGCCCTTTGTCAGCTCCTCCACCAGCTTCTCAGCCAGACAGTAATCTTCAAATACTGCTCTCACGTCCTCCTCGCTGACACCCATATGCTCGATATCTTCCGCGGTAAGATTTCCAAAGTATTCCGCCGCTGCCGCCGCCATCTCTGAACGCTCTTCCGGCGAAAGTGACATATTCCTGTCCTGTGCCAGGAGATTCATGATTTTCAGCTCTTCCATAAAATTTTTAATCTGTCCGGTCAGATAAGAGGCAAAATTCTCCCCTTCCTCCGCTATCTCCACATTCCATATCTGATCCGTGCAGATTTCCTCATAGCGGTTTTGCTCTGTCATGGCAATCACCATGATCTCCGGAAGGGAATATCCCTTCTCACTCTTCCTGCCTGCCGGCATAGATGCCCCCTGGCCGCATCCGGCCAGAAATAGGAGGCAGAGGGCCAGAAGCAGCACCGGCATTCTAAACGGCGCCGGGCTTGTTCTGTTTCTATTTCCACATATCATATTATCCAATTTCAGCTCCTGTCGTGATAATCTAAAAAACACCGTTGATTGTGGTGAAAAGTTATAATAATAATTTCAGTATTTTCATGACTCCGTCATTTACATTGCGATCTGCCTGAAATCTCGCGGCATTCTTAACCTCATCTCTGGCATTTCCCACTGCAAAGCTGTAGTAGGCCCGTTTCAGCATCTCAATGTCATTTAACTGATCGCCAAATGCCATCGTCTCTTCCGGCGCAATCCCCAGACTCTCCTGAAGCGTCTTCACCGCCTCGCCCTTATTGACTTCAGAAGCCATGCAGTCCATCCACATGTCCCCCGACACCGTCATCTTCAGCCGGTCGCCGTACTTGTTAAAAAACCCTTCCGTGGCATGGCTGATCCCGTCTTTTCTGTATGCCGCTACTTTGATAATCTCGTCATCGACTTTCGTGACATCCTCAACTTCTATAATATTGAAATGATATCCCTTCGTCATCCAGTCGATAAATTCCCTGTCCTTTGTCTCGAGATAAGTTCCCTTTGCCCCGCTAACCATCACTTCCAGCTCCGGATCTTTTCTGATATCCACTGCAATGGAATCGGCAAGCGCCCGCTCAATGGGATAAAGAAAAAGATTTCTTCCGTAACATCCCAGATAGGAGCCATTCTCCGCCACATAAAAAATCTCCTTCTTTATGGGTGAAAACGTATATTCTATGCTGGCGGCCTGACGCCCGCTGGCAGCCGCAAAATGAATCTTCTTTTTCTTTTTCAGTTCCATAATGACATCAAAAATCTCCGGATTAATCTGATTTTCCCCGTCTTTTACGAGAGTGCCGTCTATATCCGATACAATTAATTTAATCATTCCTGTCCTCCAATAGCTGTTTCATTTCCTGATACACTCTTCCTGCCGGAAGTCCCATCACATTCGTGTAGGAACCGTCAATGCCTCTGATATATGCGGCAAACCTGCCCTGTATTCCATATGCTCCCGCCTTATCGTCCGACTCTTTGCAGGCAATGTAGCTTTCGATTTCCTTTTCCGACATCGGGTATACGTCCACCCTGGTTTCCACTGCAAAGCTTCTTTTTTTATTTCCGGCTATCAGCGTTACTCCTGTATACACGTAATGGCTGTCTCCCTGAAGCATCCGGAGCATTCGGGCCGCATCGGCTTCATCCGCCGGTTTTCCCAGAATCTCTCCGTTTGCATAGACAACGGTATCCGAGCCGACGACAACGGTCGTTTGGGCATCGGTTTCACCAAGCCTCGCGGCAACCTCCTCTGCCTTTTGCCTCGACAGCTCGGTTACTACCCGATCCGGCTCTTTCTCCGTCACTTTTTCCTCTATCTCGCTCGGTATCACTTCCGGTATAATTCCTATCTGCCGGAGCAGTTCTTCCCTTCTCGGCGATGCAGAAGCCAGCACTACTCTTATATTATCCATATCTTCTTCCTGTTCTCCCATTGTTGGTTATCGTTTTATGCCTTGCCATCCTCTTATTTATACCATAAAAGCCCCTCTGAACACAAGGGCGCAGACAATGAAAAGGACGCACTCCGGAATCTTCCGTTCTGCGCCCTAAACCATACCTTATTTTATAATCTGTCAACTCCCCGGTCAATTTATCTTCATCCTGCCGATTATCTCACGGTTATCTTCACAATTCTTTTCACGAAGTTCCAGCCTGAAGCTGTAGAAGAAGTCAAATACATAGAAAAACAGCAGCGCAAGGGCCACATATTTCCCCACATGGGAAGGTATTCTCGCAACCGTATTCTGCACCTGGACATTCAGGATCCGGAAGAAGATAATACCTAAAAGCCCCCATCCCAGGCTGCTCTCAAGGCAGATGATCCCTTTATAATTACACCTCTTTTTACTGTAATCCCACCAGAATGCTCCGAACAGACGAATCATTATTTTCGCCGTGATAAGCTCCATCGTTGTTGCCATCAGCATACTGGCAAAATAAAGCTTTACCATGTCATCAGAAACCGGTCTAAGTAAAACAGCCGCCCCAACGGCTCCAAAACCATAGATAATGCAAAAAGGCCCATGACCAAATCCTCGGTTATAAACAGGTTTCCTGTTTTCCACCGTCAGAACAATACACTCCAGAATATAGCCAATCAGGCTAAAAGTAAAAAAACAGTTAATCCAGAAATATAAATCTACTGTAGTCTTCATTCGCAAATTCCCGTCCTTTCAGTCTCGCATCGTTGTCCCCTGCCGGAAACTTCCTAATAATTTTTTCCAGTATAATATGAATTAATACATAAATCAATAATGTTGTAGCAATTTTTTAACAACCGCCGTCTTCAACAAAACAGAAAGCCCACAATGTGAGCTTTCCCTGTTATAATTATTCAGATTAAATAAACATCGGATCCATAACCACAGCAATTATCACTCCCAATATCGCACCGGCAGCAACCTGAATCGGGGTATGTCCAACGTACTCCTTTAATTTTTCCTGCAGCACCACGCCGTCCAGCTTCAGGAAATCATCAAATAAAAGCCGGTTTAATACCTTCGCCTGTTTGCCAGTCTCCTGCCTGACGCCGATAGCGTCATACATTACAACCATTGACATAATAAAACAGACTGCAAATTCAAAGCTTCCGCCCCCGTATCTCATCCCCGCCGCTGTTGTCAATGCGCACATGGTGGAGGAGTGGGAACTGGGCATTCCGCCTGAACCGAAAATCCGTTCCGGGTTAAAAGAGCGGTTCAATGCTATATCAAGCAGTGTCTTGAGAACCTGGGCGATCACCCATCCTGCCACACCGCTCATTAATGTCTGGTTACCGGTTACTTGCTGAAAAAATGTCATGTTTATCTCCTGTATTTTCCTTTTATCATTGCCGAATCTGTACGTATTCCGCGGTTCTTTCACCGCAGGTCAGCGGTAACCTGTACGCCGGTCTCACAGGTCACTGCCTTCAACAAGAGTCCGGCCGACAGCCGGACTCTTGTTGAAGGCAGTGTAAAACCGAAAAACCGCTCTCCATTTTTTACCTTCTGCTCCAGGCCGGATGCAGATTATAAAGGAACCAGTCCTTCATCCGCGCTCCGACTTCCACAAGGCCGCAGAATTTATCGGCGTAAATGATAGTATAGCCTTCTTTATATTTTGGAGGGATCGGGGTCAGGGGCCACATATGACGGAGTATCATATTCTTCTCCATCTCCGTAACCTGGAAATATATCTCGGCATTCCTCATCGCCGTTCTGGGATGGGTGAAGCCATGGAAATATTCGCCGGTCTCCTTCGCATGGGTATGCCAGTCATAAAGAAATAAATCGTGGAGAAGAGCTGCCCTCGCCGCCTGTCTGTAGTCCCACCCGTATCTCCTGCACATTCTGTAGCTCATGTAAGAGACACGGATGCAATGTTCTTTACAGGTAGTGTTCCCGTGCTGGAAGTAATTATCCATTGACTGAAAAACGGGATCTTCCAGAATATCTTTGACACAGTCCATATATCCGCTGTCTTTTTTATACTCTCCCCGTGCAGCCCAGTTGTTATCCTCCGCCCATCGTCTGGCCGCTTCCCTCTCCTGCCTGCTCAGTCTTATCTGTCCCACGCTTTCATCGCTCTCCTTAATATCCAATCAGCCAGTCATAAAGTTCCTGATACTTCATCGCAGATGCATGCCAGGAAAAATCTGCCGCCATGCCCCGGTCCACAATCTTATTCCACTCGCGTTTTTTATTATAATATACATATTTCGCATAACGGATACAGTCCAGCATCTCATGTGCATTGTAATTGGCAAATGAAAAACCGGTTCCCGTACCTTCATATTCGTTGTATGGCCAAACCGTGTCTTTCAGACCGCCTGTCTCACGGACGATCGGTACCGTTCCGTATCGGAGCGCCATCAGCTGGCTTAAACCGCAGGGTTCAAACAGTGAAGGCATTAAAAAGGCATCACAGGCAGCGTATATCTTATGAGACATCTCTTCGGAATAATAAATATTGGCCGATACCCTGTCATTATATTTCCAGTCATAATGGCGGAACATGTTCTCATACTTCTCATCTCCGGTACCCAGAATCACAAGCTGCACATCATCCGAGCAAATCTCATCCATCGCGAACTGAATCAAATCGAAACCTTTCTGATCCGTGAGGCGGGAAACGATGCCTATCATAAATTTTTTCTCATCCTGAACCAGGCCGAGCTGCGCCTGAAGCTCTTTCTTATTCTTCGCCTTTTCTTTGCGGAACGTTCTCGCATTATAATTCTGCGCAATCATCGTATCCGTCTCAGGATTGAACTCATCATAATCGATGCCGTTTAAAATTCCTCTCAGGCTGTTGCTCCTGGCTCTCATCAGCCCATCCAGGCCTTCCCCGTAAAACGGGGTCTTTATTTCATCCGCATACGTATTGCTGACGGTAGTGATCGCGTCAGCAAAAACAAGGCCGCCCTTTAACATATTGCCGTCTTTGTATGCTTCCAGTTTATCAGGTGTGAAATAGTAATCAGGCAGTTCGGAGAAACGCTGAATCGTCTTAACGTCCCAAACACCCTGAAACTTCAGATTGTGAATTGTCATAACCGATTTAATATCGCGGAAAAACTCACCGCCGCGGAATTTATCTTTTAAGTGTACCGGAATCAGACCGGTCTGCCAGTCATGGCAATGTATGACATCGGGCTTAAACCCGATTACAGGCAGAGACGACAGAGCCGCCTTGCAGAAAAAGGAAAACTTCTCCAGATCATAATACCAGTCCCCATATGGTTTCGCACCCCAGAAGTAGCTTTCATTATCAATAAAGTAAAAAGTGATTCCTTCATACACATACTCCAAAATGCCCACATAACGGCTCTGACCAAGATAATCCATATAAAAATGGTTCAAATACTTCATATCATTCCGGAGATTTTCTTTGATACAAAGATACTTTGGAATGATAACCCTGACATCAAAATACGCTTTATCAAAACACTTCGGAAGCGAACCGACAACGTCCGCCAGCCCGCCCGTCTTAATAAACGGAACTGCTTCTGATGCAATAAAGAGAATATTCTTCATACCTACTACCTCCCCGACTGCCTTATATTGTAAACGATTCACGTTATACATCACACGATGATTATAATCATTATACAAT